>FZPS01000156.1_pt135 | contig 12282 bp, 10 predicted proteins | sample 1817821 | NCBI WGS metagenome assembly FZPS01 (sample SAMEA104158645, study PRJEB21678) | metagenome | place: Germany | collected 2015-04-21 | reverse complement strand
AGGCAAGGCTTCTCCCTTTCCTCCCCTAATTGAACTAGAGGAGGATTCTACTTGAACCGGGTTCAACCCTGTTATTCGGTCAAACACCCTGAGCAGAACCCGGACAATTATCGTGACTGAAAACACGGGAAGCAAGGTAACCATCTCTGGGACGATTATAGATGAAACCAACTCCCTGCCCTTTATTGATCTGTATCTTGATGATACTGGAAAGAGGGTCAGTTTAAGCGGTGGCCAAGCTGCCTTTAGTTTCACCGTTCCTGCCGGAAGCTATGAACTTTGGGCTTGGAAAACGGGGACGGGCGCGGTGGCCCCCATCCAGGTTCAGGCTCATAAGGACACGGTAGTGGACCTGGAGATCAGCCCAGAAAATCTCACCGAGTTCGACCTGTTTTACACTCATCACGCTCCGGGGACAGCTGAGTTTTACCTCTCTAAACTTGGGGAAGAGTTTACTGCCCTTTACGGTCCTTCATTGAACAATCTGCGGGAAGAACTGACTCCAGAAGAGCTGACTAAAAGCTGGAGGGTTGTCCCTAACAAGCCCGTTATTGGCGGGGAAAGTTTTCTCAAGATCCAGTTCCACTCGGATCGTCCTGACCTTTATGTTCCCGTTTTCTTTTTAGAGCAGCCTGTGATTGCCAGCCCCCAAAACGGAGCTGCAGTATCCAGCCCCTTCACCATTACTTGGGAGCCAGTTCCTGGTGCGGACAATTATATGGTGACTGTCTTTGAGTACGGAACTGATTTTCCACCCTCAGAGCGAGTTACGAAAGCTGCTTCTTACACGCTGGACGAGGAGCTCAGCCCGGGGACCTATGAAGTCTGGGTTACCGCGTTTAAATGGCTCGATGGTGGGCTGAGCGCCGAATCCATGGCTCAGATTCTAATTGAACTGGAAAGCTAAGCGCTCCTAGGCAGGCAAGCAGAAAACAGCCCGACACTAAGGCAAGTGTCAGGCTGTTTTTTCTTCCTACTCGGTTTATTTTGCCCGTTCAATCAGCCGTTTAGGATGCCACTTATCCTGCTGCACTAAGGGGATAAACTCATCAAAGGCATCGTCCACAAAGCGGACTACCTGGCCTAGTTCAGCAGATTTGTAGGCGGCCATGAGAAGCTTCATAACCAGGAGCCCGTCATGGAGCGTTTCTCTGGGCATGATTCCCCTGGCGAAGGCACTGATCATATGCTGGTTTTCGGCAGTGTAGCCGTAAACATGGGCTTCGTCTCCTAAGTAGGGCATCTGCCCCTGCTCAGCAGTCTGCTTTTCCACCAAGTCTTCGCCTGCTGGACCAGAAACTTCCCGGCTGAAGAAGATCTTAGACTCTGGCTCTAAAGAGTTGATGGCCAGGGAGTATTCGGGGCCTAGGAGTTCAAAGGTAATGCGCAGTCCCGGCCCAATGTAACTCCAGGAAGTGTTCACTTGGCTGACCACCAAGTTTCCATCCTTGGTTTCGTAGACCACTTCGGCGGTGGCATAGTCCTCAGCGGGGAATTTGGTATAATCCACTTCCCCATCGGTAGTCTTCTTGAGGAGTTCCGCATATTTGGGCAGAGTCCACTTCAAGTTGGCGATGGAGGCATTAACTGCCACTGGCCGCAGGAAGTCCTTTTCGCCTGGAGGAGTCAAGAGGTAGCGGTTGGCCTCCACCGAATGGCACATTAGGTCGCTTAAAGCGCCGCCTCCCTGCATGGAGCCCTTCCAGAACCAGGGACGATGGGGACCGCTGTGTTCTTCCGCAGCCCGGGCCAGGTAGGGTGTGCCCGCAATAGGTACTCCTCGCCGCCAAATGAGATCTTTACCCCGGGTTACAGAGGGCATAAAGACCTGGTTTTCCAAGTAGCCGTGGAGCAGGCCCTGCCCTTCAATGAGCTCTATAATCCTCTTTGCTTCCTGCACATTCCTGGCTAAGGGCTTCTCCAGGGCAATGGCCCGTACTTTAGAGCGGCCCGCCTTGATTTCTTCAATAATTGCTTCCACCACAGAAACTCTAAGGTAGTTGGGGGCAAGGATATAAACAACATCCACATCACTCTGCCGCACCATTTCCCGCACATCGGTGTAAACTGCGGGGTCGCCCACATTCAGTTCCCGGCAAACTGCGGCAAATTCCTGCCCCTTCTCTTCCCTGCGGCTGGTTACAGCCACAATATCTCCATCCCGTACACTAACCCAGCTTCTAGCATGGAAATGGGCGATAAAGCCATCACCAACAAAGCCCACTCCGACACGTTTTGCCATAATGCTTTCCTCCTTTAGGCCAATTTATTGCCTTAACTGCCGTTGACGTCCATAAGAGATGAGTAAAGCAATGAGCACCAGGCCGTGGATCATATAGCGGCCCGCTTGACCGATGCGCACAGTTGTCAAGATTGCTTCCAAAACGGTAAGCACAATCGCGCCTGCCACCGAACCAAAGTAGCTTCCCACGCCGCCAGCCAAGGAAGTTCCGCCGATCACCACTGCCGCCACCGAGCGCATTACATAATCGCCGCCAATGTTCATAAACACTGTGCTGGTGTAACCCACAAAGAAGAAGCCGGCCAGGGCGGAAAAGAAGCCACAGAGGGCATAGGTTAAAACCAGCATCCCGTTCACACTAATCCCGGAAAGGTGGGCGGATACCCTGTTGCTCCCCACCGCGTACAAGCGGCGGCCAAAGGAAGTGTGGCTGAGCAGAATGTACATGATCACTGTTACCACAAGCCAAATAAACAGGATGCCTGGGATGCCAAAGACAAAGGGCTTAGTAACCAGGTCACGGAGAATGGGTGCAGCCCGCCCCTTTGGGGATCCTTGGGTGTAAACCAAAATCAGCCCCTGCACTACCGCGGACATTCCTAAAGTCATGACCAAGGGCGGAATTCTGAGGAGTGAAATGCCCAGTCCGTTCACTGCTCCCAAGGCCAGACCTACTGCGGCAATTACCAGAAAAGCCAGGAGCAGACTGCTGTTTTCACCCAGGGTAATATGCGCGGTCATCACCGCCGCCAAGCTCATAATTGCTCCCACAGATAAATCGATGCCGCTCCCGCCGCTGATAATAACCAGGGTTTGACCTGCTGCCACTAAACCTAAAAAGGAAGAAATGCGCAGCACGTTGATGATCTGGGAGTAGCTGAGGAATCCTGGGGACAGGATCTGGCCGATGACAAACAGCACCACAATCAAGATGTAAGCAATGGCCAAGGGATTGGCCTTTAGCCACCTCAGCAGGTTGTGGCCCAACTGAACTTCAGATGATTTGCTGATCATGCTGTCCTCCTCCTTGCCCCCAGCGACGAAACGATCAACGCGATGATCACCACTACTCCAAAGATAAAGTCTTGATAGAAGGGAGGAACATTAGCGAAAAAGATGATGTTCCTTACCAAGCCCAGGATACAGGCTCCCAAAATGGAGCCAATGGGGCTGCCTGAACCGCCGCTGAGGAGGGTTCCTCCAATCACAACTGCAGTGATTGAAGACAAGGTCAGGGGATGGCCCACCAAGGGATCGCCTGAGGAAATATCCAAGGTTAACGCTAAACCCGATAGACCTGCAAAGAAGCCGCAGAGGGCATAGGCGCCAATAAGGATCCATTCCACCCTGATCCCAGAGCGATAGGCATTGGACGCGTTCCCTCCCACCGCGTAGAAATAGCGGATCAGCCTAGTTCTGCGCAGCAAGGCCCAGAAGACCATGACTAGCAGGAGAAACCAGACTGACATGGGCAGGCCCAAAAACCAACTGCGGTAAAAGGAGCTCAAATCCCAGGGAACACTGCCGCCAGGCACAGGCAGAACTGCTAAGGCCAAGCCCATCCAAAATAGGTTGCTGGCAAAGGTGGCGATTACCGCCTGCAGACGCAGTTTGGCAATTAAGAACCCATTTACTGTACCTGCAAGCAAGCCCACCAGCACACCAACTAAAATGGGAATCGCCAGCTGGAGGCCTGTGGCCTCAGGCATTTTCCCAAAGAGGGTGATGATCACCACATTTACTACAGTGATAATGCTGCCCAGGGACAGATCAATGTTGCCAGTGAGAACCACCATGGTCTGCCCTATGGCTGCCATAATCAGGGGGAGGAAAGTGGTAATATTGGAACGGATCACGAAGCGGTTAAAGAAGTTGGGCTGCAGAAAACGATTGACCGCGACAATGAGCACAAAAACAACCACACTCATGAGCAGCGGGGCATGCCTTTCCGCCCTTTCCTTAAAAGTTGGTTCAAGCGCTCTTCTCTCCTCCATTAAGACACCCCCTTCACGCCAGGTGTGATCCGCATGGATGCAGCCACAAGGTTTTCTTCCGTGAGTTCTTCGCCGGCTAACTCCGCCACAATCTGACCCTCATACATCACCAAAACCCGGTGACACAACGCTATAAGTTCTTTATTATCACTGGAGCTGAGCAGGAAAGAAACACCCTGGGAACACAGCTCTTCCACTGAACGGTAGATTTCAAGGCGGGCCTGAACATCAACGCCCTTAGTGGGGTCGTCCAGGAGCATTACTTTGGACTGGGTCAAGAGCCACTTGCCGATGACCGCCTTCTGCTGATTGCCGCCGCTTAGGGTATTTACCGGCAGATGGACGTCGGCAACTTTCACCTGCAGCCGCTCCACCACACCAGCAGTCACTTCCTCTTCCCGGCCCATCTTCAACAGCCCAAACCGGGAACGGTGGGCCACGCTGGGTAACGTTACATTTTCCAAAACGGATCGCTGCAGAGCCAAGCCTTCCACATGGCGGTCGCCTGGAACTAAAACGATTCCGGAGTTGATAGCAGCAGCCGGTTTGTGAATCTGCACTTCCTGCCCTTCAAACAGAATTCTGCCGGTATAGGGCCTGGCGCCGTAGATGGCCTGGATTACTTCAGACTGTCCCTGCCCCTGCAGACCGCCTAACCCCAGAATCTCTCCGGCCCTCAGCTGGAAGTTGATTCTCTGGAAGCTGCTGGCTGAACTTAACTCTTTAACCTCCAAGACTACCCTGTCCTGAGGAGCAGGCACCGAGAGTGAATCGACACTAGCCACTTCACCCAGCATATGCCGGAGTAAGTCCTGCTCGGTGGTTTCCGCCAAATTCACAGTGGCCACTACCTCACCATTGCGCAGTACAGTTGCCCGCTCGCAGAGATCAAAGACCTCTTCTAAACGGTGGGAAATGAAAATCACGGTGCAGCCCTGCTCACGCAGGCGGCGCACTTCTTCAAAAACAACCTGCACTTCCTTCTCCCGCAGAGAAGCAGTGGCCTCGTCCAGAATGAGAATCTCCGGTTCCCTGGCCAGGGCCTTAGCTATTTCCACCAACTGCTGTTCAGCTGAAGAGAGACTGCGAACAGGTACATGGAGGGGAATTTCGCTATCAAGCTTAGCTGCAATAGTTTGCAGAACCTCTGCAGCCCTCTTCCACGCAGCTTTGCTGTTAATACCGCCTAGTCTGGTGGGTTCTTGACCCAAGAGGATGTTTTCCGCTACGGTCAGCTGGGGGATTAAACTTAGCTCTTGGTAGACCGCGCTGATACCTTGGGCAAACATGTCATTGGGTCCGTGAATGGCTGTCGCTCGATTGTTGATGTAAACAGTGCCGCGATCCGCTGCTACCACACCAGTGATGATCTTGGAAAGGGTGCTCTTACCGGAACCATTTGCTCCAAGGAGAGCGTGAATTTCCCCCCGCGCACAGGAGAAGTCCACATTGTGCAGGGCGCGGACGCCGCCGAAGTTCTTACAGATTCCTTCAGTTCTTAAATGTGCCAACTCAACACCCCCAGGGCGCGGCAGGGTTTCCCCTGCCGCGCAAATCCAATTCCTTATTTGAAGAAGGCAAGTGCTTCTTCTTCGCTGAGCCAACCGTCGATGGAGTAGGCATCGGGAAGATCTTTGTACTGCTCCCAAATTGCGTCGAAGTTGTCGTTGGTGACGATTACCGGAATGGGTACATACAAGGTGTTGCCCCGTGCCAAAATGCCGTCCTTAAACTCTTTGCCCTGGAGCAGGTTCATGGCAATGCGCAAGCCGCTTGCTGCAACTCCAGGAGGGTTAGCAACGCCGATGGAAGAGAAGCCGGTCTTCTCCTTGAGCTCGGCCCATTGTCTCATAAAGCCTACCCGAGCCTCACCAACCATAATGGGCATTTCGCCGCCTGCTGCCAGGACTGCCCGGAGAGCGCCTTCGCAGGAACCGTCTTGCGACCAGACACCGTCAATGGAAGGATAGGTTGCCAGGAGGTTGGACATGACCTGCTGTCCAGTTGCCTGATCCCAATCAGCATAAGCCACAGTCAAAACGTTGATTCCAGGATACTGGCCGAATACGTCCTGCACACCGCGGAAGCGGTCTTCACTGGCTGGGTGGCCAGCTAAGCCGTTGAGGACTACCACGTTTCCTTCGCCGCCCAGCTGGTTTGCGAGCCATTGTGCGGAGAAGCGAGCCCATTGAGCTTGGTCAATTACAACGTTAATGGCGTTGGGAGCGGTTACTTCCTGGTCCACAACGATTACGATGATGCCCTGCTCAACTGCCTCTTCGATTACTGGGTTCAGGGCAGTCTGGGAGTTGGGGTTGATGATAATAACATCAAAACCGCGGTTGATCATATTGCGGATGGCAGCGATCTGTGCGGTTACGTCGGGGCCCGCATGGTTGACGTAGAGTTCACCAGTTACCAGACCCTTTTCTTTGTACTCGTCAAATACTACCTGAGCAGCTTCCACCATTTGAATGCGCCACTCACTGCCCACAAAGCCGTTGCTCAGTGCTACCGTGTAGGGTGGATTCTTTGCTGAAACAGCTGGAGCCACCAATAATAAAGCAACCAGGGTAAGCACAACAAACACCTTGAACTTTCTCATGCTAATCCTCCTTTAGTTAAGTTCTAAAATGAGCTCACTTGCGAACGATCATCCCTGTTTGCAGAAAGCGGTCCCTTCACCTCCTTTAAGGCAGCTGTGAAAAGCTGATCATGCTTGCCCGTTGATCCAGAACTCCAGCAACTGCCCCTAAGATGGCAGCGTCTTCCTGCTGCTCGGAAAGGAAAATTTCCGGCGGGTAAGGCGTAAGTTTGCCCACAATATCTTGAATGGGTGCAAGGATCTGCTGGCCTACCCGGGAAACGCCTCCGCCAATTACAATTTTCTCTACGTCTAGAAGCGAAGCCATATTGGCGCATAGAATACCCAGTAGGGTGGTGGTCTTCTCCACCAGGCGTTGGCAGTACTCATCGCCCTCCTTGGCGCCTTGGAATACCTGGACTGCGGTGATTTTGCTCAGATCTCCTCCCACCGCTTCGCGCAAGCTGGTTTGAATGCTGGGATCCTCTAAGTCGCGCCGGGCCGCTGCGGCAATCCCCGTTCCCGAAGCTAGGGATTCTAAGGGCCCAAACTGGGTATCCCTCCGTTCAATGGGACCGAGGCTGCCTAATAGCCAATAGCCAACTTCACCTGAGGCTCGATGGGAACCGTGGTAGACATGGCCGTTTAGTACCAAGCCCACCCCGATACCGGTACCGATGGTCATGGCAATTGCATTCTGCGCTCCCTGGAGCTTGCCGCGCCAGAGCTCACCCCGGGCAAAACAGTTGGCGTCGTTATCGGCAAAGAGCGGGACACCGAACTCCCCAGTGAGTACTTGGCCCACGTCCACGTTTTCCCAGCCAATACCTGGGGCTAAACGCACCCGCTGTCCCTGGGAGTCGGTTACGCCGGGAATACCCAGCCCAATGCCTTTGAAGCTCTGCACCGGCAGATCCACTTTTTCTATTAAGTCGTAAATGAGTCCCATCAGCCGCTGAATGGAATCTTCTGTGGACTCGCCGCCCTTGGAAAAGATGGATTGACGGGCAATGATGTTGCCAGCCAGATCCACTGCTCCCCCGTACATCTTGGTGCCTCCCACGTCTATGCCGATCAAAAAACCGGCTGATGGGTTAAACTGCAAAAGGCGCGCTCTGCGCCCGCCCGTTGAGGCGGCAACACCCACTTCATCCACCAAGCCTTCTTCTAAAAGAGAAGCAATGATGGCAGAAACAGCCGGATTACTGAGCTTAGTCCGTTCGGCAATTTGCGATCGGGAGATGGGTCCTTCACGCTTGATAACATCAAGGATGAGGGACGTATTGAGCTGCTGCATTAATTGGGGACTGCCTTTTCGTATCGTTGTCATGCTCCACCCATACTTTCTTATTTAGCTTAAATAAGTTGGTGTTAATAAATATACTCCTCTTTTAACTAGAATCCTTCTTCTGGGTTACCATTTTTACAAATTTATCACCAAGGAAATTAACACAAGCGGCGAAAAAGGAAGTAATGCGGTGGGAACACAGCGGGAAATCACAAACTTGAGACAGGAGCTGAGCGGTGTGAAAACAATGGAGAACCCAAAAAGGCGGAAAATCTGGCGGCGAACTCTGATCCTGCTGGGGCTGGTGATTGTGCTTTTGGCTGGCCTTTCCCTCCTGGGCACCAAGTTTATCTACGACAGCCAATTTGGCCGCTTTGAGCCGCCCGATCCGTCCCTCACCTCTGCCCTCCACTACCAGGACCTTGAATCTGGGTATCCCCGGGAGTTGGTAAGTTTCTACTCAGGCAAGAACAAGCTCCAGGGCTATTTATACCCTAAAAAAGGTAGCCTAGGACTGGTGGTGGTTGTCCACGGCTTAGGGGGAGGTGCAGATAGCTATCTGCCGCAGATTAAGTATTTTTTAGATCAGGGCTGGAGCGTATTTGCCTATGATGCCACCGGTTCTTACAACAGTGAAGGCGAAGGTACCAGGGGCTTTCCCCAAGCTTTAGTAGATTTAGATGCTGCCCTTAGTTTTATAAAGAGCCGGAAGGATCTAAACAACCTGCCGCTCTTGGTCTTTGGCCACAGTTGGGGAGGCTATGCCGCGGCCAACATCCTCCACTTTGATCATGAGCTGGCTGGGGTGGTTTCTATCTCCGCTCCCAACTCCGCCCTGGAAATGATTTTGGAGCAGGGCAGCCACATGCTGGGGCCGGTAATCTATGCCCAGCGCCCCTTCCTCTGGTTCTATCAATGGCTTTTATACGGCAAAACAGCCTCCTTGACTGCGGTGGAGGCTCTAAATAAGACTAGTGTACCTGTTCTCATCGTCCACGGTACGGCTGATACGGTGGTGGACTATTACGGCAGCGCGATCATCAATAAAAGAATGGAGATCACCAACCCCAAGGTACGGTTCCTAGCTTTAGAAGAAGAAGGACAGAACGACCACAATAACATCTTCCGCTCCAAAGAAGCACTGGCTTATATCACCCCCCTCAATCAAGAGTACAGAGCCGTCTTTGACCAGTATGAAGGGAAGGTTCCAGAAGAGGTGAGGAGAGAGTTTTATGCCAGAGTGGATCGAAGGCTCGCCAACGACATCAACCGAGGGCTCATGGATGAGATCCACAGTTTTTTCCTCAGCTGTTTGTAAAGACGACAATAAGAACTAGCCTGCAAGACCACGGAAAACTCCGTGGTTTTCGTATTTACACTTCGATACCTCCCTTCATTTAAAAAACTTTATCTTAATATCTTTTAAGACCCCAGAAGGAAGTGGTAAATCGCCGGCGAATATTGGACTGTAAAGTACGAAAGTCGAACTATTAAGTGCGGGACGTGAAACAATATGGTTCGTAAACCAGCCCCTTTTGGTCTCTTTGGAGCAGCAGCGGGCTCAGCAATCTTCCAACTTATTAGAGAATCGGGTCCATTAGCCCGGGCGGATATCGGCCGCCTCACTGGACTATCTAAGTCCACCGTATCCCAACACGTGGAACGGCTCTTAAGGATCGGCCTGGTGACCGAAGAGCCAGATGCTCGCTATCCCTCTGGCCGCAAACGCAAGCAGTTGGTCTTTAATGAACAGGCAGGCTACGTTGTGGCCATCGATTTGGGAGTCACCAGCGTGGATATTGCCCTCTGTGACCTGGGGGCCTCCATTTTAGAACACCGGGAGCTCCCTGATGTTAGGGTAAGTGATGGGCCCCAGAAGGTCATGGCCAGAATTATGGACGCGGTTGATGAGATCTTAACCGCTAACGCCATTGACCTGGAAAGCTTATACGGAATCGGCATGGGTGTTCCGGGCCCAGTGGAGTTTTCCACCGGCTATCCCATCCACCCCCCCATCATGCCTGGCTGGCACAAGTACCCCATTAAACAGGTCTTGTCAGAGCGTTATGGCTGTTTGGTCTACATCGATAATGATGTGAACATGATGGCGGTGGGTGAGGCCAAGTATGGCGCCGGAGCAGGAGTTGAAAACCAGCTCTTTGTGAAAATCGGGAGCGGTATCGGCGCAGGAGTGATCGTTGGCGGCCAGCTGTATCGGGGAACCCATGGCTGTGCAGGAGATATCGGCCATATCTCTTTGAAGGGAAATGAGGAGCTCTGTTCCTGCGGTAATCGAGGCTGCTTAGAAGCAATAGCGTCGGGAAGGGCGCTGAGCCGCTTAGGTACCAGGCTGGCGGCTGATGGGGAGTCCTATGAGCTGGCCCGGATCCTTGCCCAAAAGGGCACCGTTACAGTTGAGGATGTGGCCTATCTCGCCCGCCGGGGCGATGCCCTCTGCCTCTCTCTCCTGCGCATGAGCGGAGAGGCCATTGGCGAAGTCTTAGCCGGCATTATTAACTTTATCAACCCATCCCTGGTGGTGGTGGGCGGAGGTGTATCCCGCTCCGGACAGCGTTTAATCGCTACCATCAAGGAAACGATTTTGAGCAAATCAACCCCCTTAGCCACCAGTACTTTAGATGTAATCCCCAGTACTTTGGGGGGGATGGCAGGGGTAATCGGAGCAGCTGCTTTGGTTGTAGACGAAGTTTTTTCCCATGAACGAGTGTTTGAGATGGTAAACCAGGAGGGAATGGCATGATTAAAGTTGGGATTATTGGGATGGGAATGATTGGAAGGGCCCATCTGGACGCACTGCAGAGGATCCCAGGCGTTGAAGTGGTGGCTGTAGCCAGTCCAAATTTAGAGGACCTTGTGAAGCTGCAGGAAGGATTCGGAATTAGGCACGTTTTCGCCGACTGGCGAGAACTGGTGGATTGTCCCGATGTGGAGGCGGTGCACAACTGTACCCCCAACCATCTCCATCATGAAATTAACCTAGCCTGCATAAGTAGGGGTAAAGTTATTTTCTCAGAAAAACCCCTGGGCATGGACGTACAAGAAACTAGCGAAGCAGCAGCTAAGGCCAAAACCAGCTCCATCGCCTGCGGCGTGAACTTCTGCTATCGGGCCTACCCCATGGTGCAGTGGGCCAAACAGCTGATCCAGGAAGGGTACCTTGGGGAGATTAGAGCTATTTACGGCCACTATCTCCAGGATTGGCTCATGTATGAAACAGATTATGATTGGCGAGTTGATTCTAAAGTAGGGGGCTTTGCCAGGGCAGTTGGGGACATTGGCTCCCACTGGGTGGATCTGGCCCGCTACCTCACAGGCTTAGAAGTTGAAGAGGTGTTAGCTGATACCAGCATCTTCTGGCCGCAGCGGATTGAACCCACAAGCGGCCAGCCCGTCCCGGTGGACACCGAAGACTGGGCCACTGCCCTTCTTAGATTTAACGGGGGCGTTAAAGGGAATGTGGTCATCTCCCAGATCAGCGGTGGTCATCAGAACGATCTCCAGATCGAAATTGTGGGCACCAAGCGCACCATCCGCTGGAGGCAGGAAGACCCCGAGATCCTCTGGATTGGAGAACGGGGAGGCTGCAACCAGATAAGGTATAAAGACGGTTCTGCCATGGGAGCAGTGGCAGCTAAGCATGCCTCCTATCCTCCGGGACATCCAGAAGGTTATCCCGATTGCATTAAAAACACCATCGCCAATTTCTACAGCCATGTGCTTGGCCAGGGAGGAGATTTTCCAACCTTTGAAGACGGGCATAGGGCTATGGAAGTGGTGACAGCGATTATTCACAGTGCAGAAACGGAGCGTTGGACTCGGGTGGGAGGTGGTTTATGAGGGGATCGTTCTGATGGCAGCTGCGATTGGAAAAACAATAAAGAAAAGGGGTTTGAATAGGATGCGCAGATTTACTGTATTGGTCGTAGCTTTATCGCTATTGGTGAGCGTCTTTGCCGTTGGCATGGTTCAAGCTAAAGAACTGACCTTTGGTTACATTGCCCCCGGTCCAGATACCTGGTATCGCCGCAAAATGGGGATTCTCAAGTGGCCATTGACAACTGCTGTCCATCGGAGATTCCCTCAAGGGCATTGATGTTCACCACAGGACCGTTGGTGATCAGTTCGAACTTCTGACCCGTCAGGTTCTGGTTGA
>FZPS01000034.1_pt204 | contig 12282 bp, 9 predicted proteins | sample 1817821 | NCBI WGS metagenome assembly FZPS01 (sample SAMEA104158645, study PRJEB21678) | metagenome | place: Germany | collected 2015-04-21 | reverse complement strand
ACAAAAATAAGTTGCGAAAGTTTGCCAGTTGGCATTGTAAGAGAACTCAAACCAAATGTTGAAAAAACCGTTCTATCAGCTGGAGATATAATTGTGATGTGTTCTGACGGTGTTGGAGAAAGTTTTTCAAAAGAGTATGATATGCAGGAATATATCAAAAGCATTACAAGTGTCAATCCACAAGAGTTTGCAGAACAAATTTTGGCAAAAGCTTTGGAAAATAACGGCGGGATTGCCACAGATGATATGACAATTTTGATTGCAAGAATATACAATGTATAGTTAAGCCTTGCCTATAAAAATTTTAGAGTTTATGTCACAGCCTTTTTTCTTAAGCCTTGCTTATAAAAATTTTAGTGCTTATATCACAGCCTTTTTAATTGCTTTTTTACTCATCATTCATTTTTACCGACAGCCTCAACTGATCATCGCTTCTGCTTTTCCCATTGTATTTTCTATGCTTTGGACTTTGTCTATAGCTTATTTTTTATATGGAAGGATCAATCTTTTCACTCTCTTGCTTGCCCTCATTTTACCAGGACACGCTTGCCAACAAATCATTCACTTACTAAAAAGATACGCAGAAGAAAGACAACAAAATTTAAGCCCGACCTTAAGCCTAGAAAGTGCTATTTTAGGGATTGGCCCTGCTACAGCAGCATCTAGCTTTATCAGTGCAGCCACCTTTTTATCTATTTCTTTAATCCCACTGGCAGGGCTTCAAGAGCTTGGCATTCTCGCGTGCATTGGTATCTTAATCAACTGGATCTTAGCCAATACGCTACTCCCCTCTATTTTAATCTTATTTCAAAGAAAAAAGCACTTCTCTATTTTAAAACCTAAACTTTTTCAAGTCCACTTCAAAGCGTTTAGACTCCCTAAAATGAACCCTTTTTTCGCTCTATTCTTTATTTTTGCAATCACTTTAACTTTGCTTGCTTTTATAGAAGTGCCTCGTTTTGAATATGATTTTAGTAAAACAGAAAACCTATCCCAAGAAGTTTTTGTGGACTCCTTATTGCACGAGACTTCTTACCCTTATTATGAACCTGCGATTATAGTTTTCGATAAAAATTCTGAATCAGAAGTCTTTTACGATGAATATTTAAAATTAAAAAACAACTATAAAACCATCTCTTCTGTGATCACTTTTGCCAATTTACTCCCTTCTCAACAAGAGAAAAAGATCCAAATTTTACAAGAAATTCGAGAAGAACTCACTCCAGAATTATTAGAATACACCAAAGCTTCTGATTCTTTAAATATGATCGCTTTATTCAACTCTTGGACACTTTCTGAACTCAATCCAAACGATTTACCTCTCAATATTCGTCATAAATTTGAATCCAGTGACGGTAGCCTTGGCAAATTTGCCTTTGTATTCCCTAAAGAATCTCCTTATGACGGGCTTTTTTGCAGACGATTTAAAAAAGAATTAAGCGAAATAAAAAAACCAAATGGTGAAACTTACTCCATGACCGGAACCCCCATTATTCGAGCCGAAATATTAAATTTAACACTCCCCTATATCCACCGCTCTATAATTACCGCTGTCATTTTGATATTATTTCTCACTTTAATCTTATACAACAAATTATCCTACACTCTGTTTGTTTTAATAGCTCCTACAGTCTCTTTTATTTGGCTTTTGATAGCCATACACTTTTTAGGTATTAAACTATCTGCTTATAGTGCTATAGCCTTTCCTATATTAATCGCCTTGAGTGTCGACGCTTCGATTCAGTTTTGGAACTCTTATTTTGAATACAAAAAAACAAGTGCTGCATTTATAATGAACAAAATTGGACTTTCTATATTTATTGCCCAATTAGCCACCTTGATTGGGACCTATGGTTTATTACTATCTTCTCATAATGGATTAAAAAGCATTGGGAGCATCTCTTTGCTTGGATTATTATTTATCATTGTAGCACATTTTATATTTTTCCCTTTACTAGCAGCCTCTTTAGATTTATACCGTCAAAAAAAACGAAACTCAAATGAAAACACTTTCTCATAGAACATTAAATATTGCCCCTTCTTTAACCGTTGCCATCGATACTTTAGCCAAACAACTCCTTGCCGAAGGAAAAGACATTGTGAGTTTGGGTGCAGGAGAACCCGACTTGGACACCCCCGAAAATGTGTGCAAAGCAGGGATCCAAGCAATATTAGACAAAGAACTTCGATACACAGCCCCCACAGGTATTCTAAAACTAAGAGAAGCGGTCTGTGCCAAACTCAAACGAGACAACAACTTGTCTTATAGTCCAGAACAAATCATTATGACCAGTGGAGCCAAGCATGCGGTGTTTAATTCATTGGCGGTACTGATAAACCCTGGTGATGAAATACTCATCCCAAGCCCTTATTGGGTCACTTATCCCGAACTAGTCCAGTGGATGGGAGGCACTCCTGTTTTTATAAAAGCAAGTGCAAAAAATCAATTTAAAATATCTCCAACAGACCTAGAAAAAGCAATCACCCCCAAAACCAAAGCAATCATTTTTAACAACCCCTGCAACCCTACCGGGGCTGTTTACTCTAAAAACGAACTAGATGCACTCACCCAGATTATCACAAAACAAGACTTGTATTGCATCTCTGACGAGGTCTACGAACACTTTGTCTATGACGGGGATTTCACCTCTATAGCCAGCTTAAAAGGCATGCAAGAAAGGACCATTTTAATCAATGGAGTCTCTAAATCTCATAGCATGACTGGATGGCGTTTGGGCTACAATGCAGCTCCCATAGAAATTGCAAAACTCATCACCAAAATCCAAAGCCAATCCATACACCACCCCTCTAACATAGCTCAATATGCCGCCATAGAAGCATTAAACAACTTAGACTTTGTGCACTCCATGAAAAACGCATTTTTAAAAAGACGCTCTTATATGATCCACAGACTTCGCACCATTCCAAACATTCAAATCGACACCCCACCAGGAGCCTTTTACCTATTTGCAAGCGTCGAAAAACTATACGGAAAACAAAGTCCATCTGGTCACACCATCTCTAACTCTTCTGACTTTTGCAAATACCTCTTAGAAGAAGAAGGCTTGGCCATTGTGCCCGGACTTGCCTTTGGAGACGATTCGTGCGTACGATTCTCTTATGCAGCCAGTGAAGAAACACTCCAAAAAGCATGCGATCGCTTTGAAAAAGGCGTATTGAACTTAAAAGACAAATAAAAGAAAAAGCCCTCCAACACACAAAAATCCAGCAATGGCTCCCAATCAATCTTCCATAAAACCGAGGACTATTTAGTATACTCGTCTGTATTTTTTTCAAAAGCAAAAATTTAAATCCCCAACACTTTTCACAAGAAAAACGCATAACCACATCAAAACACTCATCACTGCTGAGAGTTTTCCAACGATAAATTCAAAAACAAACTCGACTTGTTCAACCTAAACAAAGCTCTTTTTATAATGAAGTCTCACACACGCCTGGCTTTTTCAGGAGAAAAATAAAAAGCCTCTTTTCATCTTTGCGAATCCTCCCAAGTTTCTGGCACGATTCTCGCAAAGCAAACTCCTATTTTCAAGCATGCATTTCGCACTGTGTTTCGGGCATCCATTTCGCATAGATTGCACGGGCTAAAGCCTTCAAAATGCGGTGAGAGGCAAGAAAAAACTCATCTACTCTTCATGGCGAGCAAAGCTCTCTAAATGAATATCAAAAACTATTTGGAAGATAGAAAGAAGGAGAAAAAATGATAGGTCAAGCGAAACAATGTTTATTTCGGTGAAAGTTGCCAGGGATTTCGGCGGATGCCTGCCACCTGAATGTTATGACAACAGATTAAATGGGTGGCAGGTTTTGACTGAAATAGCCAAAAACAATTCTAATAACTAAACTTACATTTAAATACCGACGATTTTAGTGTTTCGTCGGTAAATTAGTGGTGATATTAATGGAAACAAAAAAACTTAAAATGGCATTTGCCGATAATTGTGGGATTCTTAAGACCTCACAGCTAACTAAGCTTAAAGTCGATTCTCGTAAAATAAATAGTCTACTTAAAAATGGAGTTATTGAAAGAATAGCAACTGGCTATTACTGTCTAAATTCAGACACTATAAGCGAAGCAGCTATTATTTCACGTCTTTTTGCTGACGGAGTCCTGTGGCTTAATACTTCACTTTTCTATTATGGTTATAGTGACAGAACCCCCACGGAGTGGGATATTATCATAAGTAAAAATGCCTCACCTTCTAGGTTTGATATAGACTATCCGCATATAAAACCTTTTTTTGTAACACCCGGCCGCCTATCTTATGGTGTGACTACTATAAATATAGACGGTTGTCCTATTAATATCTTTGATCGTGATAGGCTTATTTGTGAATGCCTTAAATATGAATCAGAAATAGACAAAGAAACTTTTAATAAGGCTATCCATGGATATATAGCTGATCCTAAGAAAAACATAAAAAATCTTATAAATTATGCAAAAAAAAAGTACTAAATCGGGTGCATGATGTGATAGGAGTGTGGCTTTAATGGATATAGGGGCTTCGGTTCTAGCAAAATTAAAAAACAAATCAAAAGACTCCGGGATGTCTTTTCAGGTTCATCTTCGTTTGTTTTGTCGGAATCCAAAGGAGCCAGGCGCTTCTGAGACTTCTATACTGTCTAATTTGTTCTTGCTTTTAATCTGGTGCTGTTTTATGTTCTTGTTTTGTGTTTAATTTTGTTTTTTGCTTTGGAGTGGCTTCATTTTTTATATCTTTTTAGGTGTGAGTGTTCACTTGCACTTTGTTTTTATATTTCATCTCTATTTTAAAGTTTTACGCTATGCATGTTCCTGGAAATCGATATAAAAATCAGCCGACCTCGTTCAATCCAAACTACGAGCTTATTGAGGTGCTCGGGAAAGGTGGAATGGGTTATGTGTACAAAGCCCTCGATAAAAAGTTGAATCGAGAGGTGGCTTTGAAAGTTTTGAATACGAATTCCGACGCCGATTCTGTTAAACGCTTTTATTTTGAAGCTCAAGCCATGAAGGAATTGGACCACCAAAATATTGTGCATGTTTTTGATTTTGGTCAAGAAAAAAAGCAGCTTTTTATTGCTATGACTTATGTGAAAGGTGAGTCTTTGGCTAGTGTGCTTCATCATAAAAAAGAGATGGCTTTTTCTGATATCGAGTTGATTGCAAAGCAAGTGGCTAGAGGGCTTTTGTATGCCCACAATAAAGGTGTGATCCATAGAGATATTAAGCCTTCGAATATTATGATCACGCACGATAATCGTGTTTATATTATGGATTTTGGGATTTCATATATCCAAGAGATGGAAAAAGAACGGCTCACTATCACAGGTATGACGATGGGTACTCCTGAGTATATGTCTCCAGAGCAATGCCACGGGGATGAGGTCGGTGTTGCTTCTGATGTTTATAGTCTTGGTGTGATTTTGTTTGAAATGAGCTGCGGTAGACTCCCTTTTACAGGGGCAAAGCCAATTGAAATCGCTATTAAACATGTGCAAAATACACCTCCTAATCCTAAAGATTTTAGGCCAGATATTCCTGTGGAGTTGTCTAATTTGATTCTTAAATGCCTTCGTAAAAATCCAAAAGAACGATACCAGAATATGGAAGATCTTTTAGATGCTATTGATAATGTTTTTAAGACAAATGTATTTTCTAAGTCTCCTTCTAGAAAAATGAAAATTTTGGATTCTTTTTCTAAATCTAAAGAGTCACACCCTTTGTTAAAAAAAGTAATTTGTCAAAAATTGTCAATTTTAGCTCTTCTATTGACTCCTATTTTGATTTTTTTATTGTTGATGCTCACCCTGCATTACAAACCAAAAAGTGTGCTCCAGCCTATCAAAGATTTGAAACTTCGAGCTAGCTATGAAACTAAAAATTTAGAAGGGGATTCACCCAAAGGTTATCCCGTTCAAAACTTGATGGACTTTGATTTGAGTACTGCGTGGGTATTTGAAACACCTATCAATCGAAAAAATCCTATCCTTAGTGTCGAACTTAAAAATAAAACTTTGATCACTCATTTTGGAATGGCTATCGGTTATCAAAAACAAAAAGAAGATACTTTTGAAGATCGATTTATGATTTTTAATAAGCCTAAGTCTATCATTTTAAAAACTAAAGAAGGCGTGCGGCAAAAACTGGTTTTTGAAAATATAAAAGGGATGCAATACCCTCCCATTCAAGCTATCGAGACAGAAGAGCTATTTATTTATTTAGAAGATGCTTATGAAAATCAAGCTTCCAAAAACTTTGCTGTTTCAGAAATTCGTTTGTTGGGTTTATCTTTAAAATGAATTCGTTGTCTAAAAATAAGAAAAAAGGAAACTATGCAGAAACTTATGCTGCAGGTTATTTGCGTCGGCAAAACTATACCCTTCTTGCTAGAAATTATTCTTTTAGAGGAGGAGAGCTAGATATTGTGGCTCAAAGCCCCCAAAAAGAACTGGTTTTTGTAGAGATCAAATCAGTCTGGACTTCTAAAAAAGGAAGCCCTATCCACAGAGTTTCTAAGCAAAAGCAGCTTAAAATTTGGAAAACGGCTTGCCATTTTTTACATTTTAATGGCGGAGAAAATCAAAAATGTCGTTTCGATGTGATTGCTATTAGTTTAGACCAAACTCCTATCCGCTTCATCCATTTGAAAAATGCTTTCGAAAGTAACCAAACTATTCATGAGTGTCACCATGCGTTTTGAAATACACCCCCTGAATCCTCAAACTCGATTTGTAAAAATTGCCGCTTCTGTTTTAGAAGACGATGGCCTTGTTTTGTATCCAACAGAGTCTGGCTATGCTATTGGCTGCTCTGCAGAATCTAAAAAAGCCATTCATAAGCTATATGCTCTAAAAAAACCTTTGAAAAAATATTTGATGGCCCTTATCTTACCTAATATTAGTGTGGCTACAGAATATGCTCATATTAACAATCACTCTTTTAATATTATGAAGCCAAGAGTGCCGGGTCCTTATACTTTTATTTTACCTGCTGCACCACATATCGCTCGAAAATTAGATGTCAAACGAAGTGAAATTGGTGTGCGATGCCCCACTCATCCTTTTTTTCAAGAGCTTTTTAAGTATTTTGATAAACCTATTTTAAGTACTGCAGCCAAAATCTCCGACGAAGAATTACAATCTCCCGACGATCTTTGGGCCTTGTTTCAAAATAAAGTAGATATGATGCTAGATGTAGGAGAAATAGAGATACACCCCACCAATGTGATTAGTTTGGTAGGCAATAGTGTCGAGGTGATTCGAGGAGAACTTTGATATGGATGAGAAAGATTTAGCTCGATATCGTGAATTGAGTTCCTTCTTAAAAAAAGCAAATGACTCTTATTATAAGGAGTCTTTTTCTTTGATCAGTGATGCAGAGTTTGATGAGAAGCTACAAGAATTAGAAAGCCTAGAAAAAAAACACCCTGAATTAAAAACAAAGGAATCTTTGACCGAAGTTATCGGCGACGATCTTAAAAATGATTTTCCAAAGTTAAAGCACCAAAGCCCCATGCTTAGTATATCTAACGCTTTTAATGGTGAAGATGTCGAAGCTTTTGTTCGTTCGGTTCAAAATCAAAGTGAAGAAACTGTAGAGTGGGTTTGTGAACGAAAAATCGATGGGGTCAGCTTGAGCTTGATTTATGTAGATGCAGAGCTCAAAACTGCGGTCACTCGAGGCAATGGAATAGAGGGAGATGTGGTCACCCTTAATGCTAAAACTATTCTGGATATACCCCATAAACTCAAAGAAAAAATCCCTGGTATTTTAGAAGTTCGTGGCGAAGTGTACATGGAAAAACAAGCTTTTTTAGATTTCAATGAAAAGATGCAGCTTGAATCCAAAAAGACATTTCAAAATCCTAGAAATACTGTCTCAGGGAGTTTAAAGTTAAAAGATCCTATCGAGACACAAAAAAGACCGCTTCGATTTTTTGCCTATTCCATTGTGAGCGAAACCCCTAGCCGTACTCATAGTGAAAATTTAGAGTTGTTGAAATCCATCGGTTTTACTCCTAATGATTATTGGTTGTGCAAGTCTCTTCAAGAAATTATGGATATAATCCATCAAGTAGATGCCCAAAGAAATGCTTTAGATTATGATATAGATGGTATGGTGATCAAAGTCAATGATTTGTCTTTTCAAAATGAACTGGGACATACTTCAAAAAGCCCTCGATGGGTGATAGCCTATAAATTCAAAGCAGAACAAGGCATTACTAGAGTGCTTTCTGTGGAGTATCAAGTGGGTAGAACAGGTGCTCTCACTCCTGTGGCGAATCTAGAACCAGTGCGTTTGGCTGGCACTACTGTGAAACGAGCCACTCTGCATAATTTTAATGAAATTCAACGACTAGATTTACACATTCTAGATTATGTTTATGTGGAAAAAAGCGGCGAGATTATCCCCAAAATTTTAAGAGTAGCGATGGACAAAAGAGAGACTTTAGTCCAAAGAATAGAACGCCCTACCCTATGCCCCATATGCAATAGCACTCTGGAACAAGAAGAAATTATAATTCGTTGCGAGAACCTCCATTGCCCTGCTATGAAACAAAGTTTATTGGAACACTTTGTGAGCCGTGAGGCCATGAATATCGAAAGCCTTGGCCCAAGTTTAATTGCACAACTTTTAAACACCAATACTATATCCAAGATTTCGGATCTTTATCGTTTGACTGCACAAGATTTGCTAGCTTTAGAGAGAATGGCCGATAAAAGTGTCAACAATATTTTAAGTGCCATAGAAAAAAGTAAGGAAAATAGTTTAGAACACTTTTTACATGCGTTAGGGATCCGTTTTGTGGGTCGAAGTACCGCTCTAAATTTGGCGAAATATTTTAAAAACATTCAAAGTCTAATGAAAGCAAGCGAAGAAGAATTGAAACTCGTCCCCGATGTCGGTGATAAAATTGCTAAAAGTTTATTTGATTTTTTTCAAGATCAAAAAGAAATGGAAGAGCTGAAATTTTTATTGGAATTGGGTTTGCCTTCTCAATTTAAAGGAGAAATAAAAACTCTATTTCTTGGAGAAACTGTAGTGATCACAGGCACACTCCCCACTTTGGATCGCAAACAAGCTCGTCAAATTTTAGAGGAAAATGGGGCCAAAGTGTCGTCTTCTGTGAGTAAAAAAACTTCATGGATTTTATCTGGAGATGAAGCTGGTTCAAAACTCAGCAAAGCCCTCGAATTAGGGCTTCCCATTCACGATGAAGAATGGCTTTTGGAGAGACTCAAAACAGAAGAGTAAATTAAAAGAAATAATGCTATGAAAAAAGCCCCTTATAGGGGCCTTTTTTATTTTAAGTTTAATCTTTTATATCCAAAAGAAGAAAGCCAGTCCTCAAATACTTTTTTCTTTTTTCCAATAGGAGTTTGGTCCGGCAAAGCACACCGTTGTTCAAAAAGCATTTGGATTTCTGTTTTAAATAAATAAGCTCCAGTGCCTAAACTACGCCCTCGATTATCTACTAAATAACCTTCTGCATTTGGAACTAACTCAAAGAATAACTTGGCAACTCCTGCAGCATTCGCATATTCTTTTGAATCAATATCCAATTTAACATTATAACTTTCTACAAAACTCCCTAAAGAAGTGAAAATCCACATATGAAGAGATACGCTGACATTATATAAAGCTTCATCAAAAGAAGAGTTCTGTCGGTAATCCCTTTGAAATTCATCACTACAATACTTAGAGACATATTCTTCTACACTCACCTTTTCTCTATCCCAGCCACCTCCTGATTCAATGGCAATTAGACCATCTGATTCTACTAAATCGCCAATCGATGCCATGCCTCCAAGAGGGTTCAAAGAAGGTAATTTGAGATCAATATCTAGTGTGGGCCCTAAATGTGAACCGGTTAGATTAGGATAGGGTTCTTTTCGATTTCCTGCCTTTGAACCTTTATCTGTACCAACAACAACTTCTTCTTCTAAGCCCGTTTTTGCATTCAAAACAGTAACTCTGTAACGAGTTTTGTTGTCTTGATTTGGGTTAGAAAAGAGAGCCATTGTTTTTTTATCTATTTCGATTAAAGACTCTTGCATTTGAACTACAATATCTTTGGTGCCTTTGGAATAGACAACAACAGTGTCTGACCTTTCATTACCTGCTTTGTCTCTAAAAGCCCGGATAATGTAATTGACTCCACCTTCTAAACCTTGCAAGTTTAGAGTATCTTGTTCAACACCGTCTACAGTCCAAATCACATTCACAGAAACTCCAGAAACCACACTTCCTTCTAAGGGGCCTATAATTTGCACCACCGGAGGTGTTTTGTCTAAAACAATCTCTATCGATTTAGTGCCTGTGTTTCCATATAGATTGGTATAAGCATATGTCAATGTATAAAGTACACTCTCATCTTGTGGATCTTTTATAAGTTTTCCAGATTCAGTGACTCCATAAGAAACAAGTATTTCATTTTTATTTGCGTCTAAATAAGGGTAAGACACAGTATAAAAAGCACCCGTTTTGGGATCTGTCATCACCTTTCCAGTTTTAGTGTCGGCAACATAAGAGATGATCACTTTTTTGCCATCTATTTGAGTTTCATATTCTACCACAGCTTTATTGTCACTGCCGTTCAAATCATAGGTAACAGTTAAAGTGACACCATCTATTGTAGTGGTATAAGTCGCTTTCTGAACACCATCCACAGTCAAGACTTTAATATCTTGAGATTTTTCGAAAGACCATGCTTGTGATATTTTTTGAGTGGTTTCAATATTTTTCTTGGACAAATGGATTGTGTCTAATTTTGCAGTCAATTCAAAAGTCTTATTGACTGGCTCGCCATTTATGCCTTCTTCTTGCAAGTTCACAAGAATTTTATTGTCATTTTGATTGACATAGTAAGCAGAATCTAGATTATTTTGCTGCTCTACAATGGTGACACCAGAAATTTTTTCTTCTGTATTTTTCTTTGGAGTGAGAGTGACTGTAGGTGATTTTGTATTCACATAAACAATCAGTGTATCACGACCACATTCATTTTTAGAGATCTCGCACAATTCTTTAACAATGATGTTCTTCCCTTCGTTTAGGGTAGTGTCTCCAAATTTTAAGACTCCATTTTCTTTCCATTCCAATTCTATATCCAAAGTATTTATATAAATAATGTCCGGATATAAATATATGGAATCTTTGCTAATCGCTTTGATTATTTCTACTTCCGATTTTTCAAATACATCTAAGACTCGAATGGTTATTTCTGCAATATCAAAAAGTCCGCCTGGGTCTACACCCTTCACTTTAATTTTATAGGTGTCTTTGGTTTCAAAGTCTAATGAAGCTCCTTCTTTAAGGTAAATATCTCCATATTCTGTGACTTGGAATATGCCACTAGGATCTTCTTCGAGAGTGAACGAGAGAACATCATTTTCAGGGTCTTTATAGATGATGCTTCCAATTTTCACATTTGAATTGATATCTTCTTTTACACTAAATGTTTGATTAGCTATGCTAGGAGATTCATTCACATCTACAAGACGAACGGTGATAGTGGCTGTGTCGCTCAAGCCACCACCATCTTGGACTTTCACTTCTAAGCTATAAGAATCCTTGCTTTCATAATCCAAAACAGCACCCTCTTTTACGGTAATCACACCTGTAGAAGAGATTTCAAAAAGCTCTTTTCCACTGCCAGACAACACACTAAACTCAAGCTCATTGAATGGAGCATTGATATCAGGGTCGCTGGCTATTACAATACCCACCACTGTACCTGCAGGGCTATTTTCTTCGATAGAAAAACCTTGATCAGCTATATTTGGTGCCTCGTTCACATCTTCTATATTAATGGTAACTGTGGCGGTGTCACTCAAACCACCACCGTCTTGGACTTTCACTTCTAAGCTATAAGAATCCTTGCTTTCATAATCCAAAACAGCACCCTCTTTTACGATAATCACACCTGTAGAAGAGATTTCAAAAAGCTCTTTTCCACTGCCAGACAACACACTAAACTCAAGCTCATTGAATGGGGCCTTTGTGTCGGGGTCATTTGCCACTACAGTGCCTACCACACTGCCAGCAGGGCTATTTTCTTCGACAGAGAAATCTTGATCAGCTATGTTTGGTGCCTCGTTCAGATCTTCTATATTAATAGTGACTGTGGCTGTAGCACTCAAACCTCCACCGTCTTGGACTTTCACTTCTAAGCTATAAGAATCCTTGCTTTCATAATCCAAAACAGCACCCTCTTTTACGGTAATCACACCTGTAGAAGAGATTTCAAAAAGCTCTTTTCCTGTGCCAGACAACAC
>FZPS01000086.1_pt289 | contig 12285 bp, 11 predicted proteins | sample 1817821 | NCBI WGS metagenome assembly FZPS01 (sample SAMEA104158645, study PRJEB21678) | metagenome | place: Germany | collected 2015-04-21 | reverse complement strand
GCCTTGAGGTCAAGTATTTTTTCTCTTTTAGTGTTATAATGGCCCGTAACATCTTTGTTGGAGGTGCTATGATGAGAGTGTTTAGTGAGATTGATACTTTACGTTACCCCGCAATGCCCGACCCCAAAGATTACGATAAGGAGCAAGCTCTGACGTGGGTTTGGCCCGAATCCCAGATTAAAGCAATTCTCCAAATTGACCCAGCTAATGCCCATGGTGACGGTTTCTTAGTCTTCCCCCTCTGCCTAACGGTCTATGATAAAGATGAGCGCCACATCTTAACGGTCACCTTTCAACAAACTGACTTTAGGATGCTCTCTTTTATGACGGGGGAGAAGCTGAGAGACCTCAAAGGTGATAAAAAGGGGTATCTCTCCCCCATCACTGTGGGGATCTACCAGTATGACCACTACGAAGAGATTGACCTCTTAGATGATGAGCGTGACTCTGAGGAGATGGTTGAGACTCTCCTTGATTTAGTTACCGATGAGCTAAACTTGGACGATGAGCCCATTATAGCTAGCCCTTTAGTCTCCTCTTAACCATCGAGAAGAGGGAGGCGAGGAGGAAGACCACCCCGGCTAACACGACGACTGTAGCTCCTACTGGGAAGTCGAGAATCCATCCAATGATTAGCCCCCCTACCGAGAAGAGGGAGGAGTAGAGCCACGCCAAGAGCATCATGTGAGCCATATTCTTAGCACTGTAACCTGCTGTTCCTGCTGGGAGGGTGAGCATTGCTATCACCATCACAATTCCCACATAGGTTTGTAGCAGGACCACGGCAATGGCAGTAACACTCAAGATTACCAAGAAGACTAAAGAGGAGGAGATCCCCTTAACTTGGGCAAACTCAGGGTCGAAAGAGGAGGCTTCAAGTTGGTGGTAGAACCTAACAACCAAGATTATGACAATGAGGTCGAGGAGACCCATTAGGATGAGGTCTCTGTTTGAGATCAACAAGATATTCCCAAAGAGGTAGCTCGCTGGGTCGGTGTAACCGGGGGTCTTGGCCATAAAAAGGACTCCAATACTCATCCCAATGGCCCAAATCGCGTTAATAACGGTATCCTCACGCTGCTGTGCTTTGAGAGAGACTATTCCAATTACAATGGCGGCTAGAACAGCAAAGATAATAGCTCCCACAATAGGGGAGAGGTTGGCAACTCTCCCGGTTGCGGAGAGGAAGAGGGCCATCCCAATTCCACCTAAGACAGCGTGGCTTATAGCGCCAGCTAACCCGGCAATCCTTTTAACGGTCACAACGGTCCCCAACACTCCAAAGAGCACTGAGGAGAGGAGACCGGCCAAAAGGGCATTCCTTAAGAAGGGGGCAGAGGAGTTGAAGAGAGCATTGAAAAAGCTACCCATTGGTGGGCTCCTTTAGGTAACCACATTCGTGACTGAGGGTGGTGTTGTGGAGTACTTTTAGCGAGTCGTCGTCAATCGCGACAACTTCGTGTTGTACAACTTTTCTCCCCATCTTTTGGGGGCCAAACTCACCAACGCACAAAGCGCGGTCGGTGAGGGAGGAGACGAAGCTAGTGTCGTGGGTGACGATTAAGATGGTTGTCTCACCCTTAAGGTCTCCTAGAGCACTAAAGAGGCGCTGTTCACTCTCCGCATCCATATTTGAGGTGGGCTCATCAAGAATTAACATCTTGGGGTTAGCCGAGAGGGCGCGGGCTACCAGCACACGGCGTCGCTGACCCCCAGAGAGGGCTCTGTAGGGGCGTTTAGCCAGGTCACTGAGGTCCATTTGCTCAAGAGCCTGTTCAACGGCTTGTTGGTCCTCTGGAGTATAGCGGCGCGCAAAGGGGGCGATTCTCCCAATCCTAACCACCTCCTCCACCGAGATGGGGAAGGCGGGGTCGTAGGTGATGAGTTGGGGGACATAGCCAATCTTCTCTCGGCTAGCGTGAGGTGAAGAGCCAAAGAGGGTAATATTCCCTTTATTGGGATTCTCTAGGGCCAAGATTAATTTAAGAATCGTCGATTTGCCGGCCCCATTGGGGCCCACAAGGGCAACAAACTCCCCAGCGTGGATGTGGAAAGAGGCCCCCTCTAAGACTTGAACCGGTCCATAGGAGAAGTCAACTTTATTAAACTCTAAGATTACTGGTGCATCTCTTCTCATTGATTACCCCCACTGAGAACTTTGACGAGAGTGTTGCCCATCAGCTCTATATTGTCGAGCCAATCGTAAGCGAGAGGATCGAGGGGCAACACCTCTGCCCCAATCGCCTGGGCAACGTTTTTCGCAGCTGAGATGGGGAACTGTGCTTGGACGAAAATAGCCTTGATTCCCCCCCTCTGCGCCTCCTCAATCATTGAGGTTAAGTTTTTAGCCGTTGGCTCTTTTCCTCCCGTCTCAATCGCTTTTTGAACTAGACCCAACTCATCAAAGAGGTAGCCAAAGGAGGGATGGTAGACTAAAACAGTACTCCCCTTGAAGGGGGCCAGCTGTTCTTTAAGGGAATCAAAGAGGTTGTCGACATCACTTATAAAGCTCTTTAAGTTGCCCTTATAGTAACTGCTGTTAGCGGGGTCAATTTTACTTAAAGTCTCCTCAATATGGGTCGCTAAAATCTTGATAGGCTCTCTTCCTAACCACGTGTGGCGGTCAATCTCACCCGCATGGTGTGCTTCTCCATGCTCCTCAATGGAGCGAAAGATGACGCCGGCAGTCCCATCAACAATAGGGAGCTTAGGGTAGAGGGCACTAATTTTGGGGAGGAGAGCAATTTCAAAGTCGACGTTGGAGAGGATCCAAGCATCAGCCTCACTGAGGAGGCTCATCTGGCGGGGGTTTATTTCGTAGTTGTGGGGGTTTTGCCCCTCCCCGACCAAGACGACACTATCGACCTTGTCCCCTCCGATACGGTTAACCACATATTGGTGAGGTAAAATACTGACAGCTAGTAGTGGTCTTGTCTTGTCTATCTTCTCTTCTTTCCCCCCCTTGCCACTAAGCAGGGTGACAGCGAAGATAAGAATTAGGAGGACAAGCGATATCTTTCTTTTCATAGAAACTCCGCCTCTAAATATAGTGGCGAGAGGGGGCAAAAGCAAGTATCCTAGCTTTCTATAAAACAGCGGTGGTGACAGAATAGTTTTGAGGTATTCTTTCTTTTTCAGTTTTGTATGGTACAATTGGTAAAAGGTGATTATAGATGAAAATTTTAGCCTGTAGTGATATCCACTTAGGGAGAATATGTGGTGTAGAGGGGGACGATTTAACTGGCTCCTCCGCTTGGGAGGCGGTGGTTGAGACCGCTATAGCCCAACAAGTCGATGCCCTCGTTCTCGCGGGGGATATTGTTGATAAAGATAAATATTGGTTTGAGGCTTATGGTCCCCTCCTAAGAGGTTTTGATCGTCTCCATGAAGCGGGGATTGCCATTGTTGCAGTAGCGGGGAACCACGACTCCTCCATCTCTCCCAAACTAATTGAAGAGAAGCCATTTGTGAATATCTTGGGATTAGGTGGAGAATGGGAGTATTTAGACCTAAATGGGGTGCGCTTTGTGGGGTGGTCGTTTAAAGAGTCCCATTACAAAGAAGATCCTTTCGAGACATTTCCAAAAGAGTTTTTAGATACAGCTTCACCTATTTTAGGACTTCTCCACTGTGAGGTAGATGGCGCCTCGAGCTATGCTCCAGTGCCTGCCCACCGCTTTGAAGGGTCTGCTTTTTGGGTTTTAGGGCACATCCACAAGCCGATTGTCACAAAGAACTATCTTAACTGTGGCTCCCCCTTTGCCCTCGATAGGGGGGAAACGGGAGACCATGGCGTTTTCTTAATTGAGCTCGAGGGGAGCCATTGGAGCCCACCAAAAATGATTTCTCTTACCCCTCATCGCTTTGAGGAGTGTTCAGTTGAGTTAGATCCACTGACAACAGAGGAGAATATTGGCACTTACATCAATAAGGCAATTCGAGAGGTGGGAGAGAGGATTGCTGAGGAGAACTATAGTGGCAGGCTCTATTGTCGCTTAACCTTTAGAGGAAGAGTTAAACCTGAATTGGAGCTCAATAAAGTATTGAATGATGAAGATCTCAATAAGTTAGAAGTTGATATCAACCCAGTATTAAGAGCTTCACCAGTCGGCAACTACAAAGATGAGACCACCTTGGAGCTCGACCTAGAGAGGATAGGGGGAGGGACAGGGATAAAAGGGCTACTAGCTAATCAGTTGATAAACTTTGATACAAAGAGTGATCTCTACACCAAGTTAGAGAAGATGATAAAAGAGAGTGCCAATGAACCTACTTTCCAAGCTCTTGGCGAAGCGAACCTCTCGGTGGAAGAGTTATTTAATATTGCAGGACAAAGGCTCCTAAGGGCCATGGTTAAGCAGGGAGAGGACAATGAGTGAGAGATACTGGATTAAAGATATTACAATCACCCGTGCCCCAGGTTTTACAACGCGTCCCTTTTATCCAGTTGAGGGGTTATCAGATAAGCTCAATGTAATTTGGGGACCCAATGGGATAGGCAAGACCACTTTAGCCAAGTCTATGCGCTCGGTTCTCTGGGCGAGAGATAAGAGTGGAGAGCTCTCCGTTAGTGCCCTTGTCAAAGGGAGAGAGGGGGAATGGCGATTAGAGCTAAACCAAAAGAGGTTAGTCCAAAGGCGCCTTGCAGATAATGCAACAGCAATGCTAGATGGACGCAACGACTCAATGGAGAGCTCCTACTGGCTCTCTCTAACCAATCTACTTCAGGCAGAGACCCGCAATAAGAACTTCCATGAGGTCCTCTACAATGAGCTACACGGTGGCGTTGATTTAGATAAAGCGACAGTAGAAGCAGGCGTTTTAACCAAGTTTGCCACTAGAGGAGTGCCTCCCTATAAAGCTCTCAAAGAGGCACGAGAGAAGATAACAAAGATTGAGAAGAAGCAAAAAGATTTAGAGGACCTTAAAGAGAAGATAGCCAAGATAAAAGAGGAACTAAAGAAGGGAGACCATTTTAAAGATAAGGTTGAAGAGTATGAGAGGGCGCTAGAGGTGAAAAAGCTCTTCAGTCAAATTGGAGAGTTAGAACAAAAACTTAGCAATTTCGACTCAAGAATTGATAAAGTTGAAACCTTCTCTTATAACCGCTTTGTTCAGCTACAAGAAGAGGTAGCAGAGAAGAGAGATGAATTAAGTCTCCTTATAAAAGAGATTGAAGAGTTAGAAATTAGCCTAAAAGAGAGCGGAATAAGAAGTGAGCAAATAGGAGAGCATGCCCTAGTAGCTAATGTTAAAAACAGGCTAAAAGAGGTACAAGAGGCCCATGTAGCCCTCCAAGAGAGTCGTAAAGAGCTAGATAAAAGCATTGACGGCGAAGCTAAGTGGAGGGAGGAGCACAGCTGGCTCACCTCTGGGTTACCTGATGGAGGAAAGCTTAAGGGGGCGGTGGAGCAGCTGAAGAAGTTGTCTCAGATGTATGAGCCTTTAAGGGTACGCGTCGCTGTCTCTGAGGAGCTTCTCAATCAGTTGGGAGCTGGTGTGGAGTTTGTAGATGAGGAAGAGGTTCTAGGGACTCTAAAACAAAGAGTTGCCGATGGGATTACTACAGTTAGTGGTGAAATGAAAAGGGGCTTCCCTAAGAAGAGGGGGGTAATTGCCTCATTAATAATAGTTCTCTCGGTTATCTTGGCCCTTATGATATCACCTTGGTTCTCTCTTGGCTCTCTATTAGGGGTATTTATTATCCTCTTTCAAAGAAGAGACAAATTGAACACAGATTTCACTAAGATTAAAAAAGCCCTAGAAGCAACCAGCTGCCCTGAGCCAGCCACTTGGGATCTAGAGGGGTTAGGGAACCTCTACCTAGAGGTTGGTAAACGGCTAATCCAAAATAATAACTTAAAAGAGGGCCATCAGCGACGAGAAGTAGCCCAAGGAAATTTAGAGAGAGATCAAGGAAAGTACCAAGCTTGGATAGAGGATTGGGATGGAGCGTGTAAGAGTCTAGGTTTAATGAAAGATCAAACTCTCCTAGATGGAGCGCAGTTTTTCCACTTCTCTCAGCACCTCCTAGTCTGGTCTCAGTTGTTAAATGACCTAGCAGAGAAAGAGGGGGAATTAAAGCGGAATGAGGCCAACTATAAAGCAGCTCTTGAAGCGTTAGTTAAAGTTATCGAAGTTGATAACACTTCCTACATAGATCTCACCAGTGAAGCCGAGAGCTTTATTGAACGCCTTCAAAATGCCCACCAATTAACGCGAGAGGCAGAGAGTAAGAGAAAAGATAAGGTGAGAAAGGTGGGCGATCTTAAAGAGAGGGAAGAAAAGCTTAATCACTTCTTAGAGAGTCTAGATTTCACAATCGACAAGGTATTATTCCTGAAAGAGCTATCGGAAATGAAGAGTAGTTGGAGTGATTTAAGGAGTGAACTAAAGGGGACTAGAAGTCAACTCGAGAAGTTTAAAAGCAGTGCACCCTCTTCAGTTGAGATTGCCATAAAAGAGAGTATAGAGACCATTGAAGAAGAATTGACTAAGTGGAGGGGCAAACTAGAGGCGAGGGAAGAGAAGAATCAAGAGTTAGGAGCAGCTGATAAAGAGTATGAACTCCTCTTAGATAGCTCTGATTTAGCAAATGCTGAAAGAGAGTACCACTTAGCCCTCGAGGCGTTGGAAAAACTAAGGGATGAACAACTGGTGGGGATGGCAGTCAATATTTTAGCTCAATTCTTAGAGGAGCAGTCACAGCAAGCCAGTAACCTAGAGGTATTAAACAAAGCTGAAGAGTGGTTTAAGAGGATAACTAATCGCCATTACAGTGTTGGTATAAACAGAGATGGATTTTTTGCCAAAGATCTAATTAGAAAAGAGAATCTCACTTTAGAGCAGCTCTCTGATGCTACCCGGCTTCAACTCCTCTTTGCTGTGCGAATGGGCTTTATAGAGCAGCAAGAGGTCTCTAGTAATAGGAAGTTCCCCATCTTTATGGATGAGCTTCTAGCCAATAGTGATGATAGCAGGGCTCTCACTATAATCGAAGCTGTTAAAGAGATTGCCAAGGAGAGACAAGTCTTCTACTTCACTGCCCAGGGTGATGAGGTAGAGAAGTTTAGGGTTCATGCCAAAGAGGTCTTTAACGAGGTCGATTTAGAGACAATTCAAAGAGTTCAAAAAGCGATCTCCTCTCCCTTAATAGAGTCTAAGCCCCTAGTAAGCAAAGTGAGTGAGCCTATCGATGACTACTACGAATATGGGAGAAGACTAGATGTGGCAGGAGCATCATTGTGGGAAGAGGTTGAGCAGCTCCACATCTGGCACGCTCTCCTCAATAGTCAAGATCTATACTCCTATTTAGAGAAGGGGTATTCCCAAATAGGCCAACTTGATTCTAACCAAAGAAGAATTGAGTTAATAAAGAGGGCGCAAGAGTTAGCACGTCAGGGGCGTCCCAGGAAGATCACCCTTGATGATTTACGCTACGGGCCAGTCATATTAAACTACGATTCAGCTTACTGGAAGCAGATTGAAGCACTCTTTGAAGGTAAAGAGATAACTGGCAATACTTTAATTAAGGCTTTAGAAGATGGGATAGTTAAGAGGCTGCATAAAGATACAAAAGATGAGCTCATTGATTATTTAGTAGAGGAGAGCTTTGCCACCCAAGAGGTTCCTCTGACGGCGGAGGAGGTCTTAAGCCAAATAGTAAGAAGCGAACAACTCTCCCCCGATTCAGGCGATTATAAGGTTGTGGAGCGCTATTTAAGTCAGGTTACTTCACCCTAAAGAGGAAGCACCTTTCTCCCATACTCGTTGTTAATGACTTGCACTAAGCTGGCGTAAATAGCTGCTAATCCACAGATGATTCCCACCTAACCCGCAATGAGCTTAAGTACTTTGCTTCCACTGAAGTCTGCAATGGCCAAGAGGAAAAAAAGGAGGGTCAAAGTTAAAAAGACAAGCTGCAGAGAGCGGTCGTGCTTGAGTGTTCCAATAAACATTAAGAGGGTGAAGATTCCCCAAATGAGGAGATAAAACCCCATGCTGATATCATCAGCGGCAGCGATCTTGCTAAAGGGGTTAATTCAGATAAGTATCAAGGACCACCAGAAGAAGCCATAGGCGGTAAAAGCCGTGGCTCCAAAGAGGTTGTTATTTTTAAACTCCATAACACCGGCAATGATTTGGGCAGCACCACCTAAAGCAAAGCCCATAGCGACAATAACGATAGAGAGGGGAATGAGTCCTCCGTTGTGTAGATTAAGTAGCAGTGTAGTCATACCAAACCCCAGTAGTCCAAGGGGACCAGGGTTAGCAATAGCAGTTTTATTATCCATTTAATCCTCCAGATGTTGTTAGTAAAACTTTGAATCAGTACCACAAAAGGGGGAATAAAACAATGGAAGATCTACGTTCAATAAGAGAGAAATAGTTACACCAAATTAGTTACCTTTTTGATTGAATATTATCTTCTAGACCGAAGCATTGGCCACTGAAACCAGTGCGTTTAACGGAGCGATATTCTGGACTGGTTAAAGAGGTCTCTGGGTGTTCAACCTCGTAAAAGAGAATCACTGTTATCAGGGATGCAAATTAAATCTATGAGGGGATAATTTCCTTGATTTTCTCATCAAAATTATTACCTGATGTTAGTAGTTCGTGGTAAACTTTCCCCATCTAGTGAAGTATGTTTTATCGAGGGGAAATTTAGCTCTGGGGGAGGGTGATATGCAAATTGGATGCCATAAGAAGTTATTGGAGTATCTTGGGAAGAAGCCTCAACCACGCTCTCCTGAAGAAGATAGTTTATTGGGTTGGAGTGCCACTCTTCAGCTATTTAATCGTCGTCGTATAATTTTAGTCGCCAATGATGAAACCCGCTACAATTTTATTTTTTATGGAATAAAAAAGGGGGATATGAAAAACTTCGATGACCTTTTATTGGGAGGGATTAGGAGCTGTTTTGAACAAGAGTGTATCAGTCCAGCTATCTTTGATAAATATATTGCAGAGACAGCGGGGGGGGCTGCTATTAAGTTCACAAAATCTCCCTCTCCCAAAATTACTGCCCGTTTAAGAGAACTATTATCGAGTGCCACTCAATTTCAGAGCTTTTTTTCATTAAAGACCCTTCTCCAATTTCATATAACACCCTCTCTAAATTCAAATACTTTTCTTCCAGATGAGTATTGTGAGCCTATCCGAAGGACTTTTGTAAGAGCTTTAAAAAAACGGTATGGAGAGGATATTTTCGCCTCTAGGGCAGTTGAATTGGAAATTACGCTTGGTACTAGCAACGTTTTCCGCCGCAGGATTGTTGTTCCTATTCAGTATAACTTTCGTGAGCTCCACTACATTATAGCAACTGCATTTGGATGGCCAAATAGTGGTTTTCTAAAACATTTTCTAAAATACAATTATTGGTTAGAAAAAGACTCTGAAGGACGTCCTCTTTCCAAACTTGAGAGTGAAGAGCCAGCGCCTAGTGATATTTCCTATGAGAGTCGACTATGTTATCTAGTTACCCTCGATGAAGTATTTAGTAAATATAGTGCCATTACCTACAATTACAGCTTAGAAGATGGGTGGGCTTTTGCAATTAAAGTGGTAGGATTCCAAGAGAATCACGATAAGCCGTACCCTGTCTGTGTGGAGGGGAGTGGTTTTACCCTACCTGTAAGCTTTAGTGAGGACCCTCCTGGTAGTTTCGATATAGACCATGTAAACGACCAACTAGAGAAGATGTTCTACAAAGGATGAAGAATTCACTTCTGAAGGTTTAGTGTTGGCCATCCACGTTGTTCCATCTGACTCTAACTCTGGACCACAGAAAGGTGAATTGATTGCATTCTGCAGTTGGTCATTCCTTGTGGAAATATTTACTTCCTAAAAACAAACAGATACTCATGCGCTAATAGTAGAAAGTTATATTTGATACTGTTAGTTTTCCAATACCCGGTAGCCTTACAGTTATGCTGCTCTTTTATAATTACCTCCTTGGTAGTAAAGCCTGCATTTTCAAATATTTGCATTACTTGAAATCCTAATGGTTTAACATGCCCTTTTTCGCGGGTATCTCCCATTAGGATTGCACAGAATTTATCCTTTTTGAGAACTCTTAAACACTCGTTAGCTACTTTCTCTATCTCTACTAAAAATTGAGGTATTTTGAGGTTAGAAAGGTCGCTATCGTTATCTTCGCTGTACTGTATGATATTTGCATAGGGGGGATGGGTACAAATTAGATCTACGCTCTCATCCTCGATGTTTGACAGGTTCCGTGCATCTCCCTTCTCTATAGTTACCGCTCCTCCATCTATCCACTCAAAATTACACTTTTCATTACACCTTTCGAGTGCAGAGTCATTAACGTCTAGGCCAATACTATCTCGCTTTAGGAGCTTTGCCTCTACCAGGGTAGTTCCACCACCAGCGAATTGGTCTAGGACAAGGTCGCCTTCTTTGGAGTACCTAAGGATAATATTCCTAGGAATATATGGAGACCAGTTTCCTCTGTATTTGCCATCGTGTGTTGCCCAATCGCCTCTTTTAGGGAAGCTCCACACGGTATTCATCTCTAATTCAAAATCTTCGGGTTCCCACTTAGTAATCTTTTTTTTGCTCATGTTAATTTAAAAATATCCTTCAAAATCCCATTCTCAAGGTCGTCAATATTATATAAGTGCTCCATTGTATCGAAAGTTTCTTCTAAATTACGCCTTGCACTACGCCAACCTTTTAATCCATCAGTTATCCAGATGAAGGTAAACCCCTTAACTTCTTTTGCTTCAACAGCGAGGTTCTTGTAGCTCCTAGCAGTCTCATTTAATTTTGAGCCTCCTCCTGAATAGAAGTTTGTCTCAATCCCGTAGACCATCTCATCAGTCTTTACTACAAAGTCTAATCTCTTGTCTGTTTTTCCTTGGTTAGACATAAGTGATAGATCTAATCCCCATTTGGCTTCAATATTACTAAAATAGAATTCACTGAAATAGTCGACTTCCTTCTTTAAGCCTATTTTTTGAAGATGTCTCTCGACTAAGTCTTCCATTAATTTGCCACCTCGGTTTTTCCTCCCATTTGAATCGAGTCCAGTTTCTACTCCCGTAACATAATCAACTAGATTGTTTATAATATGCTTCTCCATTAGGTCAAATAGGCCCGTCTCCCGCATAAAAACAAGGTATTGCTCAATGGGATAGTTCATTTTCTGAAAAGAGTAGATGAAGGCATCATCCTTATCCATAGCAGGGACCTCATTGGCTCTTACAGCTAGAAGGATAGGGATGCATTTTAGGACTTCAGGGTATTTTTTTACTAGGAAGGTGAAGTTTTCCTCAATATTTTCTACTCCTATCAGGGAGTTAAGGATATTAAGTTCGATTTTTATAGCTTCTACATTAGCGTGAACTTTTGAAAAATCGATATAGTATTCATAAGTTGCAATACTCTCTCTAAACTTTGATAACCATAATTTGAAATCTCTAGCCATAGGTCCTCCTAGTAGCGTATTAAAAATTAGTTATTAGCAGTTCACTTATTTTCCCTCTACCCTCAGCTTTGCTATTTATCATCCTAGAGGCCTCTACTCTATTGATGTTGAAATTAGAGTATAGGTCATCAAAGAAGTTGTCTTCTGGATCAGTGTTCTTAGGGTCGGAGTTACTAAGTGCAATTTGGGCTCCTTTAATATTTAGCTCACCTAAATACTCTGCTAATTCTTTTTGTGCTTCATCATCAAATCCATTTTCCGTATAGGAAGTGAATGTCGATGTTGCATTTAAGGGGCGATAGGGTGGGTCAAAATAGGCAAATGTTTTATCATCAATAAAGTTGTAGGATTGGCGATAATCACCACACACTATTTCAACGTTGGAAAGGGCATTAGCAAGATTTCTTAAATTATTAGTGTCACAAATAGTAGGATTTTTGTAAGACCCCATTGGCACATTAAAGAATCCTTTACTATTTACCCTATATAATCCATTAAAACAGGTCCTATTTAGAAAGATGAATAGGGCAGCACTTTCCAATCCTAGCGGTGAAGACATCAACGCATTAAAGCGCTCTCGTTTTAGGTAGAAATATGTTTTTCTATCATCATTTTCCAAGGGAATATATTCTTCTTCATAGCTCCCTAATAGTTCAATGAGGTCCTCTGCGTTATCACGGATTGCTTGATATGTATTAATTAGCTCAGCATTAATATCACTTATAAAAACAGCTTCTAGTTGATATGAAGATAGGATATCAAAAAGGAGAGCTCCTCCACCAACAAATGGTTCTGCATATTTAGTGATAGTTATTCCCAATCCCCCTGGATAAATC
>FZPS01000071.1_pt133 | contig 12285 bp, 9 predicted proteins | sample 1817821 | NCBI WGS metagenome assembly FZPS01 (sample SAMEA104158645, study PRJEB21678) | metagenome | place: Germany | collected 2015-04-21 | reverse complement strand
AAACAAGTGTCTTTGACAGAGAACAGCTTGTGTCACGCCCTTCACGGGCGTGTGAGTTGAAATGGCAAAGGTATCAAGCCATTTTATTTCTACAAAAGTCACGCCCTTCACGGGCGTGTGAGTTGAAATATCCTTGATTTTATCCAGTGAGCAGTAACCAAAGTCACGCCCTTCACGGGCGTGTGAGTTGAAATGGTTTTTTTCAGTCTATCATTTTTTTTTGCGTGCATCGTCACGCCCTTCACGGGCGTGTGAGTTGAAATAGAGAATACATTTCTGCAATCTTATCTAACTCATGTCACGCCCTTCACGGGCGTGTGAGTTGAAATTTCCCACACATCTAATTTGCATATAGTCACCTTGTCACGCCCTTCACGGGCGTGTGAGTTGAAATCCCCAAGGTTTCAAGCCATTTTATCTGAACAAAAGTCACGCCCTTCACGGGCGTGTGAGTTGAAATTGAAATATTCCGCGTCAATGTGCTGTGCGCCGTCGTCACGCCCTTCACGGGCGTGTGAGTTGAAATGGCAGACTAATGAACAGGGCGGCGAACTTGCAAGGTCACGCCCTTCACGGGCGTGTGAGTTGAAATGAAAGCGGAGTTGAATATTTAGAATTACAATCAGTCACGCCCTTCACGGGCGTGTGAGTTGAAATTATCGGCAAAATCCTCCGCAAGCGCGGGCTTGAAAGTCACGCCCTTCACGGGCGTGTGAGTTGAAATTAATCAAATTTAATCAAACAATTTTGATACTATATGTCACGCCCTTCACGGGCGTGTGAGTTGAAATGTAATATCCGTGCAAACCGTAGTTTTAAGACATCGGTCACGCCCTTCACGGGCGTGTGAGTTGAAATGTAACTATCCCGCTGGAGCGTTTTATGGAGCTATGTCACGCCCTTCACGGGCGTGTGAGTTGAAATTCAGGCGAAGTCAACACAAATATCAACAAACTGGGTCACGCCCTTCACGGGCGTGTGAGTTGAAATTAGCATCAGGCGGCCATCAACCCAAATTTCGCCGTGTCACGCCCTTCACGGGCGTGTGAGTTGAAATTATCGTCGAAATCTTCATCTAGCATCAGACGTCCGTCACGCCCTTCACGGGCGTGTGAGTTGAAATCAAAGCAGGGTTGATGCAGTAGATGTTGTTCCGTGGTCACGCCCTTCACGGGCGTGTGAGTTGAAATCTTCGTGAAAAACATACGCCTTGTTGCTTTCGTCTGTCACGCCCTTCACGGGCGTGTGAGTTGAAATCGTTCTTCCCGCTGCCTTATTTATTTTCATTGTGGTCACGCCCTTCACGGGCGTGTGAGTTGAAATATTTATTGAAATAATTTTCATAAGCAAAAGGAATTGTCACGCCCTTCACGGGCGTGTGAGTTGAAATGTGTACGTCTTTGAGAAAAAAGTATATAATGCCGTCACGCCCTTCACGGGCGTGTGAGTTGAAATTTAGTTTTGGTTTGGTGTATAGGTTTTTCTGTACAGGTCACGCCCTTCACGGGCGTGTGAGTTGAAATTGAGTAATGTTACACAACAAAACCGTATAGGGAACGTCACGCCCTTCACGGGCGTGTGAGTTGAAATGTTAGCGATATAGATATCGCCATTATTTTTACGGCGTCACGCCCTTCACGGGCGTGTGAGTTGAAATGTTAGCGATATAGATATCGCCATTATTTTTACGGCGTCACGCCCTTCACGGGCGTGTGAGTTGAAATTGGCAGCACAAGCTGCACTAGTAACACACCAGGACGTCACGCCCTTCACGGGCGTGTGAGTTGAAATTTAGGTTGTTTAGAATTCTGTGAACGTGGCGCCGTCACGCCCTTCACGGGCGTGTGAGTTGAAATTACTTGTAAATTAATTCCTTGATATTCAGGTAATGTCACGCCCTTCACGGGCGTGTGAGTTGAAATAATAAGTCTGTTATAATTATATTACAATAATGTGTCACGCCCTTCACGGGCGTGTGAGTTGAAATACAAGGCTTTATCGCAGACTTGGGGCAGTTCATGTCACGCCCTTCACGGGCGTGTGAGTTGAAATGACATAGTATCACTTAACGGGAAAATTATTAAAGTCACGCCCTTCACGGGCGTGTGAGTTGAAATCTATGGTATACCAGAAACAGATGTAACATGTAGTCACGCCCTTCACGGGCGTGTGAGTTGAAATCTTAAGTTTTTATAGTTTTTTAAAGTGTTTCTAACGTCACGCCCTTCACGGGCGTGTGAGTTGAAATGTTTGTGCATTATACTCGAGCGTTCGACATTTAGTCACGCCCTTCACGGGCGTGTGAGTTGAAATTTTATATAGTGTAACTAAACCTTTGAGTAATGTTGTCACGCCCTTCACGGGCGTGTGAGTTGAAATTCAGGAAAAAGTAGATGATACCTAGTATGGCCCCTGTCACGCCCTTCACGGGCGTGTGAGTTGAAATAAATGTACTCATTGAGTCGGTCATCAGCTATTAGGTCACGCCCTTCACGGGCGTGTGAGTTGAAATTCAGAATTGGATGTAATCGCTCAAATGTACTCATGTCACGCCCTTCACGGGCGTGTGAGTTGAAATGTTTTAAATCTGTTCTATCATATTTATTTCTGTCCGTCACGCCCTTCACGGGCGTGTGAGTTGAAATGTTCGTTATCTATCGTTTTAAACAAATTGCTGTGGTCACGCCCTTCACGGGCGTGTGAGTTGAAATCCCACGGAACAACATCTACTGCATCAACCCAGCTGTCACGCCCTTCACGGGCGTGTGAGTTGAAATTAGTTTGTTAAAGTTAAAAAACGCAAAAAACAAAGTCACGCCCTTCACGGGCGTGTGAGTTGAAATATTCTAAACATAGTCAGACATTTGATGTTGTTGAGTCACGCCCTTCACGGGCGTGTGAGTTGAAATTCATCTAATGTTAATTTGTCAGATATTACTAATTGTCACGCCCTTCACGGGCGTGTGAGTTGAAATAATTGTTTATCGAGAAAATTCCAACGTTGAGTAGGTCACGCCCTTCACGGGCGTGTGAGTTGAAATTGTCAAGTAATAGTATCAAAATTTCTGCTAGTCGTCACGCCCTTCACGGGCGTGTGAGTTGAAATATACCAGAAGACCAATGGAAATTGTAGACCATATGTCACGCCCTTCACGGGCGTGTGAGTTGAAATTCGGGGCATATCGGCCCTAGCTAAATTTTTCTAACAGTCACGCCCTTCACGGGCGTGTGAGTTGAAATATGTGAGCATGGCGTTATCGAAGTATATGCAACAGTCACGCCCTTCACGGGCGTGTGAGTTGAAATAAAACTCTATGTACTGTTATTTTTTGTTTTATCCCGTCACGCCCTTCACGGGCGTGTGAGTTGAAATGTCAAACATTAGTTTTAATTGATGAAATAGGCACGTCACGCCCTTCACGGGCGTGTGAGTTGAAATATACCATTCAACATGGTCTATTTCGTCAATGAAAGTCACGCCCTTCACGGGCGTGTGAGTTGAAATATAGCGTTTGTATACGTCCTTGCAAAAAAAATATAGTCACGCCCTTCACGGGCGTGTGAGTTGAAATGCCGATAAAGTTAAAAAAGGCGATACAGTTTATGTCACGCCCTTCACGGGCGTGTGAGTTGAAATTAGGACGGGCAATATCCAAAACGGGTGCGAAAACCGTCACGCCCTTCACGGGCGTGTGAGTTGAAATAGCTGAAAAAATATGAACTAAATTATAAAAATCCGTCACGCCCTTCACGGGCGTGTGAGTTGAAATGTATCGCTTGTGTACGTCTTTCAGGAAAAAGTAGTCACGCCCTTCACGGGCGTGTGAGTTGAAATAAGCGTGTTTTAATTGTGCTGTCGTCGGCTTCTCGTCACGCCCTTCACGGGCGTGTGAGTTGAAATAAACCCAATCGGAACTAGAGATACACCAATTAGGTCACGCCCTTCACGGGCGTGTGAGTTGAAATCAGTGTCATACAAATTTCTAATTTTATCAGTTTGGTCACGCCCTTCACGGGCGTGTGAGTTGAAATTTGATTTTTATCAGTGGTAACATATGTATAATAGTCACGCCCTTCACGGGCGTGTGAGTTGAAATATCTAATAAATTATCTATTAATTCTTCAGTGTCATACAAGTCACGCCCTTCACGGGCGTGTGAGTTGAAATTGTAAACCATGGCAGATGTTTTACCACTGCCGAAGTCACGCCCTTCACGGGCGTGTGAGTTGAAATTCTCATCAAAGGTAGTAAAAATTACATTACCAGCCGTCACGCCCTTCACGGGCGTGTGAGTTGAAATACAACGAAAACGTCTTTTTACCCAAAGAAAAAATGGTCACGCCCTTCACGGGCGTGTGAGTTGAAATGTATCAATAATTAAATGGTTAAATTTTATATAATGTCACGCCCTTCACGGGCGTGTGAGTTGAAATTCCCTATTTCAAAATAATCATTCTGCTTTTCCCGTCACGCCCTTCACGGGCGTGTGAGTTGAAATTACGCTTAATTTGAGATTTAAATATCTCAACAAATGTCACGCCCTTCACGGGCGTGTGAGTTGAAATATTCGTGCCATGGTTGCACCTCCTTTGTCTGTATGTCACGCCCTTCACGGGCGTGTGAGTTGAAATTGTTAGCAAGCTGTCCGTAAACTGTATATTAATACGTCACGCCCTTCACGGGCGTGTGAGTTGAAATTCTATTTAATATTTTTAGTGATTTCCCGTTAAGTGTCACGCCCTTCACGGGCGTGTGAGTTGAAATGATTTTATCTAAAGAACAGTATCCAAAGCGTTTTAGTCACGCCCTTCACGGGCGTGTGAGTTGAAATCTCTGTAGGTATTTTCACATCCTGCCCCTTCAAAGTCACGCCCTTCACGGGCGTGTGAGTTGAAATTGGAATTAAAATATAACGTATTTCTGAACCAGTACGTGTCACGCCCTTCACGGGCGTGTGAGTTGAAATACAATCTAAAAGCATTTATTATTTTATTTATCCGAGGTCACGCCCTTCACGGGCGTGTGAGTTGAAATGTTGTAGGAGGATAAATGAAATTAGGAAGTTTAGTCACGCCCTTCACGGGCGTGTGAGTTGAAATAAAAAAAAGTAGATGATACCTAATATAGCCCCTGTCACGCCCTTCACGGGCGTGTGAGTTGAAATGTTGGATATACTTAGCAACGGCTAGACTAATAGCGTCACGCCCTTCACGGGCGTGTGAGTTGAAATCTTGATAGCATTATAGCATATTGCACAAATTATAGTCACGCCCTTCACGGGCGTGTGAGTTGAAATTCGAACACTATTTTAGAATATTTGCTTTATTGCGTCACGCCCTTCACGGGCGTGTGAGTTGAAATGGCAGCACAAGAAAAGCTGATGCAATAATATATCAGTCACGCCCTTCACGGGCGTGTGAGTTGAAATTTTTGTAGTGTTAATAAATTTACAGGTTCTAACCGTCACGCCCTTCACGGGCGTGTGAGTTGAAATGAAAGGTGATTAGTTCTTGTTCATCGTTCCATCCAGTCACGCCCTTCACGGGCGTGTGAGTTGAAATAAAAAGTAACAGAATTATTTGTATTGTTGAAACGTCACGCCCTTCACGGGCGTGTGAGTTGAAATGAAAAAAGATATGCACACGCAAACACGGAAAGCAGTCACGCCCTTCACGGGCGTGTGAGTTGAAATTCCTCTGCTTCGCTAATCACGATGTGAACATTTGTCCTGCTATTATAAACTTGTAACACATCTCACTAAAGTGATATAATAAAAGCACAAGAAAAAGAGTCAAAATTTTTCTCGCCGTTGTTCTTTTAGCCCTGCAAGCGGTAAAAGGGCGTGAAAAAACCACCGTCATGTGAATGAGGGTGGTTATTCTTCGGTTTGTTCTTCTACTTGTAAGTCTTGAAAAGTCTGTTCGGGTTTAAGCCCTAAAAACTCTTTCATCTCATTAATCTGCTCTTGGACAGTACCTCCGTCCAACACAAAATTTATTTTATCCAATTTAAAATCCCCCCGCTTTCTTTTAGAAAAGATTGAATCGCTTTATCCATTTCAGCTGCAGTGTTGGTTTTCACATACTTTTTATAGTTGCGAGCTAAAATGTTTTTCGCTTTAATACTATCATAATTACTTGATTTTGTCAATATTTCTACATCGCCATTATTTTTCACAATAGATAAGCTTAATATATTTTCGTTCTGAATGACAAATTTGATATCACGATTAGAAAAACTACTATTCCCCGGGTGATTATGCATAACAAACAAATTGCTTTGGTTATTTAACAGATTATACGATTCCTTGCTTGAAAAAGTCAGAGAATCGGATACCCCTTTCTCAACCGCTTTTGAAGAAAAATCTCGATTAAAAATAAATGCCACTTCTTTGTTGTCATTCTCGTCACGAGCAAATTGAAGGAGCTCTTTATGCTAGGCTTGTATATAGCGATTTTGCTCATCAGTAAAGTTGGGGATTTCAACATTAGGCACCCTATCAATGGCTTTTTGAGTTATAACTGTAGGTGGCTTACTTTTCTCGGCAATTTTCCCGCTGTATGTTTTAGCCTGTCCTCTTGCCTTAGCCGCTTCCTTTACGCCCCAACCCTCAATTCTCTCTCGCTCATACTGCCGTTTCAGTTCTGTTTGTTTGATAAAATCTGCTTAAGAGTCCTGCCATTTTTTTAATCTTGATGAAGATGCTTCTGTTGGTTGCCCTGCTGCTTCAAGCCCGACCTCCTTTTCTCGCCTATATTATAATATTTATTTAAACTACTGTTTTTAAGAAAAAACTAACTTTCAACATAAGCTTACATCTGCTTCCAACTAATTACTTCTTCTAATACCTTATTTATAATTTGACTTTTTCCAAGGGTATATAAATTTCTGTCATCTGCAAATTTATATGCTAGATCTTGTTTTATTTTATCGTATTCCATAGCTTTTTTAGGAAAGGCATTTAAATAATCCCTAAAATTTATATAATCATTCCACTCTTTGCTGTTCCAAATTACAAAATGAATATGAAAGGTGCGAATGTTTTTCTCAAAATCTCCTATTACAAAAAGAAATTGATTAGAATTACCACGTTCACACCCTCGAAAAACAATATCATATTTGCTAAGTGTTTCAGAATAAAAATCAATATCATTAAAAATATGTTCAGAATTAATACCAACAACAAGATCAATTATAGGCTTTGCATGAATATTAAATATCGCTGTGCTACCTATATGTTGTATATTAATAACTTTTTCGCCTAATATTGTTTTTATTAAAGAAATCTTCTCATCTGCCGCGAGTTTCCATGAACTCTGATGAGGCACTAGCTTAACCTTCCCTCTTTCCAATCCTAATATCATTGACATTGTTTCTTCCTTTAGAAAGCTTTGAGCTTGTCATTACCGACAAGCTCAAAATTTTATTACTTACCTAAAACCTTTAAAACCGTATTTACAATATTTTCAGAAGAAAGTCCGAATTCCTTTAATAAATCCTTAGCAGGTCCACTCTTTCCGAAAGTATCATTTACACCAATTTTATAAACAGGTACAGGATATTCCTCGCAAACAACATCACATACAGCAGAACCCAGCCCGCCAATAACAGAATGTTCCTCGCAAGTAACAATCTTTCCTGTTTCCTTAGCCGCTTTAATGATTATATCTCTATCAATAGGCTTAATCGTATGAATATTAATTACCCTTGCACTTATGCCCTTTGAGGAAAGCACCTTTTCAGCCTCAATAGCCTCATTTACCATAAGACCGGTTGCAATAATAGTAATATCCGAACCATTTTTAAGCTCAATACCTTTTCCAAGTTGAAACTTGTATGTGCTTTCATCATTGAAAACAGGTACAGCAAGCCTTCCAAATCTCATATATACAGGGCCTATATGCTCAGCTGCTGCAAAAACTGCCGCCTTTGCCTCGACATCATCAGCAGGATTAATAATTGTCATTCCCGGAATAGTCCTCATCAATGCTATGTCCTCATTGCACTGGTGAGTTGCACCATCTTCACCTACGGAAATTCCCGCATGAGTAGCACCAATTTTGACATTTAAATGTGGATATCCTATACTATTTCTTACAATTTCAAATGCTCTGCCCGCTGCAAACATTGCAAAGCTGCTTGCAAAAACAAGCTTGCCAGTTGTAGCTATACCAGCAGCTATTCCCATCATATTAGCTTCTGCAATGCCACAATCTATATGCTTATCAGGATATGCTTTCTTGAAAATACCTGTTTTTGTAGCCGCCGCTAAATCAGCATCAAGCACAATCAAATCCTTGCCAGAATCAGCAAGCTTAACTAGTGCTTCTCCATAGCTGTCCCTCGTCGCTTTTGTTATTGACATATATACCTCCTACTTATCCAATTCTTCCAGATGTGCCTGAAGTTCAGCCATTGCCTGATTATACTGCTCTTCATTAGGTGCTGCGCCATGCCATGCCGCTTTATCCTCCATAAAGGAAATTCCTTTGCCCTTAATACTTTTTTGAATAATTGCAACAGGCTTGCCAGCAACTTTTTCTGCCTCAAAAAAGGCATTTTCGATTTCATCAAAATTATGAGCATTAATGTTTATCACATGCCAACCAAATGCCTCAAACTTTTCATCAATAGGATATGGAGAGCAAACCTCTGTTATCTTACCATCAATTTGTAAATTATTATTATCAACCACTGCAACAAGATTATCAAGCTGCATATGAGCCGCAAACATAGCAGCCTCCCATACTTGTCCCTCTTGCAGCTCGCCATCACCTAAGATAGCATAAACCTTGTATGCCTCATTGCTAAGTTTTCCAGACAAAGCCATGCCACAAGCTGCAGATATTCCCTGACCTAAAGAGCCGGTTGTCATATCCACACCGGGGATTTTCTTCATCTCAGGATGACCTTGCAGTCTAGAATCAATATGACGGAAAGTCTTTAGCTCATCAACTGGGAAATAACCACGATTAGCCAAAACAGAATATAAAGCAGGCGAGGTATGCCCCTTTGATAAAACAAGTCTATCTCTATCAGCTTTTTTAGGATTCTTGGGGTCTACATTCATCCTCCTGAAATAAAGATAAGTTAAAGTGTCAGCAATTGAAAGAGAGCCACCGGGATGCCCGGATTTAGCATTATAAGTAGCCTCAATCACTCCCATCCTCACCTTAGTAGCAAGGACTTCAAGCTCTTTTTTTAATACAGCGTCCATTTTAGTTTCCTTTCCTTTTATAGTTTATTTAAGCTTTTTAAATAATCGATTATTTCTGCCACACCATTAGAATTATTATCAGATACTATATGGTGGGCTATATCCTTTACTTCATCAACAGCATTTCCCATAGCAAAAGATATATCAGCGACCTTCATCATTTCAATATCATTGTTATAATCTCCTGCTACAATTATTTTCCTGTCTTTTATATTTAAAATATCTACTAGCTTTTTTAGCCCATAGCCCTTGTTTATCCCTTTAGGAATCAGCTCATAAAAGACATCAGCAGAACGTGTAAAATCACCATTTTGATAGGGGTTTTCTTTAACATAATTTATAATTGGCTGTATATTTTCGGGCTTTTCAGCAAATAAAACCTTAAACCAATCCTCAGGGGTATCATCAACCTCGCAGAAAACGCCATCAATATCAGCTAGACCTAAATGCCATTTTTCAACCTCATTCAAAGCTGGCACATAAACATTTTTCCCCGACAAAACCTCGCAGCCTATCTTAGGAAAAACAGACAAAAGCTTTTTTACATACTCTCTTGAATCCTTCTTTAAAAACTCTTGCCAAAGATATTCTTCTTTATTAAAATCAAAAATTGCACAGCCATTAAAAATAATTGCAGGTGCATTTACCTTAAGCATTTGCATAATAGGCAGTGCCATATTATACCCTCTGCCAGTGGCTATTGTGAAAATACCGCCACCATTAATAAATTCATCAATAGCTGCTTTATTTTCAGCAGAAATTTTCTTTTGAGAATCTAACAAAGTGCCATCAAGGTCAGTAACAAGTAAATAATCCTTAAACATTTTTCTCCGTTCCACAGAAATTCTATCTAATACTATTTAAAAGCTTAATAAAATACTCAGGTAAATCAGACTTAAACTCAAAGTATTTGCCACTTCTCGGATGAACAAACCCAATTTCACGTGCGTGTAAGCACTGTCCGTTAAGCCATTTTGGCTTTCCGTTTGAGTAAACGCTATCACCAACAACACCATGCCCTATATATGCCATATGAACACGTATTTGATGTGTTCTCCCTGTTTCTAATTTAAGTCGCAGATGAGTATAGTTATTATAATTCTGCACAACTCCATAGTGAGTCAGTGCATTTCTAGCATTAGCTTCAAAACTGACGCACATCTTTTTTCTATGCTGCTTATGTCTGGCAATAGGTGCATTTACCATGCCGTCCTGCTTTATACACCCATTAACAACAGCCTCGTAAACACGTAAAAAGCTATGTGCCTTTATTTGCTCGGCAAGTCTAATATGTGAAAAATCATTCTTAGCTACAATTAAAAGTCCGCTAGTATCCTTATCAATTCTATGCACAATTCCCGGTCTGATTTCACCATTTATACCAGAAAGACTATCCTTGCAATGATACATTAGTGCATTTACTAAAGTACCTTGAAAATGTCCTGCTGATGGGTGTACCACCATGCCCTTCGGCTTATTTACAACTAGTAAATCATCATCTTCAAAAACAATTTCTAGGGGAATATTTTCAGCTTTAATCTCAGCATCGACAGGGGGAGGAATGGTAATAATCACACTATCCCCCATCTTCACCTTATAGCTTTTGGGCATAACCAAGCCATTTACTTTTATTTGCTTTTCTTTTATAAGAATGGATATAGAATTTCTTGTCATCTTAGCTTTTTCAGAGCAAAAACTATCGAGCCTTTCATTCTCATCCTCTAATTCAGCTATAAGAATAATTTCTTCAGCTTTCATCTGATTTTACTTCATCCTTCTGTGCTTTTTCCTTGCTATGTCTTACGTCCATTACATCATCAAGAACAATCAAAATAAACAGCCCAAAACAGCCCAAAACAGCACAGATATCAGCAAAATTAAATATAGGAAAATTTAAAAATTCCAAGTGGATATAATCAACTACTAACCCATTATTAAAAATTCTGTCTACTAGGTTTCCGCCACCACCTGCAATAATTAAAGTAGTAGCAATCGTATGCCATCTGCCAATAAGCTTTCCACTAAGCAAGTACCATATAAGTCCTATTAATACTGCAGAAACAATTATGATAAGGAAAATTTGCTTTCCTCCAAAAAAGCCAAAAGCAGCACCATCATTTAAGTGATAAGTGAAATTCAATATTTCAGTATCACCGATTTTAAGAAGATTAACGCTTTCTCCAACCCTCTCAAATCTGTCTACAACAGCTTTTTTTATGATCTGGTCAATTACAATCAGCACTGCCGCCACAATTAGTGCGACATATCTCATTATTTTTTTATTTTTCAATTAATCTACTACTCCCGCACAACGCTTGCATAATGTTTTATGCTTTTCATCTTTGCCAACATATTCGGAATATGTCCAGCACCTTTCACACTTATCACCATTAGCTTTTTGAATAGTTATTGATAAATCCTCAACCTCGCCTTTAAATTCACCCTCGCCATCAGTAAATTCAACTTGGCTTACAATGAAAATCTTATCAAAATCATCACTTAGCTTGCTAAAATCTTCCTTGCTATGCACAATAACCTTAGCCTCTAGTGATTTTCCTATCAAGCCTTCAGCCCTTTTAATCTCTAACGCCTTAAGCACATCATCACGAATCTTATGAATTTTATCCCATTTATCTAAAAACTCATCAGAAACGACTAAATCAAGCTTTTCAGGCATTTGATTAAATGTAGCTCCCCTAAAATCATCACCTGCTTTATGAGGCATGAACTGCCATATCTCATCAGCTGTAAAGCAAAGTATAGGTGCTACAAGCCTTGTCAATGCATCTAAAATAATATACATTGTAGTTTGTGCTGCTTTTCTTACCTTAGACTTTTTATCCTCGCAATAAAGCCTGTCCTTGATTATATCAAGATAAAAGCTAGACATATCAATTACGCAGAAATTATTTATTGCATGATATGCAAGATAGTAATCCATGCTTTCATACGATGCCTTAACCTTGTCAATAAGTGCATTTAGCTTGCTTATTGCCCATTTATCAAGCTCTGTAAGTTCATCAATGCTTAAAAGCTCTGCATCAGGGTCGAAATTATCGTTATTTAA
>FZPS01000005.1_pt433 | contig 12296 bp, 16 predicted proteins | sample 1817821 | NCBI WGS metagenome assembly FZPS01 (sample SAMEA104158645, study PRJEB21678) | metagenome | place: Germany | collected 2015-04-21 | reverse complement strand
GGATATTAAAAATTTTCTTCGTCAAAAAAAAGAAAACAAAAAAAAGAGAACTATGTGGGCCATTATTATATTGGTTACAATTTCGATACTTTTAGCTCTATTCTTTTTTGTGATCAAAAACTATACTAAAATTATATATGAAGTTTGAGATCAAATTACTATAGAGTGAAGGATAATTCCTGACAACAACTTCCCTGTATATACTCACAGTATTTCAGATTTAGAACAATCTTTTTGATTAAAAAGTAGTACAATAAATTTGAATAATTTTGTAGATAAAAATCTTATAATAAACTGACAAATAAGTGAGCTTTCCAACAAGCTCCCCGTTCTGCAAATAACAAATATAAAAATGCCTCATTCCAAAATGATTGTAAAAGATAATAAATACTTTTTTACAAACGAATTAGTTTCTTTTGATTTTTCAAAAGACTTGGATTTGAGTGCAGAAAAAACTGGCAGAAATATAAATATTTATTATCAAGGAGAGCCGATTCTATCTATGGAAACATTTGTTTGTAGTAAAATTACCCCAACTCAAAATTGTGAAGAAATGGTGGTAAATTATACCAAAAATTTAAACGAAATGTTTACCACGTATCTTGGATATTTTTTTTATAAAAACAAAGAAAAAACTTGGGTTACCCTCAACGACAACACAATATGATATATTTTTAAAACATCTGACAATAATACCTTACTAAATTTATCACACTTAATAAACATTATTAATTCTAAATTTATTTTAGAACATAAGCAGGACTTGATACTAAAACATTGTTCGGATGAAGAAAACAATATCAAAACGAAAAGCATAAACAACTTATCAAAGGAAATTATAGATGAGAACTTGATAAGGATAAGAGTGGAATGAGTGAGTACAGACTGAGAGCATCTAGAATGTAGATTAACGGTATCTATACGAGATGATCGAGAAGTAAAAACAAGTCAATTATCATATTTGGAATAATAGCAGAATTCTTAAAACCATCAAACACTATATTCCTTATACCTTTTCTTATGACCAACAAAAAATAAAAATCAGATTTTTGAATTCCCTATATTGTAAAAAAGAAAACATTAAGTTTTCTTTTTTTAGATGTATTTCTATGTAACAGTTTTATGCCACTTTAATAATTTTTACCGATTTTCTGTCATTTCACAATCTCATTTTTACCTCATCTCAAGCCTTGTGTCACTTGATTGCACTTCAAATTGGTGAATCAAGAGAAATAAGTAAATCATTGTCTCCAACTACACCAACCTCTCATGTTCATCCTACTGTAACATTGTATGTATCATCATCTCATTCAATTTTTAAAACAACTTTTGAACCATAATCCACTACATCACTAGCCTTATTGGTTTTTTCTTCTTTTATAATCTCTACATTGGCTAATAGTTTTTCTAACTCAACTATTTTTGAGCTGATAAAATCTTTGTCCTCCATAGCTGACTTGTATTCAAAATTTTCAGAAAGATCTCAAAGAGTCTTTGCTTCTGCTAACCTCTCAAGCACAGCTGGAAGCTCTACTTCTTTATAATTATTTAATTCTGTAACAAGTTTGTCATAACCTTCTTTGGTAATGTAGTTTACCTTTTTTGTTGCCATTATTTATAAAGTTTGTTATATAAAATTATTTTGCTAATATTCTTTGTTTGAAGTTGTCAAATGCATGATTAACCAAATCTGACAAAATTTCAAATCATTTACGATCATATTCCAATACTTCTCCATCAAATTCAAATCTAAAGTTACCATTATAACCGTTTGATACTTTTTCTACAAGGACTTTAACTAAGATTTCTATGTTTGTTCATTTTGCATAAATCTTTTTTAGACTAGAAGACATTTTTACTTCTAAGTTTTTGTCTACAAGATTTTTTAATTCTTCTTCCATAACTTTTGTCAATCAATCTAACTTATAAATAACATTTGGTTTTTGCATAGCTAAATATTTATTTAATAAAATTCTATGAATACAATAAATAAAATCTCAAAAAATTCAATCTAAAATTACAATTCTAGTTTTTTCAAAAAATCTTTTTTTACGTCATCCGTTTTTTGCTTATCTCTAAGAACAATATATCACTTCCTAAAAAGTTCTCTGATATCTGCATAATATACTAAATTTAGAACTTCTTGAATTGTAGCTCGTTTGTGAGTTCATAAATATCATTCTACCGGTTGAATATCTACTAAATCTGGATCTCAATCATATTTAATCAAAAAATATACCACCTCTTTATCGAATTTTCAATCTTTATTTTCTAATCACTCAATGGTAGCTGATCAAAGTTTTTGCACAACACTCAAAAAATTTAGAGGGATTCCTGTCTCTTCACTAACCTCTCTCAGTGCAGCCTTTTCATCAGTTTCTCATATTTGTATTTTACCCTTTGGAGCAACTCGTTCTATTTTTCCTGAAAGAGCATGCCTTTTGATAAGTAAAAATCTTATATCATTATTTTTGTCATAATAATATATAATTCCTCCAGCGCTTTTCACTAACTTGTTCATAACTAAAATGAATACTAAGCTAAAATTTATTATTTTTCTGTCTTCATAACCCAATTTACTATTCTAAGTAAAGATCTAGCAACAGGATTTTTTTCTTCTTTCCAATTATATATCTCATCCAAAATCTTATCTGCTGAGCTTTGGATAGATTCTTTTACTGCTTCTGGACGACCAGCGAACTTATCCACCATTTGACCATGTTTTTTGACTACTCTCTTTTCTATTTTGGTGTCTATTTTTTCAAACTCCTCTTTTCCAACATCAAAGAATTCTGATACCTTATCTTTTCATGTTTCATTAACTTGTTTCTGCTCCAATCAGGATTCAGCTCAAGATAACATATTTTTATGCAAAGAATCTAAATTACCTTTTGTCTTTGATAATATTTGTTCTATTTGTTCTTTTTCTATTTGTTCTTTTTCTTCTTGTTCTTTCTGTTTTATTTTATCTCAAGCAATCTCCCTTATATTATCTTCAAGATTGGAAAGTTCATCAGAAAAATCCAAATCTTCATTACTTTCATCAAGGTTTTTTTCATCATCCAAACCTTCATTAAATTCTATATCTTTATTTTCTACCATAAACTGTTTGTTAAGTTTATAAAGTTTGTAAAGTTCTTAAAGTTTATTAAGTTCTTAAAGTTTATTAAGTTCTTAAAGTTTATTAAGTTATTAAAGTTTATTAAGTTATTAAGAGCTTCATAACTTGCAACTTTATAAACCTGTCTGCCGACAGGCAGGCTTTCAACTTGTAACTTTGTGCAGTATGCTTTAGCTCCCTATCATGCTAACAACTTTGTCCAATATTGCTACATTTTTTTTGTAATCTACTCTAATTGGTCAAACTATACAAATCATTCACTCATAATCTTCTACAACAATTTTGGCATAAATACAAGAAACAACGGTATTTTTGTCTTGTATAAATGTATAATAAACCTTATTTTTCTTTAAAATTTTGGAGTCTAATTGTTTTACAAGTCATCTAGTTTCAATAAGTTTGACAATGTATCTAGTAGTATCATATTCTTCTTTTAGATCATCTCTCAAAATATTGTTCATTCATAAATAATAATATTCGTCATTTTTTAGGAATCCAACAACAACTCAATCTGCTACAGCTCATAGATTTTCTACCAAATATTTTAGTCCTGTCCTAGCATTGTCTAGGTCTAAATCTTGTTGTTCCAACTCTCAACTCATATAATTTTCTATATAAACTGATAATCAGTCCAAAGTAGGCACTCTACCAGAGCTATTATAAGGTTGATATACAAATCAAGCTTTTTCTAATAAATTTAAATATTTTCTTAGGGTAGAAGGTGCATATTCAGTAGAACCCAAAGAATTGAGAGACTTTGAACCAACAGGATCTCAACTAGAAATATATTGGTCTATCACCAAGTCCAATAGTGCCAAAAGTTTATCATCTTTTTTCATGATAGAAAATTTTCAAAATAAACTAATTTTCAATAATAATTATTGTAATTATATAGATTCAAAACTAAAAAACAACTTAAATAAACAAAAAAAATGATTTTTCCAAATCATTTTATTGTTATGATTAATTTTATACTAAGCTTTATTTGTTGCCATTTCTTTGTCCCATAATACCTTGCTAATAGACAATCTTACAGGACTAGCATTACAAAACTCATCCATAGTTAAAAGTAAAAATCCTTTAATCCCCAACATTATGGAATTTAAACTAAAATCATTTTGCCATATTTTTTGTTTAATCTTTTTTTCTCAGACAAAATCTAGTCATTTTTGAGATATATAATAATACAAATCATGCCCAGCGACCTCTATTTCCATATCACAATCACATTGTAACAAATCCATTTGTTTATAGTTTTTTTGATCCAAAAAAGATAAATAATCTTTTAGAAAATCTATATTTTTATGAATATTTTTTAATTTGTAATAGTGAAAATATCATAAAATTTTTTCAATTTCTTCTTTTAGATATCCAGCAATATCCATATTTGATATTTCATCAATTATTTGTTCTTTTAATAGATCTTTTTTATTCATGTATATATTTTTGATTAAAGTTTAAATAAATTAACATCAATCGAACTTTTAATGTAATTTAACAAATGAATATCATGTGTAAACAAAAGTATTGTTTTTCACTCCTTGTGAAACTTGATCAAAATGTCTGCCATTTTTTGAGTATTTTCCCAATCCAAATTCCCTGTTGGCTCATCTGCTATAATAAATTCTGGATCATGAATAATTGCTCTTGCCATATTTACCAACTGTCTTTCTCATCAACTAAGCCTAGCAATCTCTCTATCTTCTATATTTACTAAATCTAATTCTCTTCTAACTCTAGCATATTTCGCCTCTATTGTTGCCTCACCCATTCAATATATTTTCAGAGGATAGATAATATTATCTCTTACGCTTAAAGATTTTAGTAGCTTGGAGTCTTGAAAAACCAATCAAAGCTCTCTTCTATAAGCCTGAATTTCTTTATCAGAGAAAGATGCAAGATCTGACATTTTGTAATAGATTGATTTTCTTGGAGCTTTTAATTTTCATGTCAAAAATTTAGAAAAGGTTGTTTTCCCTCTTCCAGATTTTCACATTAATACTGTAAAATCTCATTTGTATAGAGCAAAATTGAATCTATCAAACAAGAGTTCTGGAGTATCTCCAAATCCTCGAGTTAGATTATCAACATTTATCAATAAATTATGAGTTTGTTTGTCCATAATGAATATATTATGAATAAATATAATTATACTCAATTATAGTAGCAAATTAAAAATATTGCAAAGAAAAAACGTTTTGTACTTTAGTTTGATTTGACAAAATCTAAAAATAACCAATAAGTTATATTGAATAAATGGGAAAAAATCAAAAATATAAATTCACTATTGCAAAATGGAAGGAAAAGATTATGTTTTTTTACTGTATGAACATGTTTTATGTACATATAATAATATTTATTTTTGTTTAACAACAGATCATGGATTTACAGCAAGCATTATCAGAATTAAGTTTAGCGAATAACAAGCTTAGTTTAGAATCATTTTTTCAAAAATATTTAGGTAAAAAATGATTGTTAAACGAAGAGTTTTCTAAAATGAAAGATGCTAGTATTGAAGAAAAAAAAGTACTATGAGCTAAGTTATCTGAAATAAAAAACAAACTAAGTGAAGAATATTCCCAAAAAGAAGCAGAAATAAGCATTATGGAGATAAATGAACAACTAAAAAAAGATATAGTTGATATTTCTGTAAACCTAAAAAAATATGAATGATGACATTTCAACTTACTAGCAAAAACTAGGAGAGACTTAGAAAAAATAGCGAGCAACATGTGATTTATAATAGATTACGGTCATGAAGTAGTCACAAAATATGAAAACTTTGCATCTGTAAATATTCCATTATCTCATCCTGCTACAGAAATGCACGATACTATTTATTTGCAAGAACAAAGTCCAGATTGAGAAAATTTTGTATTTAGAACTCACAATTCTGCACATCAGGTACAAGACATTCAAAAATATTGAGTACCATTAAAACTAGTTTCTCCTGGTAGATGTTATAGATTTGATGATATGGATGCTACTCATGATGTTATGTTCCAATATATTGAATGAGTATATATAGACAAAAATGTAAGCATTGCTCATTTCAAAAGTTATATCAGTACTCTACTTTCTGCAATAATTTGAAGAACAGTGGAAACTAGAATAAGACCTTGCCACTTCCCTTTTGTAGAACCTGGTTTTGAAATAGATGCAAGATATGAAATTATAGATCCAAAAACTTGAGAAACTTCCAAGTCTAAACGAATAGAGCTTTTATGAGCAGGTATGATTCATCCAAATGTATTAAAAGAATGATGAGTAGATCCAGAACAACGATCAGGTTTTGCTTTTGGAATTGGGATAAGCAGATTAGCAGCAATTAGATATGGAATCAAAGATATTAGATATTTTACCAACGGGGATTTAAGATTTATTAAAAGTTTTTAACAAAAAACATATACTATAGTATTAATCCCAAAAAAAAATGGAAAATGAAAAAAAACAGCATTAATTCCAAGTTGGTGGAATATTGTTCAAAAAATGAAAAAGGAGGGAAAATTTGTCGAACTCTCATCGGAAGCATCTGAGAGAATTGATGACGCTATTGCTCAGGAGTTCATGAAAGTAAAAAAAATCAGACATAAAGCAGAGCAATAGTTAGGTATTATTATTTCTTCTTCGCTTTCTAGTCATCAATAACCATTATAACCACTTTACCTTTTTAGGACAAAGTGGTTTTTGTTTGCATTAATATTACAAATCTATATAGAATAAAAAGAATGTCTGTATTAGATTATATTAACTTTTAACTTGATAAATTTTCAACTTATGCTGGTAGCTATTTGATCTCTTAGAAAACCAAAATTAGAAGCAGTAGAATTGGCATTTCAAGACTGTCCATATTTTCAGTGAAAACATATAAAATATGAAGCTAGAAAAACAGCATCAAATGTTTCAGATACGCCACTGAGTTTGGAAGAAATAATGTTATGAGCAAAAAACAGAGTAAAGAGTTTGAGAAATGAAGTAGAAAATGCTGATTTCTATATATGATTGGAATGAGGAGTTAGTAAAATTTGAGAAAAATATTTTTTACTTTGAGTGACATATATAGAAAACACAGATTGAACTTGACATTATGGCTTCTCTCAAATGATAGAAATCCCTAGCAAAATACAGTATGAATTATATGAGAATAAAAGAGATTTAAGTGAGTTAATTAATGAATTAGCGGATAAAAATGAAGTTAGAAGTAATAATGGGACTTTTGGAGAGCTATCAGATGATATGATTGCTAGAGCAGATTCGTTCAAAAATAGTACACAAACTGCTATAGCACCATTCTTTAATAAGTTTTTTAAATAAAAAAAATATATATAAACCTAGTATTAACCAAAAAAAATAAACAAAATTATGGAAGGAATATTAATTTTTACCTATGATCCTATATTAGGATTAAGGTATCTTGGGACAAAGGAAATGAGACCAATCGAAATTATCAAGACAAGGGAAGAATGTGGTAAACCTATTTGTGATAAGCCATCACAGCCCTTGTTAAAAAGAACTCAAAACAAGTAAAAAAAGGGAGGTATTTTGACCTCCCTTTTTACGTATAATAAATAACTTATAATTATCCTAACTTTCTTTTAACTTTTATCCTTCACATATTATCAATTTCTTTGATGACTACATTCATAGTTTGTCATATTTTGAAATGCTTTTCCAATCATCCTTCAAACCTTTGCCCTAAATCAGAAATATGACAAAGTCATTTTTTACCTTTTGGTAAATCAACAAACACTCCATAATCCTCTATTCTAGAAATGTTTGCTTCAAAAGATTGTCATACTTCTAAGTCTGTAGCTATCTCACGAATAATTTTTTCAGCCTTTTCGATCATAGCTTGATCTGGATGAGTCAAAAAGCAAGTTCCATCATCATCAAAATCAATTTTGATCCCATCACAGTCTTCAATAATTTGATTGATTACATCTCATCATTTTCCGATTACTTCTTTTACTTTATCTGGATTTATTTGGAATACTCTAATTTTTGGAGCTGATTCTTTTACTTGAGCTCTATGGGTCGGCATAGCTTCCAACATAACATCCATAATTTCATTGTATCACTGTATAGCTCTAGAAATTGTTTCATGAACAATCTCCATAGTAAGTCATTTAAGTTTTGTATCTAATTGAATTGCTGTAACTCAATCTCTAGTACCAGCTACTTTGAAATCCATGTCTCCAGTAAAATCTTCGGTTCATTGTAAATCATTCAAAATAATATATTTTGTAATATTGTCTCCATCAGTATTTTTTGTCATCAATCACATAGCAATTCCTGCAACAGGTTTTTTCAAAGGAACTCCTGCATCCATCAAAGATAAAGTTGATCCACAAACAGAACCCATAGATGTTGATCATCCAGATGACATACATTCTGAAACAGTCCTAATACTATAAGGAAATTCTTCTTTGGAAGGGATCATAGGCATCAAAGCTTTTTCTGCTAATTTACCATGTCAAATTTCTCTTCTTCATACAAATTTAACTGTATTGGCTTCTCACACAGAAAATGGTGGGAAATTGTAATGATGGAAATACCTTTGTTGAACATTATCATTTTCCATATCATCATAAACAAGATAATCTTTTGGTCATCATAAAGTAGTAGTAGTCAAAACCTGTGTGTCTCATCTCCAAAAAAGACCAACTCCATGAACTTTTGGTAAATTATCTACCTCACAAAACAAAGGCCTAATGGTGTACATATCTCTATCATCAAGTCTAACTCATGTATCTATAGTACGATTTCTAATAAAATGTTTTATCACTTCAAAAAATCACATTTTTACCTTACTTTCTGTAAACTCTTCATTTTCTGGATCTTCTATTTTTTCTTTAGCCAAGTCCAAAACTTCTTTTTCATACTGAGAGAATAATGTATTGAATGGAACCTTTGTATTTCACGTTAATGAATCTAATTTATCTTGAGTCATAAAATCTGAAATAAAAGATATTACTTCTTCTCATGGTTTATTGAATGTAACTTCTTGTTTTTGGATATTTAGTTTGTTTAAGAACTCTAATTGAATATCACAAGACCTATCTATCTCTTTTTGTCATAAAACAAATGCTTGTTTCAATATATCTTCTGGAACTTCATTGGCTCCACATTCTATCATATTGATTGATCATTTTTTACCAGCTAGTAATAGGTTTAATATCCCTGCATCAAGCTCCTCTCTAGTTGGATTTACTAAAAACTGTCCATCTTTGTATCAAATTTGTACTGCTCCTACAGGTCAATCAAATGGTATTCCTGCTGCCATAATAGATACTGAAGATCAAATGATGTTTGGAACATCCATATCCATCGTATGATCTAATGCCAAAGGAGTAACTGAAATAACGATACTGTTTATCATACCTTTAGGAAACATTGGTCTCAATGCCCTATCAGACATTCTAGCATAAAGTGTAGCTGCTTCTGATGCTTTTCACTCTCTTCTTCTATATAAAGCTCATGCTATTCTACCTGCTGCAGAATAACTTTCTCTGTAATCAATCATTAAAGGTAAAAAATCTATACCTTCTCTTGGATCTTTATCCATACAGGTGGTAAACAACAAAACATTGTCTCCATACTGAAGTCTTATTGAACTATCAGCCTGCATAGCTAGTTTTCAAGTTTCAAAAGAAATCTTTCTACCAGCAAGTTCAGTAGTAAGCTCTACTGTTTGAAATTGTTTTTTTGTAACTGTCATAATTTCTAGTATTAAGATAATAAATATGAAATTTGATTATAGAAACTAGAAACTTAGAAAAAAGATCAGACCTAATCTTGAATAAATGGATACAAAATTTCTAAACCTTTTTCTAAGTGACTAAATTTCTATATTTTCCAAACTTCATTGAATTTATAATGATTTCAAACTCAATTGCAAAAAGTAATTGAAAGTTCAGGAAATTACAACTTAAAAGCGAAATTCCTCCCCTTGGGGAGGGTATTCTCTCACACCGTAGTCTTACGGTGTGGGATAGGTGGGGGTTTCACCCCCAACCACAAACCCCCAACTACCCTGCCCCGTAGGACTACGGGGCAGGGGCTCAGCTTCCCCCAAGGGAAGAACATTTAAGCTTGAATTTTACGAACTTGATGAGCTATCCGAATCATTATTTCATTTATCTATATAATCCTTTACAACCTCTCATAAGGCTTCAACTAATATATCAAACCTTTTTTCATCTTCTGACAACGAATAATCATCCTCTTTTCTATAAGAACAACGAGCTTTTAATTGTAATATTTTATCTACTTGTTTTTTGGGATTTGGAATATTCTCAAAAGGAAAATCTATTCAATAATTTAATTTAATTGAAATATCTCCTCTAAAGAACAACTTATCTCGCAATCCTTTTTGAGCATGTGAAACTGTTTCTATTTTTTCTCGATCAAAAAGCTCAGTTTTATATTCCAAAAGTCATTCTCGTAAATATAAAACTATTCCTGAATCTGTCATAACCAAGGAATCCAAATATAAGTTCAAAAAATCTATACAAAATTTAATAAAAACAACAAATCCTAAGCCCGCAAAAATCCAAGATAAGTATGACCAAGTGATATATCTATCTAGTAGCAAAAAAACCAACATCAAAACGACAAGTATCAACAGGTACTTGAAAAATAGCTTCAAAAAAACACTTCCATGGTGACCAATGACATGATGGATTTCAGAGTTATTTATATTTCTTTGAATAACAGATTTTCTTATCATAAGCCAAATCAGTACCCATATAAAGTACTATATTTTATACGAAACAGTCGCCTAGTATTATTCTTAACATAATAAAAGTCTGACTATATTAATTGATGCAGAATTTGATAACAAAACTGGCCCAAACAACAAAACTATGATGATTTTCTCAAAGAATCGATTTTCTTTTGTTTTTCCATAAATTTTTCTAATCTACCTTTTACAACCTTTTCTACTACTCTATCTTTGTTGAATACTGGATGACATTTGTAGCAAGTTTCAACTTTTATAGGACCAGCAGTAGTCGCATTTACTGTAAATTCTGCTCAACATATACATTGAACAGCAACATCTTTGTGATATTGAGGATGTATTCCTTTTTTCATCTCTAAATGTCAAAAAACTAAAATAATGTGATGCAAATCAAACGGATTTTGAACCCTTGTTTTTCGCACAAAAAACATTGATACAAAATCGTATTTTTAATAACTAGGTGTAATTTGTGAAAAAAATACCAAAAACATTAGTCAAAAATTTTCACTTGTAGTACAATATATTTTTCGGATATTTTTTCAAGTAAAAATTGATAATTTTCTTGAAAATCGATTAATAACTTATGTTAATGATAAAACCATTACCCAAATACTTTATTGTTCTGAATAAAGATAATTTGTTTATATATTATTTCACCAAAAATAATTGTAGGAAGCAAAAACTGTAAAAACTTGAATATTATCTAGTAAAATCACTATGTAACGGCTTATATTGAAAAATCTCATCTTCATTAAACCGATGTTTAATTTCTAATTCAGCTTCATTTAAATCAGCTGAAGCATGTACAAGATTAAATATTGAAGTTCATGGATTATTATTGATATGTGCATACGACACATGTGCAAAATCTCATCTAATAGTACCAGGAGCCGCAGATTTTGGCTCTGTAGATCCAACGATTTTTCTAACATATTCTACTGCCTCTACTCACTCAATAACCATAGCAAATACAGGAGTTTTTCTCATGGCCTCTACAACCCTGTTTAAAACTTCTTCTCATTTTCTAGTAGCTAATTTTCAAATCCCCTCATAATGTCACTTTAAAAATTCTGTACTAGGGGCAAGCATTTTTGAGGCAACAATTTGCAGTCCAGCTCTCTCAAAACGACTAACAATTTGTCCAATAAGGGCACGACTGACAGAATCTGGTTTTAAAATCACTAATGTCCTTTGAATTGTTCACATAATATAAAAAATTATATCACTAAAATATAAGTAGTTTTAGACTAGTTTTTTACTAATTTTTTTCAAGAGAAAATAAAAAAAAGATTTTGACTTGCAATAAAGATATAAATTAGTATAAAGTTCTTGTCCATTTTGGTATGGCTCTTTTTGTTTTACAAAGAAACATTCTCTATATTGGGGAATCGTCTAATGGTAGGACAGCGGACTTTGACTCCGTCAGTCTAGGTT
>FZPS01000175.1_pt50 | contig 12305 bp, 12 predicted proteins | sample 1817821 | NCBI WGS metagenome assembly FZPS01 (sample SAMEA104158645, study PRJEB21678) | metagenome | place: Germany | collected 2015-04-21 | reverse complement strand
TCGGTGGGCAGCAATATGATCATCTATTTAGCCGCTCTCCAGGGCATTTCTCGCAGTTATTACGAGGCAGCCGACATTGATGGAGCCGGTTATTGGCAGCGCTTTCGCTATATTACCCTACCTTTGCTTAGGCCCACAACGCTCTTTGTGATCATTACGACCACCATGGGAGCTTTGAGGGCTTTTTCCCAGATGAACATTATGACCCAGGGTGGACCTTTGGATAGTACCACCACCATTGTCTTTTACATTTTCAAGACTGCCTTTACCGATTTGAGGATGGGCTACGCTGCGGCCGTGTCTGTGGTTCTCTTTGCGATCACCTTGGTGATTACGTTTGTAGACTGGAAGTTTCTGGGCAAGGGGGTCTCTTACGATGCAGACTAGGCATATTTTGAAAGCACTCACTTACGTTGCCCTGATCAGTGTCGGCTTTGTTATGCTAATTCCCTTTTTATGGATGGTTCTGGGTTCGTTTAAGACCGCCCGGGAAGTAATGAAGTTTCCCCCTACCTTTATTCCCGAAGACCCGACCTTAGCGAACTACAAGGAAGTCTTTTCTAGGCTCTCCTTTGGCCGTTACTATCTAAATACCATTATCACCTCGGTGATTCCCACCATCATCACGGTGATGACAGCCTCCATGGCCGGCTTTGGTTTTGCAAAATATCGTTTTGCAGGGCGCGGGGTCATCTTCTGGCTGATTCTGGCCACCATGATGATTCCCTATCCCGTGACCATTGTTCCCCTTTATACCATGGCCTACCGGGCCGGCTTAGTGAACACCTACACGGGACTGATTATTGTCAATCTTTCCAGTGCCTTTGGGATCTTTATGATGCGCCAGTTTTGCCTGACCATCCCCAACGACCTCTTGGATGCAGCCAGGATCGATGGGAGCAGTGAGTTCGGCATTTTCTACAGAATCATCATGCCCTTGACTAAACCCGCTTTAGCCACATTGACGATCTTCACGTTTACCGGGAACTGGAACTCTTATATGTGGCCCTTACTGGTCGTGAACACCGATCGCCTCCGCACCTTGTCTCTGGCCATTCCTCTTTTCAATGGCCAATATTCGTCTTTTCCAAATCTGGTCTACGCAGCTTCCGCCATGGCCATTTTGCCCGTCGTCATGCTCTTCATCTTTAACCAGCGCTATTTTACGGAAGGAATCACCATGTCGGGACTTAAGGAGTAGGTCCCGAAGGGAGGAAGGTAGATGGTCTTATCCCGACGAAACAAGCGAAGTGTACTGCTTCTAGCTTTGGTCCTGGTGCTCGTTTGGGCCATGGCTGCACAGGCTGGGACTCCGGCGGTTAGAAATGTCATTTTACTCATTGGGGACGGTATGGGAATCGCACAGATCACTGCGGCGCGCATCGAGGCGGAATCGCCCGATGGAATCTTGCATCTCGACACGATCAAGACAATTGGCTTAGCTAAGACGCACTCTGCTTCCAATTTGGTCACAGACTCTGCGGCGGGAGCCACTGCCTTGGCTACAGGCATGCGCACCAGCAATGGACGGATTGGTACCGACTCGGATAATCGCCCCTTGATGAGCCTTATGCTCTTAGCTCGGGATCGGGGCATGGGTACAGGCGTGGCGGTGACAAAAGACCTAACCGATGCCACTCCTGCTTCGTTCTTGGCCCAGGCCGTGAGCCGCACCTTTGATGATGAGATTGCGGAGAAGATCATCCATTCCGGGGTGAATGTCTTGCTAGGCGGCGGTTCAGAGACCTTTGGAGCCCATCCTTTTACCCGCAAGCCCCGGGCAGGCAGTCTGCTTAACAGAGCCATCGAGCTAGGCTATCTTTACATCGACCACAGGGATCAGCTCCTCGCACTTGAGCCAGGAGAAAGCCAAAATCTGCTCGGTCTCTTTTCCACCGGCAATCTAAGCCATGACCGCGAGCGCTTTCCAACAGAGCCGTCTTTGGCTGAGATGACCGAAACAGCTCTTGAACTATTGGACGCATATCCGCAAGGGTTCTTCCTGCTGGTGGAAGGTTCTACCATTGATACCGCCAACCACTACAACAACACGGAGCAAATGTTAGGTGACACCATTGCCTTTGATCAAGCAGTGGGAGTTGCCCTAAACTACGCCCGCTCGAGGGATGATACCTTGGTTGTTGTCACTGCGGATCATGAAACGGGAGGACTCGGTATCACAGGCGGTTCTCCCGATGGAGCCAGGGTCAACCATGCCTGGCTCAGTACGGACCATACTGGAACCATGGTACCTGTCTATGCCTATGGCCCGGGTGAAGAGATCTTCGCCGGAACGCAGCACCTGACCGATGTCTCGAGGAAGATCGCCCGCCTTTTGGGCTTTGAACCCTTCCCGGTCTATCTGGACGAAGCGAACAGCGCGGCGCAGGCACCGGAACATGTGGTGCTGATCATTGTGGACGGTTTCGATCCGCACTATTTTTCCTTTGGCTTGCCCAACATGGAGGCCTTTGCCCAAGAGGGAGTGTGGGTTAAGGAGGCCGAGACAATTATGCCCGCCGCTACCACCGCTGCCATGACTTCGATTATTACCGGCAGTTACCCCAAAACCCACGGTGTACCCAACAATGTGTACTACGATCCGGTGCTGAATGTACGCCGGGAGAGTCCCCGGGATGTATCTGTCCCCAATATTGGGGAACTGTTTCAAGCGGAAGGACTTTTTACAGTATCCATCAACCATTTTATGATGGATCAGGGGGCCGATGTGCAGATCACAGGGGGCTGGAACACGGTGAACAGTCGGCTCAAGAGTGAATTGCCGGATCTTTTGGTCTTTATCGAGCAAACGCCTGATGCTGTAGGGCACCAAAGGGGCGCGCAGAGCCAGGAGATCGCCGGCTCCATGAAACGGGTGGATCGTAACTTTGGGAAGCTGATTGAAACCATGAAGGATTTAGGGATCTACGAAAACTCCTTAGTCATTCTGACCGCGGATCATGGCATGACCCATATCGAAGAAGGTAAGCGCCTAGGGGATGCGCTCACCAATGCTCTCGCTATTCCGGGGCTGAAGATGCAATATCTTAGTAGCGGAATGGTGCCTGATCTCGACACGGATTTGTTGTGGTTCCATATGGTTACCGGGGCGGCCATCGTCTATCGGAGTCCCATTATTTCAGAGCAGGAAGAGATACTTATTCGGCGTCTCGCATCGATCGAGGGAGTCCATTCTGTGTGGGATCGGGAAAGGATCGCCCGGGAAGGCATGCACCCTGCAGTGGCCGATCTGTGGGTCAACCTGGCTGATGGTTACGGCTTGGCTTCAGTGGAAATGGGTGGGCATGCCAGTATCTTCCAACAATCTGTTCCTTTGATCATGAAAGGGCCAGGCATCAAAGAGGGCTTGGTGATCGAGGCAGACAGCAATATTCGCACCATCGATATTGTACCGACAGTGCTGCATATGATGGGCTTTGATATCCCAGAGACAGTGGATGGTCGAGTTCTGATGGAGTTGTTTGAGTGAGGGGGGTCAGACCCCATGACTACCCAGTCACAGGGTCAGACCCCCTCGCACTTCCGACACGGTCTCAAGTAAAGCGGAAATATTCTCATCGGGCACATCATGTCCCATATTGATACAGCAGACACCAGTCTTCTCGAGGCTGCCCGAGGCTGCAAGCATACGCAGAAGATCCGATCTGATCTCCTCGGGCGAAGCGTCTCTGATCTTGACCGGATCATATCGCAGGTTCAAAAACGCCTGCGGGAGCACCTTGCGGCAAAGGGCAATATCCGAACCCCAGCCCACATCAAAAAAGCAGACATGGGGAACTTCGCTATAGGTGGCAGCATAAAGGTGCATGTTGTTGCCGCAGTGATGAATGCCATATGGCTTGAGGCTTTGGGCGAGTTGGCGGTCGTGGGTAAGAAGCATTTCGCGGTAGGTATCTGCAGAGATCATCGTCACCGAACAGTTGGAATGCAAATTGATCGCAGGCTCGACAAGCTTGACGCTGCGGTTCACCGAGATGGAGGTTGTCCCTGTTTCCTGCCTGATGTACGTGACAAACTCTCTGATGGTCTCTGTGATGGCCCCGAAAATCCTCTGCGCCCTTTCCGGTTCTAGAATCATGTCAATGAGTATCTGTTGGCCGCGCAAATCAAGGGCCACATTGAGCACGCCTTGCCAGTTAATATCGCCCACTACATAACCAAACCTCTGCTTGAGCTCCTCAATCATCTCTTTGAGTTCTTGAAAAACAGCACTCTCCGCCAGATTCACTGGTTTAAGAGCATCCGCTTCTTGATCCGATATGTTTTTGGGAATCACCTGGGGTGAGGCACCCTCACTAAACTCCACTTTGCAGCCGAATAGTTCGGAAATGATGTAACCTGCGGCCAAATGGACCGCCCCAATACAGGGTCTGGGCTTTGGGTTTTCTTCTTGTTCCAATCCATACTGAGCAAAACGCTCCTGCAGGATCTGCCGCATCCTGAGATCAACCTCAACCCTGGTTGCGGCGTCATAAAAGAAGTCTCGTTCAAAGCTGAGGCCATAATTGCGATGCCACCATTCTGGGTGAAACACAAAAGTCACTGGAAGCTGTGCCATGTCTATCCCCCCTTGAGTTGGACTGCTAGTACTTGCCTTCCCTTTTGGCTACCTCGATTACCTTTTTCACATTCTCCAAGGGCGTATTCTTCTCCAAATAGTCGGAGGTGGCGAAGATGTAGCGTCCGCCCGGTTTACCGGTTTGCATCAGCTTCGTGACTTCCTGGTCAATCTCCTCCAAAGAGGCTCGTTTCAAGAAGTCCACCTGATCGAGATTCCCGGACAGGGTGAGCTTATCGCCAAAGAACTCTTTGGCTGTTTTTAGGTCATTATCCCCTTGGGGAGGTGCGGCCACGGTCTCCCAAATATCAATCCCCATTTTCAGGTAACTTGCCTGCAAGAGCCGGGCATTGCCGCAGTTGTGATAAAGAACAAACTTACCCGCTGCTTTGACCGTATCTATCAGCCTTTTTTCAAAGGGCAGAATGTATTGATCGAAAAAATCCGGGCCAACGATGGCAGAATTGGCAATATTGCCTTGCATGCCGATACAGTGAAACTCCGTATCCGCCAAGGCCTCATTATATGCGACGATGAAGTCCGCGATCGTTTCCATATAGGCCTGGTAAAAATCGGGGTCCAGATAGGCGTCCATCAAGAGATTCTGAATGTCGCGATAGGTGGCTGCCTGATTGAACACGCCTCCCCAAGTCCAAGGGGAAGAAATTCCAAGATCACCGATGAACTCCTGGGAAAAGCGGGCCCGTTCTTTCATTCTCTCCCTTGTTTCCCGATCCACCCTCGGTACGTATTTTTGGAAGAGTTCCAAATCCTGTTCGTCTTTAATCAGATATTCAATGGTGGCAAAGTGAATGCCAGAAACAATTCGCTCGTCATAGGGCCCGGCCTCGACCTGTTTGAGAACTCCCCCAGGTGTGGTCACTTCCGTGATCTGGTAGATATTGCCTTTCTCCATTGTCCTTCTTTGGGAGACTTCCCAGTTCGTATAACTTCTCTGCATAAAAGGGGGAATCTCGAAGCTGCGATCCCTGGCCAACAGATCGAAGCCAAGGATCTGGGCGCACTCGGCGGCATCTGTTACTCTGTCGACTTTCTTCTTCTCAGGGAAAAACCAGCCCAGGTACTCTTCTTGAACAAAGAGGCCGATGGGCACCCTATCCGGTATCGCTCCACTCAGGACGGCCAGTATCCTTTCCTTCCCGGTCACGTCTACTCCTCCCATCCCAGCACGTTTTTAGCTGCATATTTCATGGATACGATCATAGGCTTTGGCCTGCTCCTTCGGGTCTTGGCAATAGGTGACCACGATCAGTTTCATCCCCGGGCTCCACAGTTCTTTCACCTTTTCTGCTACTAGATCAGCATCCCCTACGATTCGAGCATTGAGCACAATGCCCGTGTTACAAAAGGCCTCTCTAAAGGGCTCTGTTGGATTGGGGTCGGGATCCGTCTCGTCGGAATAGGCCCCATCCACCATGACCAGATTGCTGATGGCTTTCACGGCCTGAATCTTGCCGGTCCAATTTCCGCAGGAGTGGAAAGCACAGCCGTTAAAGGCCGAACCCACTTTCTCCCGGTGGGGAACCTCGAGGCGGGTGAAGAACGCATCGGAGATCATCAAGGTGTTGTCGTCACTCATGCCGATTCCCTGGAACACTCTGCTGCTGGCAAAACCATGCCCCGGATAGACCAAAGCATCACCAATTAGGGTTTGCTGCTTGCGGGAGAAGTCCACTAAGAGCTGGGAGATAACCGAGAGCAGTTTGGTATATGCTTCGGGGTTGTCATACATTTCCAAAAATAGTTGATCAATGGAAATGAGGTAGGACGCATTGTTGATCGGTGACTGTGTATCGGTGAAGGACATAGGGATTTTTCCCTTTGTCTTGTCCAGGAAGTACTCGATCATGTTCAGGATATGTCCGCCGATCTCCGTTTCTTCTACTGGCGGAGGATCTACGCTTAAGGCCTCTGCAATGGAGGAGAAGCGCGGTTTGGTGGCAGGAGCCTGATTCTCGTGCCAAATGTACTCTAGGCCGAAGGCGCCAGTGACGGTGCCGATTCCATACCAGGGCTCCAGGAAGTTGGGGATGTCCGCCTTGTATTTCATACTTTCCTTGAGAGCGCCTAACTGCAATTCGAGGGAGGTCTTCATGTTTCGGCAGGCCGAAGCAAACACGCCTGGAGCTCGAAAACGACGGTAGACAGCTACACCTTGGTCGCTGCTCCAAAATTTCCGGCACTTTTCCCTTAAGGCCAGTTCGTACTGGTGGTATTCCTCAAGGTCAAACTTCTCCACAGGAATGGGTTCAACATGTGTTTCTTGTGCATCCCGTATTGTGTAGTCAAATCCCTTGCGGCTCATTACTCCACTCCTTTTTTTAAGCGGGCTTCCTGGCAGCCCACATCGTTTCGTTATTCTGTTCTCCCGATCGGTCCTTCGTTTTGGAAAACAGTCCTCTATCCACTCGACTTCAGTTCTCCGACGCCTCGTAGCTCTAATTCTTTGGCCCGATGACACGCGGTCCAGTGCCCGGGTGAGATCTCTTCCCAAGCAGGCACTGTCGTCTTGCAGACATCTTGGGCATAGGTGCAGCGCGTATGGAACTTGCATCCCGGGGGTGGATTCGATGGATTCGGGAGTTCTCCAGGCAGAATAATGCGTTTTTTACGGGTAGCAGGGTCAATCGTTGGCGTGGCCGAAAGCAGAGCTTCCGTATAAGGGTGCCTGGGCCTTTGGTAAAGCGGCGACGATGGGGCCAGTTCCACAATGCTTCCCAAGTACATCACAGCCACGCGGTCACTGATATGCTCCACCACAGAGAGGTCATGGGAGATAAACAGATAGGTCAATCCCAGATCCTTCTGCAAGTCTTGCAGCAAGTTGATGATCTGCGCCTGGATGGAAACATCGAGTGCGCTCACTGGTTCATCACACAGCACCACTTGCGGCTGGAGGGCCAGGGCCCGGGCAATGGCGATCCGTTGTCTCTGCCCGCCTGAAAAGGCATTGGGGTATCGGTCCAAATGGTTCACACTGAGACCTACCATCTTCAGCAGTTCACACACTCTGGACTTTAGCTCTTGCCCGTGTGCCACCCCATGAATCAGCAGGGGTTCTCCAATGATCTCCAGCACTGTCTTCCGTGGATTCAGGGAGGAGAGGGGATCTTGGAAAATGATCTGGATGTTCCGACGCAGTCTCTTCAGCTCCGCCTTTTTTAAAGAAAAGACGTTGATCATCTCGCCGTCTTGGTTAAACAGCACCTCTCCGCTGGTGGGTTCGTAGGCACGCAGCATCACCCGGGCCAGAGTGGTTTTCCCACAGCCGGATTCACCCACAATGCCCAGTGTCTCTTGCTTTTTTACGGAAAAGCTAACGTCATTGAGTGCTTGGACACTGCCCACGACTTTTCGCAAAAATCCGCGGTAAATGGGAAAGTGTTTGGTCAGCTTATTGACTTCCAGAATTATGGTATCCTCGGTCATAAGGGGTTCACCTTTCTATCAATAATAGAGAACGCACCGGACCAAATGACCCGGTTCGGGTTCCACGACCGACGGCAGCTCTTTTCCGTCACACCCTTTTTGTTTGTACACCGGACAACGCAGATGGAAGGGACACCCTTCAACCTTGGCTAAAGGATCGGGGACGCTGCCCGGTATGGGAGCCAGCCGTCTGTTGGTTTGGTCACCCATCTTAGGTAAGGACTTGAGCAGTCCAATGGTGTAAGGGTGCAGGGGATTCCCTAGGACCTGTTCAATTGCTCCGCTTTCCACCACTCTTCCCAGGTACATCACGGCCACTTCGTCGGCCATTTCCGCGATCACTCCCAAGTTATGGGTGATCATCAAAATGGCCATATTGAACTCTTTCTGCAGGGACATTAGAAGCTCCAGGATTTGGGCCTGAATGGTCACATCCAGGGCTGTGGTGGGTTCATCGGCAATCAATAACGAAGGGTTGCATGACAAGGCCATGGCAGTCATGGCCCTTTGCCTTTGCCCCCCTGAAAGCCGGTAGGGGTATTCGTCCACCACATTCTCGGCCAAGGCAACAGCCTTCAGCATTTCCATGGCGGACTCCCGCGCTTGTTCCGGACTCACTTGACGATGCAGCATAATCGCCTCCATGATCTGATCACCCACCGTATAAATGGGTGCCAGACTGGTCATGGGTTCCTGAAAGATCATGGCGATCTCATGCCCTCGAATGGAGCGGATCAGATCACTTTGCGGATCGACCTTGGCCAGGTCAATAGGTTCTGCGCTGTCCCGCTGTCTGAAAAGAATCTCCCCGCCCTTGATCTTGCAGAGCTTAGGGGGCAGCAGCCTCAAAATGGAATGGGCGGTAACGCTTTTCCCACATCCGGATTCGCCCACGAGACCCAAGGTTTTCCCCTGTTCTAAGTGCAGCGAGACACCCTCGAGGGCCCGCACAATTCCTTCCAAGGTATGAAAGTGGACGACTAAGTCCTTAATGGTCAATAGATAGTTCTTCTCTTCGTTTTTCATCATAATCTCCTACACTGTATAGGGGTCGGCAGCATCTCGCAAGCCGTCACCCATGAAATTAAAAGCCAAAATGGAAATGGCCACAAAGAAACCAGGAATCATCAGCCAGGGATACAGCAAGAGAACCTGGGTGTTTTGGGCCTGTTTGAGCAAGACTCCCCAACTGGTCAAGGGAGGACGAATTCCTAAGCCTAAAAAGCTTAGGGATGATTCCGCCAAGATCATAGACGGCATAGAGAGCGTTGAGATCACAACAATATGGCTGAAGGTGGCGGGGATCAGATGCCGGAAGATGATCCAGCGATCGCTGGCCCCAGCCAGCCGAGCGGCCATGATAAAGTCTTCTTCCCGGATGGCCAGCACTTTACCCCGTAGCTGACGGGCCAGCCAAGTCCACCCGATCAGGGACAAGATCACAGTAATGACAAAGTAGGTCAGAAGCGGGGGCCAATGCTGGGGCAAGGCGGCTGTTAACGCCATCCAGAGCGGGATGGGGGGGAAGGACCGCACAATTTCGATCCCCCTTTGCACCAGATTATCTACCCAACCGCCGTAATAGCCGGAGGCCACACCTAGAACCGCTCCGATCAGTAAACTGAGAGCGACTCCCACTAGGCCAACTGTGAGAGATATCTGGCTGCCCTTAATGATCCGAGAAAACATATCCCGTCCCTGTCCATCGGTTCCCAAGATACTGACGATCCCCTCTTCAACGCCGAAAAGATGTCGATTGGTGGGGAACAGTCCCATCAGCTTGTACGGAGAACCTTCCACAAAGAAGCGGATAGGGATCTTGTGCTCTGGATCGGGCACATAGGTGCGCTGTAAGGTGAGTGGATCACGCCCGCTTTTGAGGCCATAGACATGGGGCTGAAAGCGTCCGTCCGCAATAAAGCGTATTTTTTGCGGCGGCAAATAGGAGTACTGGGTCATTCTATCTTCTAAACTGTAAGGGGCGACAAAATCGCCAAATAGGGCAGTGAGATAAAAAAGCAAGACCACGACACCACCGATTACAGCGGTGCGGTTGCGCTTAAATTTACGCCACATCAAACGCCATTGAGAGGTGGCTTCTGCCGTCTGTTCCGATTGGAGCATCTGTTGGGCAATGGACTCATCGGAGAGGTCTTGCTGATTGTATAAGTCTGTGATTCGTTGAGCTGTCCCTTTGAAATCTTGCACTTCGCTCATCCCTCTCTACTCGTAGCGGATCCGCGGGTCTATCCAGGCTAAGACCAGATCCGCCAGAAGATTGCTGACAAGCAACATCACGGCCATAAACAGGAGGATGACTCCGGCCAAGTACATATCCTGGGAGATCAAAGACCGCAAAAAGATCGGTCCCACAGTTGGGATGGAGAGCACCAGTCCAACAATGATGGAACTGGAGATCATCTTGGGTATCTGCATCCCCAGCACACTGATGAGGGGATTGATCGCCATGCGCACCGCGTATTTCTTAATGACCTTCTTCTCATGCAGCCCCTTGGCCCGAGCCGTTGTTACATATTGCTGGTTTAGAACATCTAAGAGGCTTCCGCGCATAATGCGGATTAACTCTGCGGTACCAATAATACCCATAATGATCACCGGCGCCCAAAGATGCTTCAGTAAGTCCAGGAACTTGGCCAGACTCCAGGGAGCGTCGGCCATCTCCGGCGAGAAGAGACCGTAGGCAGGTATTCCCAGAACCAAGGTGCCCACCACCAGCCAGATCAGGGAGAGCAGAAAGTCGGGAATGGATAAGCCTAAGAATCCAAGAAAGGAAAAGATATTATCACCAATAGAATATTGATGCGTGGCGGAATAAACCCCGATGGGGATGGAGACCACCCACATAAAGACCAGGGCCAAACCGGAAAGTAGCAGTGTCCAACCCATCCGGGTGGCAATGACATCCCAAACTGGAGCGCTCCACTCTAAGGAATAGCCAAAATCGCCCGTGGGGAATCCTTTTATCCATCGCCAATACTGTACCACCTGGGGTTGATCCAAGCCGTAGCGCACCCGCAGCGCCTCAACTGTGGCCGCATCCATACCACCGCCGGATGAGGCTACCTGTGATTGGACACTGGTCACAAAGTCGCCAGGGGGAAGCTGAATCACAAAAAAGGTGATAAAGGAGATTATGATCAGCGACGGAATCATTCCCAAAACACGTTTTACTATGTATGGAAGCATGATTCATCACTCCTATCGTTCTTTCCTTAGCCAAAGATAGACGGTTCCAAAGCGTTGCTGTATGATAAAAAGAACGTTTAGTCCAAGATAGTAAAATCAGGCCTGCCAATCCAGTTGCGATTAGCAGGCGTGACCACCCTAGGGCCGGCTAGTGATTTCTGCCCTGAGCTGGGAGACCAGGTGAAAAAGGCGGCCCTAGGGCAGTACACCCAACTTACCACAATTCCATTTCTTTCAGCACTGAACGTACCAGGGCTAAAACCAGAGGCCGATACGATTCGGTCGGTGCCTCGACCTCTGGTTTTTTTACCTTTCGTTCTTACCGATCAAAGAAGAAATGACAGGGTTCCAAAGTTCCTGGAGCCATGTAGATCCAGTCTGTGGTGAACGTTTCCGGTACATTGCGGAAGTCGTTCTTCACCACAACCACATTGGGTGTCAAACCAACGGTTCCGATCACGAAGACCTCTTCTGCGTTTTTGCGGAGCAGTTCTTTGGCGATGCGAGTCTGTTCGTCACGATCAACCGTTGTCTTGTACTCGTCATACAGTGCCATCATATCCTTGAGGTACTGGGGCGGTTCGTCGCCAAACTGACCACCGCTGTAATACCAGTTGCCATAGGCCGGTGCAAGCCAGGAGCGCTCATCGTATGGGAAGACCCACAGCGGATCAACCATGGGATCAATCGCGCGGCTTTCTGTCCAGGTTGCCACTTGGACTTCATTGCCGCAGGCCCGGGTCCAGTAGAGCTCTCTGGATAGGGTCTTCATTGTGGTTCTTACACCAACGGCATTCCAGGCTGCAACCACGAGTTCCATTTCATCTGTGGTAGCCTTATCCCATTCCATACCTTCGAGGGTGATCTCCAGTCGGGAGCCGTCCGGCCGGGTGCGGAAGCCGTCAGCGCCCTTTTTGAGGCCGATCTTGTCCAGCAGTTCGTTGGCCAGATCAGGATCATACTGGGCCCAGAGCTGCTCAAACTCTGGCTCATAGTAAGGCGAGTCTGGAACAACGACAAAGGCTCGCGGTGTACCTAGACCTAAATAGGACACTTCATTGATCTCTTC
>FZPS01000022.1_pt117 | contig 12306 bp, 9 predicted proteins | sample 1817821 | NCBI WGS metagenome assembly FZPS01 (sample SAMEA104158645, study PRJEB21678) | metagenome | place: Germany | collected 2015-04-21 | reverse complement strand
GCGAATTGGACCGCTTGCTTGTCTATTACCGCAGGACGGTTGCCGTGCGGAAAGGGCGTCGATCGGCCGCGAAGGAAAGAGCAAAAAGCAGGGAGCATCGGAGCAACGCGGACATGCAAAGCGGTCGGGAAGAGCTCGACATACAGGGCATGCAGGACGGCCGGGACGAACGGGGGAACCTGAACGAACGGAGCAAAGCGGGCGTAGGAAACGAACGAAACAATTGGGGCAATTGGGACACGCAACGCACATGGAGCAAACCGGGTGTTCAGAATAACGAACGAGGCGAATTAAGTGAGTGGAACGAATGGAACGAACGAGGCGAACGGAGCAAACCGGGCGTAGGAAACGAACAAAACAATTGGGGCATACAGAGTAAATGGAGCAAACCGGGCGTAGGGGAGGACGAACGAGGAGAGAGGAGAGAGGAGAGAGGAGAGCGGAACGAGCGAGACAGTTGGGACAATTGGGACAAGCTAGGCAAATGGAGCAAAGCGGGGGTTCAGAATAACGAACGAGGCAAAAATAAGTGGAACGAACGGAATGAACGAAGCGAGCGGGGCACATGGAGCAAAGCGAGTGTACGGGAGGGCGAACAAAGCAATTGGAACAAGCAAAGCTAATTGTAATTCACCAAAAAAATGAGCTTTACAAACAATTAATGTAAATTGCACTTGCCGGTTGACTCTACAGGATTATAAATTCACAAAAGATTCTTTGTTAATTCTTTGAAATATTGTAACTTTGCAATCCGATTATTGTAAAAAAGTTGCTTAAAGTCTGATTTTGAGCTTCTTTGTGTTTCTACACCCTTAGCAGGAAACGACATGAAGCAAAATGAATGGACTGATTTTTAATAAACTAAAAAACAAAGAAAGTGGATACATTAAGTTATAAAACCATTTCTGTAAACAAAGAAACAGCCCAAAAAGAATGGGTTGAAATTGATGCAACAGGGCAACACTTAGGACGTTTATGCTCCGAAGTAGCGAAATTATTGAGAGGAAAATACAAGCCAAGCTTCACTCCTCATGTAGATTGCGGCGATAATGTCATTATCGTAAATGCCGACAAAGTGGAATTAACCGGAAATAAATGGACTGATCGCGTATATTATCGTTTCTCGGGTTATCCCGGAGGACAAAAAAAATTCACTCCTGCAGATTTAATGAAGAAAAATCCCGAAAAACTATTTCGAAAAACAGTAAAAGGCATGCTCCCGAAAAACAAACTCGGCAGAGCCATTCTAAACAATCTTTATGTATATGCAGGAAACGAACATCCGCATCAAGCTCAGAAACCAAAAAAAATAGACATTAATACACTCAAATAAAATGGAAGCAGTAAACGCAATAGGAAGACGTAAAGCCGCAGTAGCACGAGTATATGTTAAGGAAGGAAATGGAAAAATCGTTATCAACAAACGCGAACTTGAAAACTATTTCCCATCGCCTATTTTACAATATATCGTCAAACAACCTCTCAACAAGCTCGACGTGACCGGGAAATACGATATAAAAATCAATTTGAACGGCGGAGGACACAAAGGTCAAGCAGAGGCTGTAAGATTGGGCATTGCCCGCGCTTTGGTGAAAATCGATCCCAATGTCAAACCTATTCTGAAAGCCGAAGGCTTTCTGACTCGTGACCCGAGAGTTGTTGAACGCAAGAAACCGGGACAACCAAAAGCGAGAAAGAAATTTCAGTTTTCGAAACGTTAATTATTTAAGTAAACGATTTTGGGAAACGGCAATTGTTACATACCTTCCATGTATGTATATAGCTGGATATATGAAGGATTAACAGTGAGCCACTTAAAATAAACGTTTAGTATCTAAATCGTAAGGACATTATTGCTGAAAATACAATACAATAATCTACCTTATGATTCGACTAAGAAAAAGAATGTAAACGAATAAAATCAAAAAACAAACATGGCAAAATTAGAATTTGACCAACTTCTTGAAGCCGGAGCACACTTCGGCCACCTAAAAAGCAAATGGAATCCGGCAATGGCTCCATATATCTTCATGGAACGCAACGGCATTCACATCATTGATCTTCACAAAACAATTGCAAAAGCAGAAGAAGCAGCCGCTGCATTAAAGCAAATTGCAAAATCGGGGAAAAAAATCCTTTTCGTAGCAACTAAAAAACAAGCAAAAGATATCGTTGCAGAAAAAGCACAAAGCATCAACATGCCTTACGTGGTAGAACGTTGGCCGGGAGGTCTGCTTACCAATTTTCCCACTATCCGAAAAGCGGTAAAAAAAATGAACAATATCGACAAGATGATAAAAGATGGAACTTTTGATACATTGTCGAAGCGCGAAAAACTGCAAATCACACGCCAACGGGCAAAACTCGAAAAAATGCTCGGCTCCATTCAAGATCTTACTCGTCTTCCGGCAGCACTTTTTGTGGTAGACGCAATGAAAGAAAATATTGCCGTAAAAGAAGCCGATCGTTTGGGAATCCCGGTTTTTGCCATTGTGGACACAAACACCGATCCATCAAACATAGACTTTGTGATCCCGGCAAACGATGATTCGTCGAAAACCATTGAGCTGATCGTCGGATATATCTGTGACGCCATAAAAGAAGGATTGGAAGAACGCAAAGCCGAAAAAGCCGATGCCGCGGCCGCCGAAGAACAAGAAAAGGAAACGGCACGCAGAGAACGAAAAGCAAAAGCGGCGAAGAAAGAACGGATAAAGAAGGAAGACAAAGAAGCGATAAATGCGGCTATAGTAAGCAAATATGCAAAAGAAGAAGGAGAAGAAGAATAAACAACAAAAAAATAAAAAGGAAAAAATTATGGCAATTACAATAGCAGAAATTCAGCATCTTCGTAAAATGACAGGAGCGGGGATGATGGATTGCAAAAATGCATTGACCGAAGCAAACGGCGATTTCGATAAAGCAATGGAAATTATCCGTAAAAAAGGACAAGCGGTTGCTGCAAAACGTGAAGATCGCGAAGCTTCCGAAGGATGTGTTCTAGCCAAAACCGAAGGCGATTTTGCCGCTATCGTGGCATTACAGTGCGAGACCGATTTTGTGGCAAAAAATGCCGAGTTTGTTGCCCTCACGCAACAAATCCTGGATGCAGCGATAAAACATAAACCCAAAACATTGGATGAGCTGCTCGCCATTCAGCTCCCAAAAGGAACAATTTCGGATCTCATTACCGATAAAATCGGAGCCACAGGTGAAAAAATCCAATTGGGATACTACGAATACATTTCCGCACCTTACGTTACGGCCTATGTGCATATGGGAAACAAATTGGCCGCTATCGTTGGGTTTAATAAACCCGATGTGGATGAGCAAGTTGCAAAAGACATAGCCATGCAAATTGCGGCAATGAATCCCATATCCATAACTCCCGAAGGCATACCGGCTGAAATAAAGGAAAAAGAATTGGAAATTGCACGGGAAAAAGCTCGGGAAGCAGGAAAACCCGAAAATCTGTTGGATAGAATAGCCGAGGGCGCTTTAAAGAAATTCTACAAAGAAGTTACTTTGTTGCAACAGGAATATATAAAAGACAACAAAATAACTGTCGGCGAATTTCTAAAACAATACGACAAAGATTTGGAGGTTGTTGATTTTAAGCGTGTTTCATTGAGCGATTGATTCTTTTTTCGATATATAAAACTAAAAACCGTTTCGACAGTGAGACGGTTTTTTAGTTTTAAATACAAGCCTTTTTTCTTGAACAAAAACATATTCGCAAATTATATCGATTTTTTTCACTTTTAATTTCTTATTATCCGATAAAAACCTATCTTTGCAATAAATTTATACGTTTACGATGAATAACTTATATTCAACATACGTTCAAACCTTTTCCTCAACGACAATGACCCCTTGGGGGGTTATCTGATATCTTATTCCACAAACAATTTCCTTGTTTCCACGAACCATTCGGTTCTTGCTTTCTAAAACATCCTTTTTTAATATTTAATCGCCGTTAAAACCAAAAACGGATTAATTGTTCATAATATGAAAGTTATGAAATTTGGCGGGACTTCCATAGGAACCCCCGAAGGTTTAAAGATAGTAAAAGACATTATCGAATCGGAAAAAGAACCCGTAATCGTTGTTGTGTCGGCACTTGCCGGAGTTACCGACAGGCTGCTGCTTGCAGCCGATTTTGCAGTCAAATCGAATGCCGGTTATAAAACCATTCTGGAAGAAGTCATCCTCATGCACGAAGATATAATCGAAAAAACGATTGCCTCACGCCAAGAAAAAGAAGAAATAAAACAAAAAATACAGATCCTATACGATGATTTGCGAAACATTTTACGTGGCGTATTCCTCATCGGCGATTTGTCGCAAAAAACTTCCGATAAAATCGTAAGTTACGGCGAACGATTATCTTCGCTTATCGTCAGCAAAATAATCGATGGAGCAAAACTTTACGACCCAACACAGTTTATCAAAACATCCATCCAATTCAACAGCCATATTCCCAACATTCCCCTTTGTTTCGAACTCATTAAGAAAACTTTTTCCGAATCTCCCCTTCCAAAGGTAATGTTGGTGCCCGGCTTTATTTCATCGAGTAGCGAAGAAAGCGACATTACCAATCTTGGGCGTGGCGGATCGGATTATACGGCAGCGCTCATAGCCGCAGCCATGAATGCTTCTGTTCTTGAGATATGGACCGATGTCGATGGTTTTATGACTGCCGATCCCAAAATAATCAACTCGGCATATGTGATTGATGAACTCTCGTTCATCGAAGCTATTGAATTATCGAATTTTGGAGCAAAAGTGATTTACCCCCCTACAATTTTCCCCGTTTACCACAAAAATATCCCAATCCGCATAAAAAACACATTCAATCCCCACTCGGGAGGAACGCTCATATGCAATATAAAGCCACAAAGCAACGGAAAAATCATCAAAGGCATTTCGTCTATCGAAGATACAGCACTGATTACGATACAAGGATTGGGAATGGTGGGTGTGATCGGTGTAAACAAACGTATTTTTTCGGCACTTGCCAATAGTGGCATAAGCGTTTTTCTTGTTTCGCAGGCATCATCGGAAACCAGTACCTCGATCGGTGTCCGCACCCAAGACGCCGCTCTTGCCCAAAAAGTACTGAACAAAGAATTTGCCCAAGAAATTGCAATGGGAAGCATCAATGAAATTACCGTTGAATACAATCTCTCAACTATAGCCATAGTAGGGCAAAACATGAAACATGTACCCGGAATAGCAGGGAAATTTTTCGGAACATTGGGACGAAGCGGTATCAGCGTAGTAGCCTTGGCACAAGGTGCATCGGAAACCAATATTTCATGCGTAATTTCAAAGAATGACCTAAGAAAAGCATTGAATGTAATACACGACTCGTTCTTTCTCTCCCCTTATCAGGAACTGAATCTGTTTGTCGTCGGAACCGGTACGGTGGGAAATAAACTGCTTTCCCAAATACAACAACAAAAGCATACTCTGGAAGAGCAAAACAAATTACGAATCAATATCGTAGGTATAGCCAATAGTCGCAAAGCCTTGTTCACCAGAGAAGGAATATCGCTCGAAAATTACCAAGAGGAACTGGAAACAAAAGGTATAAAAAGTTCACCGGCCATCATCCGAAACGAAATACTGAAAATGAATATCTTCAATGCCGTTTTTGTGGACTGTACTGCCAGCAAAGAGATTTCGGATCTATACGAAGAACTGATGTCGAGAAATATTTCGGTAGTCACAGCAAACAAAATAGCCACCTCATCATCATACGAAACGTATCGACGTCTGAAAAAAACTGCACGAAAAGCAGGCGTGAAATTTCTTTTCGAAACCAATGTCGGCGCCGGACTACCCATCATCAACACAATGAATTCGCTTATCAATTCGGGCGACAAAATTATAAAACTGGAAGCCGTGCTTTCGGGCACATTGAATTTCATCTTCAACACACTGAGCAAAGATATTCCTTTCAGTAAGGCCGTCCGTATGGCAGTGGACGCACACTATGCCGAACCCGATCCGCGAATAGATTTGAGTGGGCTCGATGTAATTCGCAAATTGGTAATCCTCTCACGCGAAGCGGGTGCCGAAGTGGAACAAAACGATGTGAAAAAGGAATTATTTATCCCTCAAAAATATTTTGAAGGAACCCTGGATGAATTCTGGGAAACAATATCCGAAATGGATGAAGCATTTGAAATTCGACGAAAAAAACTTGAAAAAGAAGGCAAAAAACTTCGTTTTGTTGCTATTTACGAAAATGGACAATGTGAAGTGGGTCTGCGCGAAGTGGAACAAGGACACCCCTTTTACGATTTGGAGGGTAGTAACAATATCATCATGATTACCACAGAGCGCTATAACGAATATCCAATGGTGATAAAGGGTTATGGAGCAGGCGCCAACGTTACGGCAGCAGGTGTTTTTTCCGACATCATTTCCATTGCAAATATCAGATAACCGGTTTTGTCTATGAAATATATCATCATACTTGGCGACGGAATGGCAGATGAACCCATTGAACAACTGGGGAATAAAACGCCATTGCAAGTTGCTCGTACACCTTATATGGATTTGCTGGCCGCCAAAGGCCGCAATGGATTGCTGGATACGATTCCCGAAGGATTCCCTCCGGGAAGCGAAATTGCAAATTTATCGGTGCTGGGATATGATATTCCCGAAGTATATGAAGGACGCGGCGTCTTGGAAGCAGCCAGTATGGGGGTCGACATTCTACCCGGCGAGATGGCCATGCGTTGTAATCTGGTATGCATAGAAGGGGAACTATTGAAAAACCATTCGGCAGGGCACATTTCAACCAACGAAGCAAAGGAACTCATCGATTTTCTTAATGAAAAACTGGGAGACGAAACCATCAGCTTTTATCCCGGCGTATCTTATCGACATTTACTGAAGATGAAAGGAGGGAACAAGAACATCATTTGTACGCCTCCACACGATATTCCTGAAAAGCCATTCCATTCTTCGTTGATAAAACCGATGGATGAACATTCAAAAGCAACAGCGGATCGACTCAACGATCTCATCCTTGCTTCGCAAGAACTTTTGGCAGACCACCCCATCAACCGCAAACGCAAAGCCGAAGGGAAAGATCCGGCCAACAGCATTTGGCCGTGGTCGCCGGGATACAGACCGGCAATGAAACCGTTGAAAGATAGGTTCGCGATAAAAAACGGAGCGGTAATCTCAGCCGTAGATTTGATTCGCGGAATCGGCGTCTACGCCGGACTGGAAGTTGTAGTGGTAGCAGGAGCAACAGGATTGTATAATACCAATTACGAAGGTAAGGCGCAAGCCGCAATAAAAGCGTTGAATGAAAAAGATTTTATCTATCTTCACGTTGAAGCGAGCGACGAAGCAGGACACGAAGGCAATGTGCCGTTAAAAATAAAAACCATCGAAAACCTCGATTCACGAATCGTAAAACCCATTTATGAAGCAATCGAGAAAATGAATGAGCCGGTGACCATTGCCGTTTTGCCTGATCATCCAACACCGTGCGCTATACGCACACATACCCGAGGAGCTGTTCCCTTTTTGATTTATCACCGCTATATAAAACCGGACGACGTTGTGACGTATGACGAATTTGCGGCACAAAAGGGAAGCTATGGATTATTGCATGGCGACGAATTTATAAAAACATTATTTTCAGAAACAACAATAAAATGAAATACTACAGTACAAGACATATTGCCCCGAAGGCTACGCTGCAAGAAGCCGTTATAAAAGGACTTGCGCCCGATAGAGGATTATATATGCCCGAAAAAATAAATCGATTGCCTGCCGATTTTTTCAATGAAATAGGAAATCTGAGCTTAACGGATATTGCGAAAGTAGTTGCCGAAAAATTTTTCGGTGAAGATATCGATAAAGAGCAATTGAATACGATCGCAATTGAGGCGCTCAATTTCGACATCCCGCTCAAGAAATTGGAAGAGGGTGTTTATGTATTGGAACTCTTTCATGGACCTACCTTTGCTTTTAAAGACGTTGGGGCGCGTTTCATGTCTCGCATGTTGTCCTATTTCGTACAAGAACAACACCTCGAAAATATGAAAGTATTGGTTGCAACATCGGGAGACACAGGGAGTGCGGTTGCCAACGGCTTTTTAGGCGTAGAGGGTATTCAGGTGTTTGTTTTATATCCATCGGGAAAAGTAAGCGAGATTCAAGAAGCTCAATTTACAACCCTTGGACAGAATGTTGTTGCATTGGAAATCGATGGCACGTTCGACGATTGTCAGGCACTGGTGAAATCGGCTTTCATGGATGAAGAGCTCAACAGAAAAATGTACCTGACCTCGGCCAATTCCATTAATATTGCCCGCTTTCTTCCTCAATCCATTTACTATTTTTACGCATATGCCCAATTGGCCAAACAACAGCCGGTAGATAATGTGGTCGTATCCGTACCCAGTGGAAATTTGGGAAATTTGGCAGCCGGTTTATTTGCAAAACGAATGGGATTGCCCGTCAAACGATTCATTGCCGCCAACAATCGCAACGATGTGTTTTTTCAATACCTCGATACCGGCAATTACGAACCAAGAGCCTCGATTCAAACCATCGCCAATGCTATGGATGTGGGTGCTCCTAGCAATTTTGAACGTATTCTCGACCTATATGATCAATCTCACGAAGCTATAAAACAAGATATTTCGGGAAATACCTATTCCGATGTGGAAATCAAAAATACCATACGAACCGTTTACGAAAAAACAGGTTATTTGCTTGACCCGCACGGAGCATGCGCATATCAGGCGTTGAAAGACGAGAAAAAACCCGACGAAACAGGCGTTTTCCTTGCCACTGCGCACCCTGCAAAATTTAAAGAAACCGTAGAAGAATGCATAGGATTGACTATCGAAATCCCCCAAAGACTATCAGCCTTTATGCGTCGCAAAAAACAATCTCACCTTCTTTCAACCGATTTCAATTTGTTTAAAAAAACCTTATTCAATGTCTCTTAAATTTTATTTTTATACTTTTGTTCCAAAATAATAATCCATTTATCCATGCTACCGGGCTATTTTTGAATGAAACATCTCGAAATAAGCATATTTTTTTTCCTGGTATTTACTTTTTTTTCTCAATCTCCATTTGCTCAAACAAAAACGGAGAGTGACAGTTTGTTATCCCAAAACGACTCCATACCAATTACACCGGTAGATACGATAAAAGCGGACACAATAAAAACAGATACCATAAAAGCGGAAAAAGAAACCCTTGAAGCTCCGGTTCATTATACAGCTACCGATTCCTTGGTTTTTACGAAAGACAATATCGTCCATTTATACGGCAATGCGGATGTAAAATATGGCAATATCGGCATCAAAGGCGAATACATTACGTTGGATTTGGATAGCAGTATTATTACGGCCACATTTGGTATAGATTCCCTCGGAAAAGAATTTGGATATCCCATTTTTGAAGAAAACGGCACTCAATACGAGATGAAAAAAGTAAGCTACAACTTTAAAACCGGCAAGGCTTTTATAAATCACGTCGTAACCCAACAAGGAGAAGGGTATATTGTGGCCAATGAAGCAAAAATGAATCCCGACAACACGTTTTACATGCAAAACGCAAAATATACGACCTGCGACGATCACGAACATCCGCATTTCTATTTGAATTTGTCGAAGGCAAAGGTTCGACCCGATAAAGATGTCGTCACCGGACCGGCATGGCTGGTTGTGGCGGATGTTCCCCTGTTTCCGATCGTCTTGCCCTTCGCATTTTTCCCTTTCACCAAAAGCTATTCATCGGGAATCATTATGCCTTCCTATGGAGATGAAATGGAACGCGGATTTTATCTCCACGATGGGGGATATTATTTTGCCATAAACGATTATGTGGATCTAGCCATCACCGGAGAAATATATACCAAAGGAACGTGGGGAATCGGCGCGCGATCCAATTACCGAAAACGATATAAATACTCGGGAAACTTCAACGCCTATTTTCTCAATACTGTCCTTGGCGACAAAGGGTTGCCCGATTATTCGGTATCGAAAGACTTTCGCATCAGTTGGACACATTCACAGGATCCAAAAGCAAATATGTATCGCACCCTGTCGGCAAGCGTGAATTTTTCTACCAGCAAATACGAAAAAAACGACTTGCGCGAACTCTATTCGCGAGAATCGACAAACAATACCAAAAGTTCCAGCGTAAATATTACGCAACGTTTCCCCAATTCACCGTGGAGTTTGTCGGCAGCAATGAGTATCAATCAGATATCGCGAGATTCCACCATATCGGTTACCTTACCCAATCTTTCGATTAATATGAGTCGTGTTTATCCATTTAAACGAAAAAAGGCCGTAGGAGCCGAACGTTGGTACGAAAAAATATCGATGAGCTACTCGGGAGAATTCAGAAACTCAATCACTACCAAGGAAGATCAGTTCCTTAAATCGAACATCATCAAAGATTGGACAAACGGCATGCGTCACAGTATTCCCATTAGTGCCACTTTTACGGTTTTTGACAACATCCAGATATCCCCTTCCATCAATTATAACGAAAGATGGTATACTTCTCGCCACGTTGAGGCATGGGATTCTGTCCAAAAAAGAAATGCGATAGTGGATACGGTTTACGGATTCAATCGCGTATACGACTATAGTACCTCCCTTAGTTTCAATACCAAACTTTACGGAATGTATACGCCGTGGAAAATTTTCGGAAACAAAATACAAGCCATACGCCACGTGTTTACTCCATCCATCAGTCTGAGTTATACTCCCGATTTTAGTGCATCGCGCTATAATTTTTACGAAAAATATACCTACAAAAACGAATACGGCGAAGATGTGGAATACACCTATTCGCCCTATTCAGGCATGATGTTCGGAACAGCCCCAAGCGGAAAGAGCGGAAGCATCGGGTTCAGTTTTAAAAATAATCTCGAAATGAAAGTTCGCGACGAGAACGATCCCACAGGTTACCGAAAAATGAGCCTTATAGACGATCTGAGCATTGGTTTTAGTTACAATATGATGGCCGATTCACTCAAATTGAGTACGATCAACACGAGTCTCCGACTGAAACTCGGCAAATCCCAAACATTTAGCCTAAGTGCCACATGGGATCCTTATTTATATGAACTTGATTCTCAAGGGCGACCGGTGCATGTCGACAAACTCCGAATTGCCAAGGGAAAAGGATTCGGGAAACTTATGAGTACAGGAACATCGTTTTCCTATTCTTTCAATCAAGATACTTTCAAAAAATGGTTTGGAGAGAAGGATGACCGGGAACAAGAGAGCGAAACGGATCGTTCTAATCTTGAAACAGCCGAAGGGAATCTTGAAGAAGAAAGCATCACAAAAAGCATATTCGATACATCCGCTCAAGATACCGGAGAATATGATGCCGATGGTTATCTGAAAAACAGTATAAACTGGAATCTTTCGTTCAATTATTCTTTGCGTTACGGGTATGGCGAGTTCGATAAGAAAAAAATGGAATATAAAGGGAAACTAACCCATAATTTCGGATTGAGCGGTTCGCTACAGCCAACCAAAAACTGGAATTTTACCTTCAATACCGACTACAATTTCGAAACCAAACGCTTTTCATACATGAATTGCACATTGACCCGCAACCTGCACTGCTGGAGCATGTCGGCTAGTTTCATACCGGTCGGGCCTTATCAGTCGTATAACTTTATTATTCGTGCCAATTCTTCCTTACTAAAGGATCTCAAATACCAGCAACACAGTTCACCTTATCAAAAAATGGATTGGTATTAAATTGCAATCGCAGCATCTTTTTATCCTCCCCCTGTTTATTGTTTTTGACAAGAATTTTATTGCACGTTTTTCAAAAATTCCTCGGTTTATTTTTTATTTCCCCACAATTTTTTCATCCGAGCCTTTAATTTTTCTTCCGAAGGATTGTCCTGAGGTTCCCAAAAACGACAATTTTTAATTTCCCGAGGTAAATAATCTTGCTCTAGAAAGTGATCCTCAAAATCGTGAGGATATTTATAATCTTTACCATAATCAAGTTCTTTCATCAATGCTGTTGGCGCATTCCGCAAATGAAGCGGAACAGGCAGATTCCCACTACGTGCAACTTCATTAAGCGCCTTATCGATGGAAAGATATGCCGAATTGCTTTTGGGTGAAGTTGCCAAATAAATAGTTGTTTCGGCCAATATAATACGCCCTTCGGGCCATCCTATTTTTTGTAAAGCATCGAAACACACATTAGCGAGCAATAACGCATTCGGATTGGCTAGACCAATATCTTCCGCAGCCGAAATAACCAAGCGCCGCG
>FZPS01000045.1_pt48 | contig 12308 bp, 15 predicted proteins | sample 1817821 | NCBI WGS metagenome assembly FZPS01 (sample SAMEA104158645, study PRJEB21678) | metagenome | place: Germany | collected 2015-04-21 | reverse complement strand
AGTTGCAGGCGTGTTTATAGCTATGCTTATACTCAGCCCCGCGCTGACCGCTATAACGCTGTTGATGCTGTTTATTATGCTGCGTGTTGTAAGCGTGCTGGCGCAACGAAGCTCTAAATACTTCAAGAACCGCCAAGCTGATTTAGCTAAGGTCAACGGCTATATGGAGGAAATGATAGAGGGGCAGAAGGTTATAAAGGTGTTCTGCCATGAAAACGAGGTCGCAAAGGAGTTCACAAAGCTGAATGAGGATTTAAGGCAGTCCGCCGCGAACGCAAGCATATCGTCCGGCGTGCTCATGCCTATTATGGGCAATCTCTCATATACGCTTTTCGCTGTAACCGCTATGGTGGGCGTATTGCTTGCGGCTATGGGTAATAGCACGCTGTTTGGCTTATCAATAGGCATTACTATCGGCACGCTTACTTCATTCCTGCAATATACGCGCAACTTCTCGCAGCCCATTGTTCAGCTTTCACAGCAGTTTCAATCCATTATGAGCGCATTGGCGGGCGCAGGCAGAATATTCGACCTATTGGACGAGAAGCCCGAGGAGGATTCAGGTACGGTTACATTGATTCAGGCAAAAGAGGTTGACGGCTGCTTGATTGAGTCCGACACCTGCACAGGCAAATGGGCATGGAAAAGGGGCGACGAGTATATTCCCTTGCGCGGAGATGTGCGGCTTAACAATGTAACTTTCAGCTACGACGGTAAAGTAAATGTTTTGAAGAATGTATCGTTTTACGCAAAGCCCGGGCAGAAAATTGCGCTTGTGGGTTCAACGGGCGCAGGCAAAACAACTATAACAAACCTCATAAACCGCTTTTACGATATTCAGGAAGGCACTATTACATTCGACGGTATAGACATTAAGGAGATAAAGAAGTCTGACCTAAGGCGTTCATTGGGAATAGTGCTGCAGGACACACACCTTTTCACGGGAACGGTTAGGGAAAACATACGCTATGGCAATCCATTAGCCACAGACGAGGAGGTTGAGGAAGCGGCTAAGCTGTCCAACGCGCACTTCTTCATAACTCACCTGCCGCAAGGCTATGATACGGTGCTTACCGCCGACGGAGCGAACCTTAGCCAAGGGCAAAGACAGCTTTTAGCTATCGCAAGGGTAGCTGTTGCGAATCCGCCCGTATTGATATTAGACGAAGCCACAAGCTCAATAGACACACGCACAGAAGCGCTTATAGAGCGCGGCATGGATAAGCTGATGCACGGCAGGACTGTTTTCGTCATAGCGCACAGACTGTCAACAGTCAGGAACGCAGACGCTATATTGGTGCTTGAAAACGGCGAGATAATAGAGCGCGGCAGCCATGAGGAGCTATTAGCACAGAAAGGACGCTATTACAAGCTATACACAGGTGCATTCGAGCTTGAATGAGGAGTTTGAGATTTAACGACAAAGTCATAGAATACGAGCTTGTCAGAAAAAATGTTAAGAACATAAATGTTCGAATACGCTCTAACGGACAAGTCTTCGTATCCGCATCCCCTCATATACCTGTAAAGGTGATTGAGGAGTTTCTGCTGTCAAAGGGCGATATAATTGTAAAGACCATAGAGAGCTTCTCAAAGCTTCCGCCCGAAAAGCCCCCGCAAGACGGCGACAGCGTGCAGATTCTTAATAAAAGCTACTATTTAAGCATACAAACAGGCGCGGAGAATTCGATACGCCTAACGGGTCAAATACTCTATATGACTGTCAAGTGCGACGATTCAGATGTAAAGCATAGGCTGTTAAACATGGCGCGCAAAAAGCTGATGCGCGAGCCCTTGATTGAGCTTTGCGACAGGGTGTATAGCGTATTTGAACCGTTGGGAGTAGCCTATCCCGAGATACGAATAAAGAATATGAAGTCCCGTTGGGGAAGCTGCAACACGAGCAAGAACATAATCACATTTTCAACTCTTTTATGCGAAATGCCTATGCCCTTTGTTGAATATGTAGTAGTGCATGAGTTTGCACACCTTGTGCATCCCAATCACAGCAAGGCTTTTTACAGTTTTATAGAATCCCTGCTGCCCGACTATAAGGAGAGAAAGGCGTTGGCACAGAAGCGCAGATAACCGCATATAAATATGTATTTTCGTTTCATTTTTGGTTGCATTCCATTCAAAATAAAACACAATAAGAACTTTTTGAAAATAACTGTTGCACGAATATAAAATGTATGGTACAATAAACCATACAAAAATACATAGGAATCGTGTGGTGCATGATGGGGTATTACCGAAAATTAGCTGCAAACTGTATGGTCTGTATGGTACTGACTTTTGTTTTGTATCCCAAGACTGTATTGGCTAATAACCTGTCGAAAACAGGCTTTTCCCCGCTTAGCGAGTATATAACTATAATTGGTGCTGTATTTTTGGCATTGATTGTATTCGGGCTAATAATCTACAACAATTTTAGAAACATACATAGGCTAAACCGCGAAAACAAATCCATGCAGAAGCTGATTTCAAACTATGAGGTCGCGAACAAGGTTTTCGGCAGCATATTCTTTGAGGGCAGCCATGAAACCAACGAGCTGCATTTTGACGGAAACTACTCAACCATATTAGGACGCGAGCCTTACTATAAGCGTCTTAGCGATTTTGGTCAGCACAACCCATATGTTTATCCCGACGACTTAGTTGAGATTGCGCGTTTCGGGCAGAACCTGCAAAAGGGCGCGAAGTACGCCTCTGCGGAGTTCCGCTACATAATGCAAAACGGGTCGCTTGTGTGGCATAAAATCGAAGCGCAGACATTCTTTGAATTAAGCGGTAAACCGGCAAGCATAGTCGGCAGAATAATAAATATAAACAACCAAAAGCTTGAAATGCTTAGATTGCAGCAAATAGCTTCAAGCGATTCATTGACGGGGCTTTTATCTAACCGCCCCGCAAAAGACGCTATAAAGGAATTTTTAAGCGGCGAGGGCAAAGCAGGCACGCACGCGCTGTACCTCATAGATTTGGATAACTTCCACGATGTGAACTACATGGTAGGGCATTTTACGGGCGACGCTATTTTGAGCAAGGTCGCCGAAAAGCTGAAAGCGCAGTTTGACGAGAACGACATATTCGCACGCATAGGCGGTGACGAATTTATAGTATTGCAGAAGAATGTGGCTTCGATTCGAGAGATAAGAGAGCACGCTGAAAATGTTGTGAAGGTGCTGTCATACAGGCACGACGAGAACCTGGAAATCACCTGCTCTGTGGGCGTATCTGTGGTGAAGAACGGCAACAAGGACATTGAAGCGCTGTTCAGAGAAGCCGATATTGCTATGTTCTCCGCAAAGGGCTTAGGAAAAGGCAGGCATGTCGTTTTTCCGTATAAAGACGATAATATACATTTATCCGAACAGGATACCGAAATATTGCATGCCGCAGAAAAATACGCAAGCTCACCTATTGGAAGCATTCTAAAATATGTTAGCGGCGGCATAGTCAAGTTAGAGGTAGATTCAAGAATACGCATGACCTATGCGAGCGAGGGCTTCTATCGCTTGAAAAAGACAAAGTCTAAAAAAATGCGCTATGTTTGGGACGAATTCTTCTTCTCAATTCATAAAGCAGACAGGGAAAATGTGCTGTATATGCTTCAAAATGCGCGTGAAACAGGCAAAGCGGTAGATGTGTCCTTCCGAATTTATAACAAGTATCTCAAATTCGTATGGTACAACCTGCGTGCTGTTAGAAATGGAGAAAACAAAAGCGAGGTAATAGCTATAATCAGCGATGTTACCCCGCTTCTCAGCAGCAATATTCAATTAGATTATCTATTAAGCTAATAAGCTAATTAAAGATCTAACCTTTCCGCTATAGCGTTTACCGCTATGGATACGAATTCTGAATTTATGCCCACTTGAATTTTAGTTTCGCTTGTTGTTACTATCAAGGGCTCAATACCCGAAGCGCTTAATACCTCAAACACCTGCGCCGCTATTCCATGCCGCGTTTCCATGCCTACACCCTCTACTGTCAGCTTCGTAATATCGTCATACTCTACAACCTTCATATTTTTATGGGTTGCTTTTAGGCTGTTAAGGGCTGAAAGCGCGTCGTACAGCTGCTTGCTTCTTACGGTTAGGCTTACTCTGCCCAAGCCTGCCTGACTTATCATATCCACGAATATTGATGCGTCTGCCAATGCAGTAAACACATCGCATATACCGTTTTTGGTATCGTTTAGCGACGAAATCTCAATCAGCGCCTGCCCGTCAGTTACATACAGATTAGACAATACCTCGTTTTCTAATACTATATCCTGCATGCTGTATAGACCGGGCTGCATTGACATCATAAACTTTGTTGCACGCAATGCACCCAACGCAAAAATCTGCTTTGAGTATGCCCTGTGGCTGATTTCGACTATCTCGTCTGTACCTATGAAATATACCTCGTGCTCTCCCACTATTGTTCCGCCGCGCACGGAGTGAATACCTAACTCGTTTTGCTTTCTGCGCTCTGTCTTTGTGTATCTGCCGAAGGTGTACTTCTTGCCTTCGGGGGATTTTGAGCTTATGGCATCTGCCAGCATAAGCGCTGTGCCGCTCGGAGCGTCAACCTTAAAGTGATGATGCTTCTCGACTATTTCAGGCTCAAATGCTACGCCCAATGCAGCCGCTGCGGACTTAACTAATTGCAGCTGCAGATTAACGCCCAAAGACATATTGCCCGAAATGAATATAGGAACACTGTTTGCGTATGAATCTATGAAGCGCATATCATCTTCGGAAAGACCCGTTGTGCCGATTATATAGGGGATTTTCTTTTCCTTGCAGTAGGGTAAGCAATCGTAAATGGCTTTCGGGCGTGAGAAGTCTATTATAGCGTCTGCCGGCTCGGTTACTTCGCTTATGCTCTTATATACCGGGAAAGCAAAGCTGCCTCTCCCGCTTGGCGAAACGCCCGCGACTACCGTAAAATCATTTGAGTTATTCTCAACTGCGGTTGCTACCGCACGCCCCATATAACCGCTTGCGCCTATTATAATTACCCTTATCACTGTATTCCCCTTTACAATGTTATTTCACCGCAATAATTTGATGCAAATATTTCCTCAACACGCTTGATTTTATCATACTTCTGCAAGCCCTCAGCCGCTCCCAATGCCCACATAAGCTTGGTAACCGCCGCTTCTGTCGTCATATCATGCGCGGATATTGCGCCTGCGTTGAGAAGCCGCCTGCTTACAGCATATACATCAAGCGCAGAGGTTTCATACAGGCATTGCGAGGTAAGCACAACGCACACGCCATTCTTCATCAGGTATTCTAAGGCTTCGTTATGGTCGCGCCTTATGTTATGCACGCCCCCCAAGCCAAAGCCCTCGACTACAATGCCCTCAATGTTGGCGGACAGCACGCCTTTTATGAAATCCGCACTTAGCCCCGGTATCAGCTTAATAAGCGCGACATTCGGATTTATTGCGCTAAGAGCTGAAATTTCGCCCTTGCTGTTTATACTATATTCGCTGATATATTCAATTTCGCCATGCTTAATTTCGGCGATTTTAGGATAATTTATCGATTCGAACGCGTTATACGAAACAGTACGCGTTTTTACTGCCCTGCACCCTAATATCACATCTGAGCCAAAGCAGATATACACACCCGGTGTTAATGCTTTTGCGGCTATTATTGAGTCGCGCAGGTTCACTCTGCCGTCGGAGTCCTCATTTATTATCGGTAGCTGTGCGCCTGTGAGCACAATGGGTATATTCGTGCAGCGCAATAAAAATGAAAGCATGGAAGCCGTATAAGCCATTGTATCGGTTCCATGCGTTACGACTATTCCAGCATAGCTATTTGAATTTATGCACTTCAATATTTCGTTGGCTATTATCTGCCATTCCTCAGGCTGAATGTTCGATGAATCCATGCTGAACAGGTCTATGCAGTCTATTTCAGACAAATCAGCATTTATTGTTTTAAGCATTTCCTTAGCGCTCAACCCCGGAGCAAGCCCCTGCTCTGTGGGTACGCAGGCAATTGTTCCCCCTGTGGAAATCAACATCAGCCTTTTATCTTTTGCATAGCTGCGCATTTTAATTAACCTCGCGAATACGCTTTATAGGCGAAATTACTCCCAATACGCGCCCGACAATCCTCTTTATAGGAATTGAGCCTACAATTCGGCTGTCGCCGCTGTTGTTTCGGTTATCACCCATTACGAATACTTCGCCCTCAGGTATTGTATAGTCCTCAAAATCTCTTTTTATATAGCCCTCCCAATAGGGACTTTCATCTAATTCCTCGCCGTTTATATAGACCTTTCCGTCCTTAATAGAAATTGTTTCGCCGGGCAAGCCTATTACGCGCTTCACATAAGTATCGTCGGGATCATCAATGAAGGGGCTGTAAGGGAAGTAGCATATAACAATGTCGCCGCGCTTGGGCTCTGAAAACCAATACGAAACCTTTTCGACCAGCATATTCTCACGGTCAAGAAGCGTATCCTCCATAGACTGCCCATCGACCCGTATAGGCTCAAATATGAACATTCTAAGCGCGAACACCGCAATAATCACCATGAGCAGCGTGATTATAAAGTCGGTATAATCGGCGATTTTGTAGGCTTTTTCGTCTTTATGCTTCGCCATAGCAGCGGCGGAGAGTGTTGATTTCATTCTCATTCGTTTTATACCTTTAAGCATAGCTATTCCTCTTTTTGCTCCTCGACAATTATTTTTTTGGCTGATTTAATGAATTCCTGCCTGTCAAGCATAACTATACGGCTGCATTTTAAGCACTTAATCTTAATATCGCAGCCTGTGCGTATAATCCTCCATTCGTTTGCCCCGCAGGCGTGCTTCTTTTTAAGAATTACCCTGTCGTTCAAACCAAAACAGTCTATCATTTCTTAGCCTTCCGCGTCAATAGCATCGATTATCAAGCGTTCTAACCTCTCGCTTGGGGAAATGCTCACACACGCGTTGTCCCCATATACCAACTTCTTAGCAGTATTCGGAGTAACTGTGGCTATGAGCGTATTATTGCACTTGTAGTCCGCATCGAACAAGCCCTTGTATTCATCAGGAGCTATTTCGCAAATTATGTTAGACACGCCACCAAGCACGCTTTCAATAACCAGCGAATTTTTAGGGTATGCGCTAATTATCTCCTTTAGCTTTTCAACGCTTACACCAAAAGCAAGGGCTGCTTCCTGCTCCTGCTCCTTGGTCAGCTCCTCGCCTGTAAAAAAGCTGTATCTATATGATTTCAGCCTTGTTTTGTAAAACCGTATCGCAATAAATACTATGCCAAACACTATTACCGCCTGAACAATCATGCTGATTACGGGCATAACGCGCGACAGCACAACAGCGGCAATCTCTACAACTATTATCAATGCAACCGCTATTATTATTGCGGTAAAATCCTGCTTTTCGGTTCGGGGTATTTCGTTTACTTCAAAATACATATGCTCCCCCTATTTTTACGATTATTATATACCAAGCACTCATACTTGGCAAACTACTTCCTAAGCTCACTGAAAAACGAATTGAGCAGTTCTGCGCACTCTTTTTCGCGAATGCCGCCTATGACCCAAGTGTTAGCGCGCATCAGCTTTATGAGATTCATTCTTGAAAAGCAACAGCCAAAACGCGTGTCGTACGCGCCGAAAACCAATGTTTTTACACGGTAATTCGCTATTGCCCCTGCGCACATTCCGCAAGGCTCTAATGTTGAGAAAAGCGTACATTTATCAAGCACGCGCGAATTCAGCCTATAAGATGCCATGTCGAGCGCCAACAGTTCCGCATGCGCGCTTGCTTTTTTTTGCGACTCTATTTCGTTATGCGCGCTTGCTATGACCTCGCCCTCATAAACGATTACGGCGCCCACAGGTATTTCGCCTAATTCATAAGCGATTTTCGCCTGCTGCAACGCCAAGTCCATATAGTTTTCATACTTTAATATCCGCATATTTTTCCACCTGAGCAATATCAATAATATAGGCTGTATGAAAAAAAATCAATCAGAATTAGTATGAGCGAGCATAATATAGTTGAACTTGTGAGAGAGGACGAAAAAGCTATGATGACTTTCTGTGAGCTAAAATGCAAGGAGGTTGTGAACCTTTGCGACGGCTCAAAGCTTGGCAATATATGTGATTTAGAGATTGACGAGAAATCCGGCAGGATTGAAGCCATTATTGTTCCCGGTCCATGCCGTTTTTTCGGACTGCTTAGGAGCGACGAGGAATTGGTTATACCCTTCTGCAAAATCACAAAGATAGGTGAGGACTGTATACTGGTAGAGGTGAAAGACATATAGTAAGGGGGCAATACCCTGACTGCCCCCATAATCTGTTACATACTCAGCTTTTCCTGCCGGACTTTTATCTTATATAGGCTCTTGTTGTTTTCTGAATAGCCTATCAGCGCGTCAGGACAATGCCTTTGGACATCGCTGAATATTGCAGACTCTATATGACGGCCGTATGAATCGTGCATACCTGCCCTTTTCCAATTCCTAAGGGGGAATGAATACCGCTTGTTATCCTTTGTGGCTATAATGACCTCCTCCGTTTCGCCTACCTTTATTACATAGTACACAGAATGTGTGGTTACCTTTTTATACGCCCAAGCTATGTCTTCATAACGGAGTATTGCTCCCGTTTTTTCATCATATAAGAACTTATCTGTGAATGCCAAGCGCGAAACGGGGTCAACCTCGACAAAGCCGTTAAGCACATCATTCGCGTATTCGACGGAATTCGTTTTAATCAGGCGTTTAACGCTTTTTACCGCATTTTTGGGATATACACTATATGCGATTACTACATACATCATTACAATTAAACTAATCAAGAAGACTGCGATGACAATTACATCCTCTTCGTGACTGCTTGTAGTATCAAAATAATACTCTCCTATTGCATTGTAAGCATCTGCTTTGCTGTTTATATCTTCAAAGTCCTCTATCATGAATTCAATAATTTCTTCCGACAGCTTTTGGGGAAGCCCTATCAGCGTAACAGGTGTTCCGCTTCCTTTTATCAGCTTATCATAATCCGAATGCTTCTTGGATATTTTTACAAGCCCTGCATATCCTTGAATATCGCAAAAAGCAAGCACTTCGCCATCGTCATTCTCAGCATATGGAACCAGCTCGTAAACAGTTATTTTTGAATAAGTAAGAGTGGTAGTTACTGTAGGTATAAAATCTGCGGGTTCGGGTTTGTCCTCATTCAGCTTAACTATCGCAAAGCCAACAATAGCAGCAACTACAACAAGTATAGCCACTAAGCTGATGTTTAACTTCTTCAATTTGTTTTTTTGCAGCTTGTTTACAATAAAGCTTGCGCTCTCGCCCGTTAAATCGATGTCATAACGCTTTGGCTCAAAGCTTGAAGCGGCAGCTCTGTCAGGCTGCTCGGGCTCTGCTAAAGGCTCGTGCGTAAAGCTTACACAGCAGCATTTTTCGCAATACCTTTTTTCGTCGCTGACTTCACTCCCACAATAAGTGCAGTATTTCATATTAACTCCTATATGATGTGATATACAAAAAAAGCCCTGCTAATAAGCCGGGCTTATAATCAATTAACCTTCGAACCTAATGGACTGCAAGAATGTGATTATCATATCTAATGTGATAGGCTCAATATCCGTTCCCTTGAAATTTATTGTGTATAGCTTGCCGTTATGCACTAAATCTATTCCGTAAGCGTAAGGCGCTTTGTATGTGATAACACCGTACAGGTCGCCGTTTATCTCTGCAAAGCTGAAATCGTTTGAAGCTACATACAAGCCGCAAATCTGCCTTATTTGCCCTGCGCGCTTTACCTCAGAGAATTTTGAGAACACTGTTACCTTGCTAAGATCCTCAGCAAACGCCTGACGCACTATTTCGATAGGGGAGTTGGTGCCTTTTTCTTCGGCATATTCGGTAAACTCAAGCAGCTGCTTGTAGGCTTGTGCTTCTTCCTTTATTATGATATTCATAGAAGCACCGGTTTCAATATTGGTATAGTACACAGAGCTGCTTTGAGAGCTTTTCTCTTGGTCATACACCATATTGCCTATGGGAGTGAAGCGCATATCCTCGTGCAATGCGGTAGCGCCTTCCCTTGAGCGTACTACTATGGGGGTAGCTCTCATAGCTTCGACATCAATTCTTGATCCGTCCTTCCTCTGCGGTATGAGAAGGCTGGATTTCAGCCCCAATATCGATAAAAACGCAATGCCTATTGCGGCAATGCCGAATACTATCAGCATTATGACGGTTTTTCTGTCTAATCCCTTATTCCTTTTTTTAGGCTTCGCGCCTGCTTTGTCAGTTTTTTTGCCCATAATTACCTCTTGTTGCGGCTAAGCCGAAAGTTTAATAGGATATTATAATATTTTACACTGTTTTGCAAACGCTTACAGCCCCAATGTCTTGAATTCAATATCCAATGCTGAGGGATTGAAGCTCATATTTATAAGCCTGTAATCCGTATCGGAGAATACCTGACTTATAGAATGTCTGTCGTGTATCAGCTTCACCGCTTTTGCAAACTGAGGAGCCGCAGAAATTATGTGTATCTGCTCGGAAGCCTCTGCCTCGGGGCAATATACCGTATCCGTTGACACCAACAGCTGTATCGGGCTCTCCTCAATCTTCTTAACGCCCTTTGCGTCTAATACGCAGTGGGACAGGAAGGCATAAACATCCTTAGCACCCTTGTCCTTCAAGCCATGTGCAACATCTATAAGCGTTCCGCCGGAAATAGTGAAATCATCAACGATTATGCAGTTCTTGCCGCGAACCTCACCGATTATGTCAAGCACCTTCGCTTTTTCGTTATGGTCGGTACGAATCTTATCGCCTATAGCAACGGGACATTTAAGCTCATTCGCAAACATACGCGCATTCTTCGCGAAGCCTGCGTCGGGAGATACCACTACCAAATCGTCGTCAACTATGCCCAGCTTGCGGGCGTACTCGCAAAGCATTGAACGGGCGTACAGGTGATCCATAGGCTTTGAGAAGAAGCCCTGAACCTGCGCACTGTGCAGATCCATTGTAACTACGCGGTCAACACCTACGCACTCTATGCAGTCGGCGCATACCCTTGCGCGTATAGACACACGCGGCTCGTCCTTCTTATCGCCCTTAGCATAGCCGAAATACGGTATAATAGCTGTTACGGAGTTCGCGCTCGCACGCTTGAAAGCGTCAATCCAAAACAAAAGCTCCGTAAATTCGTCATTAGGATTCTTTGCTATGGGTTGGACAATATAGACATCTTTATCGCGAATTGACTCCTCTACTCTTACATAGATATTTCCGTCTGAAAACTTCTTATAGAATGTTTTACCCATTTCTATTTCGAGATATGCGCACATCCTTTGGGCAAACCGTTCGCCAGAGCTTCCTGCAAAAATCTTAATGTTTCCGTTTCTCTCAAGCATTTCTTACGCACCAGCCTTTCAAGCGAGTATATGCTATCGGCATACCTTTTTAAGTATATCAGTGAAGGGAGTAATTTTCAACCGGAAAATGAGTTATTGTGTTGCTATCACAGCATGAAATTACACTGCATAAAATGAAATGCCGCACTTACGCGCGGCGTGAAGGCTTATTTATATTTTCTTATTCAGTTACTGTTATTTTGCCTGATTCCGCAATCAAGAATATTGGTTCGGAATTTATGTCGGTGCCATTAGGCAGCGTAACCACCCTATACATCATAAATTCACCAAGCGTTATTTCGACCTCACCCGTCTTTAACGCTGTGCAGCGCACCTCAACCAAATTGCCCTCGGGCTCGTTAAAATCGTCTATCGATATTGCCGCGACATATGCGGAAGCGGGCGTATATTCTAAGTTCGTCTGTAATATCATATTAGTCGTGTATTCAGTGGTAACAATATCATTTATGCTGATTATTTCGGGGTCATAATTGATATAGAACTCGAAAGTCGCCCAGTCCCACAAAGGATAATTGTCTATCGAAATCAAGAATGAAAACTTCTCGCCCGGCTTTACTGTAACCGACTCTACCTTTAATATGGCTTTGGGAACAAGTATTGTTACGCCGTCCTCAGACTCTACTTCCTGATAATATTCGGAATTCTCAAAATCGCTCGCGTCTTTATTAGATTCTACAAGCTCTCCGTTCTCATACTCATATACTACTGATTCACCTTCCGAATTAACTATGACTATTGTTTCTTCCAACACAATAGGGTCTTTTTCCTCTTGGCTTTTCTCAGCAATATAGCCCTCAATCGCATCGTCAGCAAGCTGTGAAGGGGTTTTATTAGCAGTTTCACTGGGCGTGGGCTGTGGCTCCCCTACAAC
>FZPS01000102.1_pt569 | contig 12309 bp, 14 predicted proteins | sample 1817821 | NCBI WGS metagenome assembly FZPS01 (sample SAMEA104158645, study PRJEB21678) | metagenome | place: Germany | collected 2015-04-21 | reverse complement strand
AACATGACAAGGGTTGGGTATCAATTACTGCAAAAAGAAAATAACTCTATAACAAGGAGCCAAAACGGCTCCTTAAACATTACGCATCCTGTCTCTTCTTCAGAAAAGCAAGTCCAAAGGTTGCCATAACAACCAGCAAATACACTGCAACGGAATCGCCTGTTTCAGGATTTTCAGGTGTATCCTCGGACAAAGGTCCATAATCTGTTTCAGGTGTGGAAGCATACCCGATAATCAACTCTGCTGCCATGTTTTCCTTGACAACTCCATCGAAATACACCCTTTGACTTTCATGCGCCTTGTTCTTGATGTAGAATCCACTGTTAGGAGTTCCATTATTTGTAACAACAAGAACATACTCCCCAGCTTCTACATTGACAGGCATATACAGCCATGTGTTATCAGGATATTTCTCGAAAACTCTGGAGGCAACCGACGTACCTGAAACAGTCTTGGCAAAAGAACCATTCCACTTGTACAATTTGAACTCCAACTCATAATCAATATCAGGCGTAGCCATCTAGTTTGGTGCGGAAAGTTTCAAACTTTTAATAAATGAAGTAGCATTAAACTGGATTGCTATGGATGACAAATTGTTGTCCTTTAAGTTCCAAGGCGTGCCAGATGCAGAACCATCGTACAAATGAACACTCGTGCCCAAATCACCAACCTCCTTGCCTTCAGGCGTTAGAAGAACGTATTTAAGATTCGGTCCTGGTGTTCCATTTACAATGGTCAACGTGTGCTCACCTTTCGTAAGCTCAATGCTTATTGGATCGGAATTTGTCCAATTCCTCCATCCGGTACTGGCGATGGTGTTTTCAAGTATGCCAACCTCTTCACCATCAACTACTATGGTGTATTTTCCTGTAGAGTCGAGCCATCCAAAAGAAATGCGAAGTTCATACTTGCCAGTTTCCTCGACATTGATGCTGTAAGTAAAAGAGTCTCCAGCACGTACACCGTCAAAGTACAGATCCCGATCGTCATCATGTGCAATTATCAGCTGTACATCTCCGCTATTGTCCTTGTACTCCGTATACTGTACAGCCATTATTATCTTTGTGGTTTTATCCTTGTATACGGTAATAACAGGGGATTCCTGTGCTTGCGATACTGCCGTAAGCGAGAGAAGCAACACTACAGCCAAAACAAGCAATACTGTTTTCTTCATGTTAATGCACCTCCAAGATATCTCATTAATTTTGCCTCTTAACTCGACAAATTATATCATCATCACTTGGTATATAAATTAACAATATATTTGACTTATTTTAATCTATTAAAAAGGGCATAAAAAAACAGCCTCCCAATATATCAAGAAGGCTGTTTCCATAATTCAATCTTCGCCTATTTTTTCTTCTTCATCCTAATAATAATTATAATCACTATCAAAGCAATTGCAGCCACAGCAGCCACAACAATGATAACGACAGGATCCACTCCACCCTTTTCAGTATCTCCATCGGAGCCATCGTCTGTTTCCTCAGGAGTTGGGGATGGAGTCGGATTGAATGTGGTATATGTATCGGCAGGTGTGAATTCCGTTTCAGACAGGACAATCTTGTTATTTCCTGATTTGTCTTCCTCGGCCTTTTCCATGATGCATCCGGAACCATACTCCAGCCAGCCGTCATAGGTATATGAACTGCAAGTCAAAAGAGCTATTGTAAGCCCTATTTCCTCGCCTGGTCCGTCCACATCAAAAAATGACCAGGGGATTGAAATCTCGTAAGTAGTTGTACCGTCAACATTTGAAATGGAATATTCACCTTCCGGTTCACCACCCAGAGTATAACACCAGGCTTGAGCCTTATGATCGTTCGAGTTGTTTGAATAGACTATTTCTCTTGCATTTTCAGAAACATATGTGTAGTCGCTCTTACCCTGGCTTTGCCAGTTTCCAAGAGGGTCTACTTCCAACTGAACCGCATCTCCATTCCACATGAGCTCTCCAGTATTGAGATTTATGAGTTTCTCGTCTGGAGTCTGCAACGCAATATAAACGTTATTGTCGTCCCATCGAACCCATACATCAAAAGTGATATCTTGTGAAGAGTCCTTTGCAATTGCATTCGAAGGCTCCCCGTGTTTAATACCTTTAACTGTGGGATCTCCCCACTCCTCAGCACTTATTGTTCCGTCAATTGTTGGTGGTTTTGTAAATTTCAACGCCTCTCTTGTGTCAGGCTCCAAAGCATTGACAGAAACAAGCTGCGTGGAAAGAACTGCAATTATTAAAAAACAAAGAATAATCACCCTTCTCATACTTATACCTCCACTGTTTTGTATAAATTCTATAAACTTTTGAACAATATGTCAACTGTTTTTTACAATTGTGTTTTCCAACATGTTGGCTAGATATCTACATGCGTCAAATATCTTCTCCATATTGTCATAGATTTCTCTCCACTTTTGAAGTGCAATAGGATCTTTTTCGTTTTCAAAAAGCCTTCTTACAGAATGCCTGTAAAGGGTGTCTCCCTCATTTTCAAGCTTTTTGATTGTATGAAGTTTGTCTTTTATGGTTTTTGATTTTCTGTAGTTAGCAAACTCATAAACCGCCTCAGTTGATTCCTTGCAGATTCTATTGACAAGGTCAATAAATTGCTTTGTTTCAGGTCTCATTTCTGTAATGTTGAACACCCAGAAACTAAAAGCCACTTCTTCAATTTTGTCGGAAACATCATCAATGGCGTTTGCAATCAACAATATGTCTTCTCTTTCAATTGGCGTTATAAATGCCCTGTTAAGCTCAAAAACAATTTCATGATATACCTTGTCAGCGTCATGTTCTATTTTGTGTATCTCATCAACTCTTTTTTCCAGTTGCCCGTTCTTGTTAATATCCTTGTACTCTTCTACAAGTGTTGTAAGCTCCTTTGTCAGTACGCAGGAGTAGTCAATCGCCTTCTTGAACAAACCAAAATAATCCACTTCTTTTCTCCTAGCCATATATTATTCCTCCTATACTAGTACTATGCGTGATTCTCTTTATTTGTCATGCAAATAGTTTCAAAAATATTTGCGCCATTACATAACCAATAAGACCGCAGCCTGGAAAAGTCAGGAACCATGCCGCAAACATTTCTTTAGCCACCGACCAATTGACATTGGTCAACCTTTTAGCAGCACCGACACCCATAATTGCCGTGGTCTTCGTATGAGTTGTACTGACCGGAAGCCCATAAAAATGTGAAAGCAGCAAGCAAAAAGCAGCAGCAAAATCAGCTGAAAAACCCTCATGCTTTTCCAGCTTGACCATGTCCATTCCTACGGATTTGATTATGCGGTAGCCTCCTATTGATGTACCCAGTCCCATTATCAGTGAACACATGATAATAAGCCAAAGGGCGCCGGATAAATCAAACTCGGTGGATGCGGTAACAGGCACACCTTGAGCGAGCATTAAACCCAACATGAATATTCCCAAGAATTTTTGTCCATCCTGGGCTCCATGCATGAACGCCATTGCAGCACCTCCTGCAATCTGGCCACCTTTAAAGAAGCGGTTGGATTTCCTTCTATTCGTACCTTTAAAGAAAAATATTATTATCTTAACAAAAATGAAACCTACAAAAAAGCCAAGCACTGTGGAAAAGAATAATCCTTTAATGACCTTAAGCCATTCATCATTATTGATAGCTCCTTTGAAACCGTTTATTGCAACCGCAGCTCCCGTAACACCTGCAATCAATGCGTGACTTTCACTTGTCGGTATGCCGAAATACCATGCTCCAACCGCCCACACAACGATAGCAACGAATGCTGCGCATAGAGCAACAAGAGCGGTTTCTGTATCCTTCCCAAAATCAACCAGGTTATACATCGTCATAGCTACAGAAGCATTCCAAAAGGTCATGAAAAGCACTCCAAGAAAATTGAATATTGCAGCCATTATAATTGATTTTCTCGGGCCCATTGACCTGGTGGAAATAACGGTTGCAATAGCATTTGGAGCGTCTGTCCAGCCATTTACGAATATAACGCCTATTACCAATAAAGACGTTATTAAGAGAGGTACATTCTTTGTGCAAAGGCTTATAAATTCCAATAAACTCGGTACAGTAGCGTCTGCCAAAAACATCACATTCCTTTCTTAGAAACAAGTTGATATAAATATAACAGCCTTGAGATATAATAATCCCAAGGCATTATTCTTAATAACTCATGCCAAATTCGAGGGCTTTCATCTCATCCGGAATAAGATTGTGCTTGCTTGGACTTAAAACAGTCCTCAAAGCCTCTTCAAAACTCTTTGAAGATATTATGCCCGTCTCGGCAATAAATTTACCTAGCAATATAACACCTGCAAATGCAGGATGTCCCATTTCGTATGCCTTCTCTGTAGCAGGCAGCGAAAAACTTCTCAAATCTTTCCTTTTTGGTTTTATTGGAACCAAAGCACTGTCCATCACTATAATACCGTTCTCTTCAACCATGTTTTCAAATTTGTCCAAAGATGGCTGATTCATCACAATTAATGCGTTCGGACAACTAATTATCGGAGAACCGATTTCCTCGTTAGATATAATAACATGGCAATTAGCCGTTCCACCTCTCATTTCCGGTCCGTATGACGGCAACCAGGATACATTATGACCTTCATGAAGACCGCCTGCTGCCAGCAGCCTTCCCATGGAAAGAATTCCTTGCCCGCCAAAACCTGATATAATTATCTGTTGCATGTCATACCTCCAAATCCTTACCTTTGTAAACACCCAGCGGATAATGTTCCGCCATATTGTCTCTCAGCCAATCCAGGGATTTTGCAGGACTCATTCCCCAATTGGTAGGACAGGTGGACAATACTTCAACCATGGAAAAACCAAGGCCTTCCAACTGCACTTGGAAAGCTTTCTTAATAGCTTTCTTCGCCTTTATTATATTCTTTATCGAATCCACTGATACACGTTCTATATAAACAGCGCCTTCCAAAGTTGCAAGCATTTCGGATACTTTTACAGGATAACCGTGAAGTTGTGGTTTTCTGCCAAAAGGAGATGTGGTTGTAACCTGTCCAATCAGAGATGTTGGAGCCATCTGTCCCGATGTCATTCCATATATTGCATTGTTTACAAATATGGTTGTTATCTTCTCTCCCCTTGTGGCTGCATGCACAATCTCTGCCGTACCAATTGCAGCCAGGTCTCCGTCTCCCTGATATGTGAAAACAACCTTGTCAGGAAGAGCTCTCTTCAACCCGGTGGCCACGGCTGGAGCGCGTCCGTGAGCAGCCTGCACCATGTCACAACTGAAGTATTCGTAGTTGTTGTAAGTGCAGCCTACTGGTGACACACCAACTGTTTCCCCTTCTATATCAAGTTCATCTATCACCTCTGCGACAAGCCTGTGAATTATGCCGTGCGTGCAGCCGGGGCAATAGTGAAACGGTTTGTCCGTCAATGCATTTGGTTTTTTAAAAACTATAGCCATTGTACACCCCCTACTGTTTATCCGCCATCTGGCGCACTATATCCAGAATGTCCTTCTGCGTAGGAACATTTCCGCCCATTCTTCCATGGAACTCTACCCTGTTTCTTCCGTTTAGGGCAAGCCTTACGTCTTCCACCATCTGACCTGAACTCATTTCAACAGTCAGGAAACCTTTAGGCACGCCAGCATACTTGTCAAATACCTCTGTTGGGAAAGGCCATAATGTAATAGGACGAATAAGTCCTACCTTAATACCCAACTTTTCAGCATCTTTTATGACATTCTTAACGACCCTTGCTACCGTTCCATAAGCAACAACAATAACATCCGCACCGTCACAGTTAACAACTTCGGCGCGGGTTTCGTTTTCCTTAACCTTTTTATACTTTTCCTGCAGTTTTCTGTTATGAGCTTCAAGAACATTCGGATCTATATAAATTGAAGTGGTTACGTTATGAATACGCTTTCCACCATGACCGGTTGTAGCCCAATCCTTGTTTCCCTTTTCAATTGGCTCTTCATCCCTGAACTCAACCGCTTCCATCATCTGGCCAAGATAACCGTCTCCCAATATTACTACAGGATTCCTATAACGGTCAGCCAGATTGAACGCTTCAACGGTTAATTCATACAACTCCTGTACGCTTGCAGGAGCCAGAACTATAAGGTTGTAATCCCCATGGCCTCCGCCTTTTACAACTTGGAAGTAATCGCACTGTGCCGGTAGTATGCCGCCCAGACCAGGACCGCACCTTACAATATCAACTATGACCATGGGCAGTTCCGCACATGCGGAATATGAAATTCCTTCCTGTTTCAAACTGATTCCTGGACTTGAAGAAGATGTCATAACTCTTACTCCTGCGCTAGCTGCTCCGTACACCATGTTTATTGCTGCAACTTCGCTTTCTGCCTGCAGGAAGACTCCACCTATCTCCTCCATTTTCCTTGCCATGTAATGGGAGATTTCAGTCTGAGGAGTTATAGGATAGCCAAAAAAATGCCTGCAGCCCGCTCTAAGCGCAGCTTCAGCAATAACTTCATTACCTTTCATTAAAATCCTTTTTCCCATCTTTTCCTCCCTACTTTTCCACTGTAATTACGCAATCAGGACACATCATCGCACAGAAAGCACATCCTATGCACTTGTCCATTTCAACGACGCCTGCTGGATGATAACCCTTTTTATTCAAAACATCATCCTTGATAACAACTATCTTTTTGGGGCAGACATCTATGCATAATTTACAGCCTTTACACAAATCTTCATTAAAAGTTACTCTAGCCATATCAACATCACGATAAGTAGTGATTTGCCCCCTCTCAAACAACATGGATATGTAAGGATAAAGTTAAACTTCATCCTTTCAATTATACTACTTAAAAAAATGAATTGCAAGGAATGAAAAAACGGTTAAAGTCAAAAAAACACAACCAAACAAATGCATTTACAATAATCATTGGTAATGATATGCTTAAAACAGTTAAACCGACAACAAGGAGGAAATCATGAAAAAGTATTTGCCCATTTTAATCTCAATGCTTGTATTGTCTTCACTATCCTCCTGCAACAAGCGAAAACTGAAGGAGGTATATGACAATACCGAAGAAACGGAACTTCTTCTTGGACTGTGGATTCCCCCAATTTATCAACTGACTCCAACGCAAGAAGAAGCGGAAAAAAGATACGCAGAAATCAAGGAAGCAGGCATGGTTATGGCTTATTCCATTCATGTTGATCCAAATAATATGGATATGCTTATGAGGTCACTGGATGCGGCAGAAAAGAACGGTATAAAAATGCTTGTCTACCTCATGCGCTACAACAACGAAAAAAATCTGGAGATAGTTGAGGCGACAAAAAACCACCCGGCAGTACTGGGATACAACCTGTTTGACGAACCCGAGTATTCCGAGTTTGACAATATCGCACAACTGAGGGACGAAATAAAAAAAATTGTGCCTGAAGACAAAATCATCATGTGCAACATGTTTCCCAATTACGCCACCGATTCTGTTTTTGGCCCAAATCCCAATTTGTATGAAAGCAATTACAACAATTACCTGGACACCTACATGCAGAAAGTAAGGCCGGATGTATTGTCCTTTGACTACTATCCTTTTATGAAGGATCCCAAAGCAGATCCCGACTGGATTGCTGGCATGCTTACAAACCTAAGTGATATTAGGAATATTGGCAAGAAATACGGCGTGGATACATGGGGTTTTGTTCAAAACAGCGGCTGGTCTTACACAAGAGTACCGAATGCAAACGAGCTCAGATTTATTTGCCACCTGCACCTGATTTTCGGACTAAAAAGCTACTCGTACTTTCTTTACTGCCAGCCTAATGACAAACCCGGAACAGCAGGCATCTTTGAAGGTATGCTTACCTTTCATGGCGAAAAAACCGACATCTATTACAGAGTTAAAAAACAGAACAAAGACCTTAAGAAGATGAAGGGAGTATTTTTAAACTACGATCATGTAGGGTTTGTGACCCACAATATGACAAAAAAACACACAGACGCAATCGCCAAGGACCTTAGATATGATAAATATAAGGAACTGGAAAAAATTAAATCAAAAGGCTCCATCCTGGTAGGCATATTTGAAAAAGACGGGAAAACAGGTCTTTATGTAATGAACTTCGACTACAAAAAAAACAACAAGGTGACTTTGGAACTTGATTCAAAAACAGAGTTCAAAGTTTGGGGAGATGATGGTCTTGAACAAATGAAAAAGGCAGACTCAATAAAACTCAAACTGGACCCAGGCGAAGGCAAATTCATAGAACTTGGTTGAAACAATATTTACATCCCCAAATCTTGATGATAAGATATTATCACTTAGTTAAACCACAAGGAGGAGACCATGAAAAAGTATTTATGCTTGTTTATGTCAATGCTTCTACTGACGTCAGTTACTTCCTGTGACAGCAGTAAAGAAGACAAGATCGACCTTCAAGAAGTGTACGACAACACTGAAGAAACGGAACTATTGTTGGGACTGTGGGTAACTCCGGTAACCCACCTGACATCCACTCCCGAGGATGCTGAAGCCAGATATGCGGAAATTAAAGAAGCAGGTATTGTAATGGCATACACCCATCATCATGAAACCCATGATATGGAGCAGCTTATGAGAGCACTGGATGCCGCTGAGAAAAACGGCATTAAAATGATGGTTTCGCTATTACCCGACAACTATAGGAAAAGCATGAACATTGTCGAGGCAACAAAGGACCATCCCGCAGTTTACGGCTACAACATGGCTGATGAGCCTGGAGGAGCCGCCTTTGATAGTCTTGCAAAGTTGAGGGATGATATCAAGGCAATTGTGTCAGAAGACAAAATCATAATGTGCAACATGTTTCCAAACTATGCTCCCGACTGGGCTCTTGGCACAAAGGCATCCGATGGAAACACCGTTTACTACAACTACCTGGATCAATACATGGAAAAGGTAAGACCCGACATTCTGTCTTTTGACCACTACCCTTTCATGGCCGACAGTAACGCGGACTTCAACAGAATACTCATAATGCTGGACAATCTGAGCGATGTCAGAAACGTAGGCATGAAATACAATGTGGACACCTGGGGATTTGTTCAGAACAGCAGCTGGGCAGGCACTAGAATTCCAAATGATGATGAACTTAGATTCGTATGCCATCTCCACCTCATATTCGGACTAAAGAGCTATTCATATTTTCTGTACTGTCAGCCTTCCGACCAGTCTGGAGTCGAAGGAGTATTCGAAGGAATGCTGACATACCACGGCGAAAAGACCGACATATATTACAGAGTTCAGAAGCAGAATCAGGACCTTAAGAAAATGAAAGGCGTCTTCCTGAATTACGACCATGTAGGATTTGTAACCCACAACATGGACGAAAGACATGTCAATGCAATAAGGGAGAATTTGAGATTTGGTACATACAAGGAACTTGAGAAAATCGACTCTGAGGGCATGATTCTTACAGGTCTTTTCGAAAAAGACGGAAAGACTGGTCTTTATGTCATGAACTTTGATTACAAACAGGACAATACTCTGACTCTGAAACTAAACACCAAATCAGATTTCAAGGTTTGGGGTGCAGGAGGTCTGGAACAAATGAAGAAGTCAAATTCAATAAAACTTAGCTTGAAACCCGGTGAAGGCAAATTTATTGAACTTGGATAATTGAAAGGATTATTGAACATGCAGATGAACAGTACACTTAGAGTTCTTGCAGTTGGAAACAGTTTCAGCGAAGACAGCGTGGAATATCTTTATCAAATCTTTAAAGAAACAGGTCATGATAAAGACTACGATGAAATCGTTATAGGAAACCTTGTTGTGGGTGGATGTAGTCTCGATATGCATGTGAATTTTGCTTTGGAAAACAAGCCAGTTTATCTATATACAAAGTTTTCTAAAGAAAGCAATGGAGACATGGAAGTTGTATCAACAAACGCAACTCTTCTTAAAGGCTTGCAGGATGAGGAATGGGACATAATCACCCTCCAGCAAAGAAGCGGGTTTAGCGGAGACAAGGATACCTTTTATCCCTATCTCGATATGTTAATAAACTACATTAATAAACACATTATAAAAAAGAATGCAGTTCTTGCGTGGAATCTTACCTGGGCATATGATGAAGACTCTACGCATCCGGACTTTGCAAGATACAACGGCTCTCAGACAGAAATGTATAATTCGATAGTGAAAGCTGCACTAGATGTAATTGTACCTAATAAAAGCATTAGCTTTGTAATCCCAACAGGTATTGCAATCCAACATGCAAGAAATAAGTATAAAAACCTAACGAGAGACGGATTTCACCTCTCGATACCTTTTGGCAGATATATTGCAGCACTGACCTGGTTCTGTACATTTACAAACAGGGATATAGATGTTCTGGAAACCGACATACTATCAAAAGAACAACTTGAAACAGCAAAGAATTCTGTTAAAAAAGCAACAAGAAATAATTTAGGGAGATGATTTTTCATCTCCCTGATTTATTACCTATACCCTTTTATAACTACCTTGTCAACTATTGTGTTACCCATGTGGTTGAATATTCTAAAGTATCCACCAGTATTATCCTGAATCATGTTGTCGCATTGGAGTAGTTCTTCTCCATTTGCATCAGTAATAACTGTTGTTTCTCCGGATATATCGGCTTTCAACAGCAAATGTCTTTCGCCACTTGACAATACCATATAGTAATACACACATTGGCCGTCATCAACTATAATATATGTATGCATGGTTTCTGCACTTTCTGGCAACTGGATTTGAACAAGTCCGGCAGCCCATTGATTTGCTGTTCCTGGATAAATAGTAGCTCTGTCCTTGCAAATTGCAACCCAGAATCCTGAAGAGGGGTCTGTTGGAATACCGTGTTCGCCACTGTTATACTGTGTTCTAACACCCAGGAAACATGCCATCCACTGATCATCTCTTTCAAAAGTAGTCTGCATATCAATATAAATCTCATACTGACTGTGGGTATCTCCAACCGTCAAATACCAATCAGGAGCATATGTATCCCATGCATCAACAAACTCATAACCGTCATAGCTCAAATACAACTGTTCGTCAATAACTGCATAAAAGTCTGCCTGACCACCTCTTGTAAACGCATCAATGCTGATTTTGTCGTCCTTGAACTCATCTTTAAAAATCTCCTCAGACTCTTCCTGTGGAATACCTTTTTGCTCTTCAGATAGCGGTCTTGGCGTTGGTGCTGGTGTTGCCGTTGGCGGAGGAGTAGGTGTTGGCGTCCTTTCCGCTTCCTCTGTAGGAGTTGGAGTCGGAGCGTCCTTTTCACCGCCCGACTGACACGCTGTCAATGACAATATTAGAACAAACAGTAAAATAAAAACGATGTAGAATACTCTCTTGTTCATAAATACCATCTCTCTTTCTATATTTGTTAATTAAAAATATACTATTAAATTAACAAATTGTCAATGTTTTAATTGTATGTTAGACTAAAAACAAAAAGGGGTAATTAACATTCAGGATATAAATACAATCGGTACACTGGGCGAAAAAAGTATGCACGCATTTCTAAAGAACTACATAGACAGCAACAAAAACAATCATGAAGTTAAAATAGGGCCATACTATGTTGACATATTGAACGAAGAAGGAGTTTACGAAATCCAGACAAAACAATTATTCAGGCTCAGAAAAAAACTACATGTCCTTTTACCTGAGTATGTTGTCACAATTGTTCTGCCTTTGATTAAGACAAAAACAATATACTGGATTGATACCACCAGCAATGAAGTTTCAAAAGGAAGAAAATCACCTAAGAAATGCACATGGTACGATGTTTTTTCAGAGCTTTATGCTATTAAAGATCTATTGGATAATTCAAATATGAAAATCATGCCTATCCTCCTTGACGTGGATGAGTATAGACTCTTGAACGGATGGAGCTATGACAAAAAGAAAGGTTCAACATGCCATGACCGTATTGTGACAAACGTACACGAAAGCATGATGATCGCTTCTAAAGAAGACTATTGTAAACTGGTACCAGATTCCTTGGCAGAAGATTTTTCTTCAAAGGATTTTGCAAAAGAGGCACATACGAGTATCAAGAATGCAAGATTGACCTTGAATATTCTTCGACATCTCGGGGTAGTCAAACAGATATCAAAAAAAGGCAACCTGTTAATCTACAACAGGTCCATACAAAAAAGGCGAAAGGATATTCCTTCCACCCCAAACAGTCATATGTATAAACATACAACCGGTTATTAATCTATATAGTCTCTAAGTTTCTTGCTGCGGCTTGGATGTCTGAGCTTTCTCAAAGCCTTTGCCTCAATCTGTCTTATTCTCTCTCTGGTCACGTTAAACTCCTTGCCC
>FZPS01000062.1_pt2648 | contig 12319 bp, 9 predicted proteins | sample 1817821 | NCBI WGS metagenome assembly FZPS01 (sample SAMEA104158645, study PRJEB21678) | metagenome | place: Germany | collected 2015-04-21 | reverse complement strand
CCATTAGCTCAGTTGGTAGAGCACCTGACTCTTAATCAGGGCGTCCAGGGTTCGAGTCCCTGATGGTCCACCACAATTTTTCTGAAAACCCGCTTAAATAGCGGGTTTTCAGCATATTTAAAACAAAATTCTGGTATAAGGAACTACCGATCAAAGTTATTGCTCGTTTCATATGATTTGGCAGAGTCAAGTGCTTTTGTTCTTGGTTTTTAATTGGTAACTACTAAATAAATAATTTGCCGGTGAATCTTCAAGAAATTATTGACTTTTTTTCATATAAGCACCTGTAATAGTTCGATATCCTGAATCAAATAATAGATATGAATAAATATATTTTTAGGAGGCGGTCTACAGATGCAGGGTCGTGTTGAAAAAACTGATAATCATTTATCTGGTGTTAAATGTGTTGTAACTTCCTGTTATTACTATACTCAAGGTAACTATTGTTCTGCGGAACAAATTGAAATTCAACCTCCTGATGCTAAAGATACTCAGGACACCGATTGTGCAACTTTTATTCAATCACATAGCTAAGTATACTTTCGAGAACGTGGCTAGAACCGCGTTCTCTTTTATATCCGCTTTTCTTTTTTTTGCAATTTCGTATAATAAGGTTATAATTAAAGAGAGCTATATTAAATAAGGACTCTATTTCGGGGGGTCATATATTATGAGACCGACAAAGGCAGTAATTAATTTGGGCCGATTAAAGCAAAATATTAATAAATTAAAATCATTAATTAATTCTGAAACTTCCTTTATGGCAGTTGTGAAAGCCAATGCTTATGGACACGGGTTGCTGCAGATTGCACAGTGCGCTGTACAGTCCGGTGCTAACTGGTTAGGTGTGGCATTGCCGGAAGAGGGAATGGAACTGCGAGAACAAGGCATATTATCGCCTATACTGGTACTGGGTGATGTAAGCGAGGACCAATGTGCAACTGTAGTAAAATATAATTTAACCCAAGCAGTACCTTCCATAAGTACTGCACGGCGTTTAAACCACATTGCTCAGTTAACTGGTAATAAAGCAGGTGTTCATTTAAAATTGGATACAGGCATGGGTCGCATTGGGTTTCATACTATACATGAGCTGGAAACTGCATTAAAAGAAATACAAAGCATGGATGGACTTACAATAGAAGGAGTATTTACTCATTTAGCTGCAGCTGATGAAGTAAATTCAGACTATACTATAGAGCAAATTAACCGATTACAGAGTATGCTTCAAATTCTAAGAACAGCTGGTTTTAAATTAAATTGGATTCATGCATGCAATAGTGCTGGAATGTTAATGTTTCCAAGTGCTCGCTATAATATGGTTAGGTGTGGTATCAGTATGTACGGCTATTATCCTTCTGACCATATAGAAAAAAAGATAGGTATTTCTCTTCTTCCAATTTTGCAATGGGAGACTAGAATTGTCTATATTAAAGACCTGACTCCAGGTTCCAGTGTAAGTTATGGGCGCAGCTACATAGCTTCTTCTGCAAGACGGGTTGCTACCTTACCAGTTGGATATGCCGATGGATATAAACGTCTTCTTGGAAATCGTGCATCAGTTCTAATACATGGCAAACGAGCTCCAGTAATTGGCAGGGTTTGTATGGATCAGATAATGGTTGATATATCAGATATCCCGGAAGCTGTGGTAGGTGATCGGGTGGTATTAATTGGTGAACAGGAAAAAGAAAAAATTACAGCGGATGAATTGGCTGATTTATGTGGAACCATATCTTACGAAATTCTTACTTCAATCAGTGAACGGGTTCCCCGCATCTATCAGGAAACATAATAGGTGACTATGCATGAATAAAGCAGATTTAAGAAAGAAAATGATTTCTCTCAGAAATGCTTTAAGCAGAGAGGAAGTAAAAAATAGAAGTCAAGTGATAACATCTCGTTTGTTGAGTCTTGAAGCATACAAAACTGCTCAAGTTATTATAATATTTGTTAGTTTTGGTAATGAAGTTAATACAAAAGGGTTTATTGATAAAGCAATAGAAGACGGAAAACGTATCGCAGTACCATTGTGCATCCCAAAGGGCAAGGTATTGCTTCCATGTGAAATAACAAGTATGCATGATTTGGCTCCTGGAACCTGGGGAATACTTGAACCGACTAGAGAAAAATGCAGACCTGTTAACAGCAATGAAATTGATTTAGCAGTAGTTCCGGGTTTAGCATTTGATTACAGCTTAAATCGATTGGGATATGGTGCAGGTTACTATGATCGATTTCTTCCAACTTTACCAAGCGAAGCGGTAAAATTAGGAATTGGGTATGATTTCCAACTACTTAATCGTATACCTGTTGAAAAATTTGATTTTCCTTTAACCGGAGTCTTAACGGAAACAAAACTTTTTTTATAAAAAGCACTGTAAGGTGCTTTTTTTTATCATTATGTATCTTGGTATCATCCTTTAGTATAAAACCGCCAACTGTCTGGAAGAATATATGTATTGATTATTAGGGAGGATTGGAATGCAGGATAAAAAACAGGGCATTCTGGTCATCATTGGCGGTGCTGAGGATAAGAGTAATGATTGCGACATACTTAAAAGGACAGCTGAACTTGCAGGAGGAAAAGATGGGAAAATTATTGTTTTGACTGTAGCTACAGATTATCCTTCTCAGGTCGGTAAAGAATATAAAAACTTATTCAGTAAAATAGGTGTTTGCAATATAGATACCTTGCATATAGAAACCAGGGAAGATTCCAATGATCCGGAAAGACAGCAGCGCTTGAATGGAGCAACTTGTTTGTTTTTCACAGGTGGAGATCAATTAAAAATTACCAGTCTCATAGGTGGTACTGCAATCGAAAAGCTTATAAAAGATGGATTCTCATCCGGTTTGGTTATAGCTGGTACAAGCGCTGGCGCGTCAGTTATGAGTGAAACAATGATAACATCTGGTGTAGATGATGAAGCACCAAAAAGGTGCACTGTTAAAATGGCTCCTGGTCTAGGGCTGATTCGTGGGGTAGTTATTGATCAACATTTTGCTCAAAGAGGAAGGATTGGGAGACTTCTTGCTGCTGTAGCCCAAAATCCCAATGTACTGGGAATCGGGTTGGATGAAGACACTGCTATTATTGTTAAGCCCAATAATACCTTCGAGGTGATCGGTTCTAATGCGGTTACTATTCTGGATGGTATCCACAGTAACTATTCAAATGTATCAGAGTCTCGTCCAGACGACATACTAGCGATGACAGATATTACATTACATATTTTACCCCAAAATCATGAATTTGATTTATCCAACCGTGTACCTATCTTAAGGAGGTTTACAGATTGCTGATACGAGAGTTGAGAGCATACAATGGAAGAAATATATACAGCCATCAAAATGTAATCAAAATGATAGTCGATTTGGGGGAATGGGATGATATTCCCACTAATCAGATTCCCAATTTTAATAAAAGACTGTTAGAATTACTCCCCGGCCTGGCTTCACATCATTGTTCTTTAGGCTATGAGGGTGGGTTTCAAGAGCGCTTGGGAGAGGGTACCTATTTGGCACATGTCATTGAGCATAGTGCTTTAGAAATATTAAATCTGATTGGCCAACCGGTCTCTTTTGGAAGGGCAAGAAGAATAGATGATACAAGCTGTTACAACATTATTTATGCTCATCGTGAAGAAAATGCTGGATTAGAAGCGGGGAGAACTGCCGTACAGTTAGCACAAGCACTTTGTTTGAATCAACCTTTCAATATAGAGGAAAAAATGAAGCAAATTCAAGAAGTAGCATGGAGATTTGGGTTAGGACCTAGTACTAAGGCTATAGCAGATGCAGCTATGGATAGAGGAATTCCAGTTACTAGAATTGGGAAGGGCAGTATAATACAGCTGGGATACGGTAAGTATCATAAAAAAATGGAAGGCACTTTGACGGATAACACCAGTTGCATATCAGTGGATATGGCATGTGATAAAACTATTACTAAAGAATTGCTTAGTCAGGCAGGCATTCCTGTACCCGAAGGTAGGATGTGCAGAACCATAGAAGAGGCAAAAGAGGCAGCTGAAGAGATTGGTTACCCTGTAGTAGTTAAACCGGTTAATGGTAATCAGGGCAAGGGTGTTTCATTAAATATCCAAACACCTGACGAACTTAACAATGCATTTCGAATTGCTTCAAAATTCACTGAAAACATACTGGTAGAAGAGTATATAAACGGGAACGACTATAGAATTTTGATTGTAGGAGATCAGGTTACAGCTGTATCCCTTCGCATACCGGCTAATGTAACAGGGGATGGAATCCATACAATTGCAGAACTTGTGGAGTTAAAAAATCGTGATCAACGGCGAGGTGAAGGCCATGAAAGACCGTTGACAAAGATCAAAATAGACGAAATCAGTATGGCAATTCTAATGAAACAAGGGTATACACCAGATAGTATACCTAGAAAAGGGATTAAGGTTTACCTTAAAGAAAACGGAAACTTGAGTACCGGCGGGGAGGCGATTGACTATACTGACAGAATCCATCCAGATAACCAAGAAATTGCTATTCGTGCTGCGAGAATTATTGGTCTAGATATCGCTGGAATAGATGTTAAGTGTAAAAGCATCAGTAAACCACTAACTTTAGAAAATGGAGCAATTATAGAAGTAAATGCTTCACCAGGAATCCGTATGCATCTCTTTCCCTCTAAAGGCAAGGCTAGAAAGGTTGGAAATGCAATTGTAGACATTTTATTTCCTTATGGAAACAAGCATTCCATACCCATAGTATCTGTAACAGGGACTAACGGCAAAACTACCACCACTAGGATGATATCTCATATTTTAAAAGCCCATGGATTAAGAGTTGGCATGACTACCACCGGTGGTATCTATATAAATGATAATTGTATTATGAAAGGTGATACTACAGGGCCTGCCAGTGCTAAAATACTATTAACAGATAAATCAATTGATGCAGCAGTATTGGAAACTGCAAGGGGCGGTATAATCCGTGCCGGATTGGGATACGATTTAGCAGATATAGGTGTATTAACCAATATTAGCGAAGATCACCTGGGTTTGGATGGTGTAGAAACCTTGGAAGATATGTTGCATGTGAAATCTTTAGTTATAGAAGCGGTTAAGAGTAATGGATTTGTTGTGCTGAATGCGGATGATCAATTAGTAGTTCAGGCAGCAAGTAGGACCAAGGCTAATGTTATATATTTTTCAATTCAAGAAGATAACCTGATAGTCCATAAACATATTTCAAATGGTGGTATTGCTGCATTCTTGAAAGATAATTATATTACTTTGGCCACAGGAAATGGACTTTTAAAAAGTCTTTCTGTTAAGAAAATTCCTGCGGCATACGGAGGAAAGCTGTTATATAATATAGAAAATTGCCTTGCTGCTTTCAGTGTTGCCTATGCATTAAATATACCGCTTCAAATAATTGAAGGGGCTCTAACATCATTCTATTGTGACGAGATACATAACCCAGGCAGATTCAATGTTTATAACATTCGTGATTTTCGTGTTGTAGTAGATTATGGTCATAACCTAGCAAGTTATATAAGAGTAACCGATGCTGTAAAGAAAATGGGAGGTTCGCGACTAATAGGGATAATTGGTACACCGGGTGATCGTAGTGATGAGTCTGTTCGCTCTATCGGCAAAATTGCAGGTAAGCATTTCCACAAAATTATCATTAAAGAAGATAAAAATTCTAGGGGCCGGAAACCTGGAGAGATATCAGAACTACTCATGGAGGGAGCCCTTAATGGAGGTATTTCCAGAAAATCAGTTACTCTAATTCAAAATGAGGAAGATGCTTTACGTACAGCTATTCGGGAAGCATCTGCTGGTGATGTTATAGTTGTTTTTTATGAAGATCTGGAATGTATTATCAATGTAATTAACCAAGAAACTTCAAAGGTAGAAAATGAAAACGACAAGAAAAACTTATCAAAATTTATGCTGGTAGAAGCATAATTATATATTATAGTAAATCGTTTAATAACCTGGAGTATAATCCAGGTTTTTTTATTATCAGTAATATGTCTTTATTCATAAATTCTTATTTGTATTTGCCTAATGTTTTAGATCATCAAAAAGATGTTATAATATTGTGGAGCATCAATAGGAGGTATAATTGTGATCACATTTAAGGACATTCAACTAGAAGATAAACCAATTTTTGATCGTTATTTTTCTGCGAAGCATTATGAAAACTCAGAATTCACTTTTACAAACATGTTTATTTGGCGTATGTCATATCGTTTCAAATTTGCTATTATTAATGACCATTTATGTATAGTGGGAGAATATAGAGGCAAATATCCATTTATCTTTTCTCCACTCAGCTTATCAAGCCCCGACTATCAAAAGGTTTTGCCAATACTGGCTGATATCTTTCATTCAAGAGGTTATCCATTAGTTCTAAAATCTGTTCCAGAACAGCAAAAGAGAGAGATAGAAGCTGCTTTGCCAGGAAGAGTAATATTTCGAGAGGATAGAAACAATTTTGATTATGTGTATTTATCCCATGATTTGATAGAATTGAAGGGGAAGAAGTTTCGTCAAAAACGAAATCATATTAACAAGTTCTTGAAGAACTATGACTTTCAATATGAAGAAATGTCAGATAATAATTTGGAAGAATGTTTGAAGACAGAACAACAATGGCTTATACAGCAAGGTGATGTAGAAGATGAAAGCATTCTGGAAGAAAAGCAAGCGGTTGAGGAGATTATAAATAATTTTCATGCTCTAAAGTTAACTGGAGGAGTTATACGCATAAATGATAAGGTGCGAGCTTTTTCATTGGGTGAGTTATTAAATCCAGATATGGCTGTTATTCATATAGAGAAAGCAAATACCGATTATTTAGGTTCCTTTAACATGATAAATCGAATGTTTGCGTTTAATGCGTGGTCAGATGTTACTTATATTAACCGAGAAGAAGATATGGGCATTCTCGGGTTGAGAAAAGCGAAGATGTCTTATAACCCTGTAAAAATGGTAAAGAAGTATACTGGTTTTTATGTAAAGGAAGGTGCCAAACTATGATTCGGTTGGCTACTGTACAAGACACCTCACAAATTAGGGATTTGTGGAATTATTGTTTTGATGATACTCCCGATTTTATAGATTTTTATTTTCAGACTTGTTACCAGGCAGATAATACCCTAGTTGCGGAGGAAGAAGGCAGGATTCAATCTTGCCTCCAGATTCTCCCTTATAGTATGTTTTTGAGAGATAGAGAGATACCTATTTCGTACATAGTTGGAGTAGCTACTTGGCCGGAATTTAGAGGCTTCGGTCTTGTAAGAGAATTATTAAAATTTACTGACACAATATTGCAGGAAAGGGGTATATTTCAGTCAATATTGCTACCATTTCAATATGATTTCTACCGCAAGTATGGTTGGGAGATATGTTATGATTTCCTGACTTATAAAAATATTGAATTCTCCTCATGTCATTCCTTAGTAAAACAAATTACTAACAGCACAGGCCATGCAAATTTCATAAAAGTAGATCTGAATGATGACTTTGCAAAGATTACAAAATGTTACAATCAGTATATGAAGCGTTTTCATGGCTATTTAATCAGAGGCAAAAGAGAATGGAACAAGTTAATCCATGATGCTATATTGGATGGCGGCACATGTTATTTGTATGAGGTAAATGGAGACCCCCTCGGTTACATTATTTATACTATCCAAGATAAAGAACTACATATTAGGGAATTAGTTTATATTTCCCCTGATGCTAAATTTGCACTACTTAATCTCGCATTTTCTCATAAAGGTCAGGTTGAACAAATAAGCCGAAAAACCCATTCATGGGATATAGATTACTTTTATATGCAAGATTCAAGGGGGAAATTGGAAAAGGAGACCTTCGTAATGGGGCGCATCCATAACATTATTGATGCTTTATCGGGGTTGCCTTATTCTGGAGAAAAATTAGTATTAAAGGTAAAGGATAATTTTTATCGTAAGAACAATGGCAATTTTATGATAAGTCAGAAGAACGGGGTTTCATTTGTAGAAAAAACAGAACAAGAACCAGATGGCGTTCTGGATATAAGAACATTAAATCAGCTGCTTTGGGGTTATATATCTCCGGAAATTGCTATCACAGAAGGGCTAATACACTCAAATAGTATAGAACGATTAATAAACTTGGAAGCGTTGTTTCCAAAAGAACATAATTATATGACAGAAGACTACTAATTTAGACTATTTTTGAAGAAATCTTAGCACAAATGTGGTAAAATGGGAATATAAGGATAACAATTCTCAGGAGGCCTTCTATGAACAAAAAAAGATTCCCTCTATTCCTATTAATAATATTGCTTATTGTTGCAATTCCCATTATTTATTTCGTCTTTCGTCAGCCTAAGTCCGAAACTACACTGCTTACCGCTTCCAGCAGGGAGGAAGTTAATCAATTTTATTATCGGGCTATTCCCGGCTTAAAAATGGCGGAAGAGGTCGATTTAATTCGGGAAATAAACTATCAATTGGAATTACCAGGGCAAAATGCTACTTTGGTAATTGACCGTATTTGGTATAACACAAAACAGGTAACTATATTTTATCATGTAGAAGGTATTTCCGAAGCAGTTTATCTAGGAGGAGAGTTTTATCTGCCATCAAATGAACCTATTGAAAAAAAGCCTTTTCATGGCAGTAAATCTATTGGCAGAAATGCAGAAAAAGGCATTTTATATAATGATAGTTTTTATAGCTGCCTGAAAATGCCACCACTGCGGGATAGATCAGGTCAGTTTATATCAGAAATTGAAACATTAACTTATGCACCATATGTCAATATCCCAAGTCAAGATGAAGAAAATCAAATGGAAAGCATCCCTTTGAAACCTATTGATATTTTAATGGATTATAAACAGGCGGAGGAGGGGGTAAATAAAATACCTGTCGACAGTCAAATAGATATAGATGACAAATATCTTCATTTTTATCAGTTAGATATATCGCCTTCGGTTGTACGGGTATATTTTCAATATCTTAATAGCGGAAGAGATAAAGTTTACAGAGTTAGTGGCTCCTATTCGACCGACAAAGGGGAAACTCAAACATTTGATGCATTTCCCCAAGCAATCACCGATTATCCCTATCATTACACAATAGAAGTTCCGCCATTTCACATTATGCCTGAAACCATGCAACTTCAAATTGATAGCATCTATTGTATAGGAAATGACAGTATATCCTTTGAAATTGATACCAGTCAGTTTAGTCAAAGGAATCGATCAAATGAAACTGAAATAGGAAGGAATCGGATTAGAGGCACTGAAACATTTATACGAAATATTACTTTGAACAACTATTACGCAGAAGTCTATATAGCATTTGAGCAAGATAATAACACAGATATGCTTTCTTCCAGATTATATCCAACGCTTCCTAATTGGGCTCAGGATGAGGTACATATTAGGAATGCACCTAATTATTTATCGATATTTGATGGTGATTCTCAGCTCTATAATTTAGATGAATGGAACTATGGCTCAGATGCCCTACATGGAGAGGAGATATGTATTCGCTTAGATCGGGAATTCTGGAATAAGACAGATTATATAGAAATAAGGCTGGATAATATAACTTATCTATATCAGATTAATAAGTCGACACCTTTGCTGATTGAGTATGAACAACAGCGAGAAGAATGAATGAAATTTTAAAGGGCATGGACTAATCTCCATGCTCTTTTTGTTTTGAATAGAATAATACTACTTTTTTTGAACACTCTAAAACTAGATGACGATATTGCTAAGTTTTGGAGGACCAAATGAAAATTATTAAGAGAAAAAAAAATCCCAAAAATAAGGAAGTTATAGAAGAGAGGCAAAAAATACATACAAAAAGTGAAGAAAGGGTGTCTTTAGAATTATCTAAAAGTGTGGAAGAAAATTATGAAAAGTTCCAGGCTTTTTTGAAGGAAAGTACAGACACAGTATTCCGAAAATTTAAGCTGGGTAAAAGTGGGATTGATTGTGCTCTTGTCTATATAGATGGCTTAATTGATAAAACAGTTATACACGATTCAATACTTAGACCAATGATGTTTGAAATATCAGAGCTGGAGGCAATTAATGAAACCAGCTTAAATCCGGATAATGCTTATGAATTTGTGCTAAACCATGCTATCTCAGTTGCAGATATAAAGGAAATAGATAGTTTAGATGAGGCTATTTTGTTTGTCTTGTCTGGTGAAGTAGCATTAATAGTAGATGGATTCGATAAGTTGATTGTAGTTAGCGCCCGGGGATGGGCAACCAGAGGAATTTCAAACCCTGAATCAGAAGGGGTTGTTCGTGGTGCGAGAGAAGGGTTTACTGAAACTCTAAGAACCAATACTGCCCTTTTAAGAAGAAAATGTAAAGATCCTAACATGGTAATTCGTACTATACGGCTGGGACGTAGAAGTAAAACAGATATTTCATATGCTTATATAAAAGGAATAACTAACCCTAAGTTAATAGAAGAGTTAGAGGAAAGACTCAATAAGATTGATATTGATCAAATAACAGATTCAGGACATTTGGAACAATTAATACAGGATAATAGCTGGTCTCCCATGCCCCAAATTCAGGCAACTGAGCGTCCAGATAAGGCTGTAGCCAATTTGATGGAAGGCCGGATAGTTATATTGGTGGACAACAGTCCATTTGCTCTGATGGTACCAGCAACCTTTTCACAATTTTTCCAAAGCCCAGAGGACTATAACGAAAGATGGCTAGTTTCTACCTTTATTAGAGGGTTAAGGTGGATTTCCTCATTCCTAGCTGTGTTTACACCGGCAGTATATATAGCTGTAGTAACTTATCATCCAGGACTCATTCCTACAAGGTTAGCTCTCTCCATTGCGGCTACCCGGGCTGGAGTTCCATTTCCCTCCATAATAGAAGCGCTATTGATGGAACTTACCATAGAACTGCTTCGAGAATCTGGTGCACGGTTACCTAGTGCAATCGGGCAAACTATAGGCATAGTTGGCGGCCTTATAATAGGAGATGCTGCTGTTAGTGCGGGTTTAACAAGCCCTATAATGGTAATAGTGGTAGCACTGACTGCTATAGCGTCCTTTGTTATACCTACTTATAGTGCAGCTGTGGGTTTACGTACCATGAGGTTCCCACTAATGGTAATAGCAAGCTTTTTAGGATTATATGGAGTAGTAATCGGTTTTATTTTTATTAATATTCATTTGGTTTCTATTAAAAGTTTCGGCATGGACTATATGACACCGCAAGCTCCGACTATTTTTCAGGATTTGAAGGACTTTGTTGTTAGAGTTCCTTCTAGAAAAATGCGACAACGACCCATTCAGGCATATCCCATTGATATGATTCGAATGGATTTGGATTGAAAGGAAGTAATATGCAGAATCGACCAAAAGGACTTAGCAATTTTCAGATTACCGCTATTGTAATGCAAAGCGTTATTGGGCTGGCTGTTATGTTCTTTCCCAGACGTGCAGCGCTTTACGCTGGTATAGATGGAGCATTTGCTACACTTGTTGCAGGGGTTCTAACTTTGGCTATGACAGGTGTAATTATTATTCTTTGCAAGCGCTTTCCACATCAAACTATAATTGAATTTTCACAGGAGATTTTGGGTAAATACCTAGGTTTAGCCTATGGTGTAATAATTGTTGTTTATACCTTGGTTACAGCATCCGTAATTCTTCGAGGATTTGCAGATGCAATGAAGATATTGCTCCTGCCAAGGACACCTTTAGAAATTATTATGATTTGTATGTTATTGTTATGTATTTACTGCGTACAAGGTGGTATTGTAACTATAGGAAGAATTTGCGAGTTATTTATGCTGCCAGTTTTGGTGGTAATCGGAGCTACAATTATTTTCAATTTACCAGATGTACAATTTTTTCGCTATCGTGAATCATTTTCCGATGGTATAAAGCCTATAGTTTTGGGAGCGTCTAGTATAATGCTGGCTTATCAGGGCTATGAAATACTTTTCTTTCTCCTGCCATTTATGAATGACAGGAAGAAAGTATTGCAAGCTGGAACCGGAGGCATGGTATTGCCTACTCTTATATATTCAAGCCTAGTGTTTATGGCAATTGGGGTACTTGGTCCACAGCCAACAGCTGAGTTAACCTTTCCTACAATTCATTTAGCACGGCGAATAGGCACTGAATTCCTTGAGCGTTTCGATATATTTTTTATAGTTTTCTGGATTCTATCTGTCTTTACTTCCATTACAATTTATATTTACATGGCATCAATTTCATTGACAAGGTGGCTAGGCTTAAGAAATTATAAACCCTTTATTTTTACTTTGATACCCGTTTGT
>FZPS01000049.1_pt94 | contig 12320 bp, 11 predicted proteins | sample 1817821 | NCBI WGS metagenome assembly FZPS01 (sample SAMEA104158645, study PRJEB21678) | metagenome | place: Germany | collected 2015-04-21 | reverse complement strand
TAGAAAATACTTTACATTATTAAAAAAAGCTTTTAATATAAATACAGAGGTATTAATTCGACGAAATACTCAGTTAAAGAAAAATAGAGTTTATATTTTAGTTGTAACAGATCCTGTTTTAGCAGAAAAATTATTGTTAGCAACAGGGCTCATTGTAAAAAAAGAAAAAGTTAAAAAGAAGATGGAGATTGATCCTCTTTTAATCCAAAGTACTTGTTGTAAAAGAGCCTATATTCGTGGAGCTTTTCTAGGAGGAGGTTCTGTTAGCGATCCAGAAAAAACATACCATTTAGAGTTTGTAAATGGGACCTATAAACACAGTAAACAGTTACAAGAATTAATCAATAGCTTTGAAATGGATGCGAAAATTATTCAGCGAAAGAAAAATTATGTTGTATATTTAAAAGAGGGAGAGCAGATTGTAGATCTTCTAAATATCATGGAAGCCCATGTAGCCCTTATGGACTTAGAAAATATCCGTATTATTAAAGAAATGAGAAACAATGTAAATCGCATGGTTAATTGTGAAACAGCCAATCTAAAAAAGACTGTATCTGCTGCAGTCAAGCAATTACAAGATATTGAATATGTTGATCAGAAAATAGGGCTTCATAATTTACCTCCACCATTAGAGGAGGTTGCCCGATATCGAATTCAGTATCAAGATGCAAGTTTAAAAGAATTAGGAACTCTTTTAGATCCACCTGTAGGAAAATCTGGTGTAAATCACCGATTAAGAAAAATAAGCACTATTGCAGAACGTTTAAGAGAAAAAAGAGGAGGTCTATCATGATTGAAAAAGAAATTGTAGTGAAAATTCCTTCTGGATTAGAAGCTCGTCCAGCAGCTTTATTTGTGCAAGTTGCTAGCAAGTTTAATAGTCACGTATATGTGGTTATAAATGAGAAAAAAGTTAATGCCAAAAGTATTATGGGTATGATGTCCTTAGGAGTTATTGAAGGAGAAACAATTATTATCGGTGCAGAAGGAGAAGATGAAGAGCAAGCCATTGCTGAATTAATGAAGTTTTTAACAGATACAAAAGAAGTTGAATTATAAAAATGTCAAAAGAATATGGAAAATATTCATAAAGTAGTGAGGATTTAGGACTATCCCACTACTTTCTTTTGTTTAGATTTTCAATGTGTATATCTTAATAACTTATAAATAAAGAATTAAAAAGTAATTGATTTGTTTTAAAGGCAATGACTATAGTGTATTGTATGAATTTTTGATATAATAAAAGAGTAACTTATACTCTCATAAGATGATATATATTCGAGAGAAGGAGGTTTAGCTATGAAAAAGATACTTCACTGGGTAGAACAGATTACTTTTTATATAGGACTTCTCATTGCGGGGTATGCTTTTTTTCGTATTTATGTATCTAGAAAAGGACTTCCACCTGGAGCTTGTCCTGTTGATGATAATAGAGTATGGATGTATACAGCCATTGGCTGTTTATTTATTTCCATAATTTTATCGTATATTCAAAAACAACAAAATAACAAAGGCCAGGGAGAGAATCAGAAAAAATAAAGACAGATGAACAAGAAAGGAGGAACTATTTTGCAACGTCCTTTTACCCATCTCCATGTTCATACAGAATACAGTTTATTAGATGGTTCTTCCAAGATAAAAGAATTAGTGAGCCAAACGAAAGAATTAGGCATGGATAGCATTGCGATTACTGATCATGGGGGTATGTATGGAGTCATTGATTTTTATAAAGAATGTAAATTCCAAGGGGTTCACCCTGTAATAGGATGTGAGGTATATGTAGCTCCTAGAACTCGTTTTGATAAAGAAGGAGCTACTGATGCTAATTACTTTCATTTGGTCTTATTAGCAGAAAATAATGAGGGGTATCAAAATTTATTAAAGATTGTTTCGGCAGGATTTTTAGAAGGATTTTATTATAAGCCACGGATTGATCTTGACTTGCTTCGGCAATATCATAAAGGACTCATTGGTTTAAGTGCTTGTTTAGCTGGCCCTGTAGCTAAGACTCTTACTCAAATTTCTTATGAAAAGGCAAAAGAAGTAGCTTTGCAATATGAAAAAATTCTAGGTAAAGGAAATTTTTTTTTAGAGCTACAGGATCATGGATATCCGGAACAATCCAATGTAAACCAAGGCTTGCTTCGAATTCACCAAGAAACAGGAATTCCTTTAGTAGCCACCAATGATATACATTACACATTTAAAGAGGATGCCAAAGCTCATGATATTCTTTTATGCATCCAAACAGGGAAAACGGTAGAAGAAGAAGATCGGATGCGATATGAGGGAGGCCAATTTTACTTAAAATCCCCAGAGGAAATGTACAAGCTTTTTCCTTATGCAAAAGAAGCTTTAGAAAACACATACAAAATAGCACAAAGGTGCCAAGTGGAATTTGAATTTCATCATTTAAAACTTCCTAAATACGATGTGCCTGATGAAGAAGAAGCATCCACTTATTTACGTAAACTATGTCGAGAAGGGCTAGAAAAAAGGTATGCTCATCCTACGGAAGAAATAAAAGAACGACTGGAATATGAATTAGAAATCATTGAGAAAATGGGCTACGTAGATTATTTTTTAATCGTATGGGATTTTATTAAATATGCTAAGGATCAGGGCATTATGGTAGGACCAGGACGAGGATCAGCAGCGGGAAGTATTGTGGCTTATTGTTTGCAGATTACAAATATTGATCCAATTCAGTATCAGCTTCTATTTGAACGTTTTTTAAATCCAGAACGGGTTAGTATGCCAGATATTGATATCGATTTTTGTTATGAGCGGCGACAAGAAGTGATTGATTATGTAATAAAAAAATATGGGGAAGATCATGTTGCCCAAATTATAACTTTTGGGACGATGGCAGCCAGGGCTGTTATTCGAGATGTAGGACGAGCTTTAAACCTACCCTATGGAGAGGTAGATACAGTAGCAAAGATGATTCCTACTACATTAGGTATTACGATTGAAAAAGCTTTGAAAGTAAATCCCGAATTACAAGATTTATATAATTCAAATGAAGAAATAAAATATTTAATTGATATGAGTAAACGGTTAGAAGGTTTACCTAGGCACTCATCGACTCATGCTGCCGGTGTTGTCATTGCCGAAAAGCCTGTTGTAGAATACGTACCTTTAAGTTCCAATGAAGGCGTTATGACTACTCAATTTCCCATGACCACTCTAGAAGAATTAGGTCTTTTAAAAATGGATTTTTTAGGGTTGCGTACTTTAACAGTAATCCAAAATGCGGTAGAACAGATAAGGCATAATCATCAAAGAGAAATCCATATAGATCAAATTGACTTTGACGATCCTAAAGTATATGAATTGATTTCTCAGGCGAAAACAGAAGGGGTTTTTCAATTAGAAAGTTCAGGAATGAAAGTATTTATGAAAGAATTACAACCTCAAAGTTTGGAGGATTTAATTGCGGGAATCTCACTCTATCGCCCGGGGCCTATGGATTTTATTCCTAAATACATTCAAGGGAAGAGAAACCCACAAACCATTGAATATCTTTGCAAAGAGCTGGAGCCTATTTTACAAACAACCTATGGCTGTATTGTATATCAAGAACAAGTTATGCAAATTGTGCGAGATTTAGCAGGGTATACGTTAGGACGAAGTGATTTGGTTAGAAGAGCCATGTCAAAGAAAAAAGCAGATGTTATGGCAGAAGAAAGAAAGAACTTTATCTATGGAAAAGGAGAAGAAGTTCCTGGATGTATTCAAAAAGGAATTTCAGAAAAAATAGCAGAAAAAATTTTTGATGAAATGACAGACTTTGCAAAGTATGCTTTTAATAAATCACATGCAGCTGCCTATGCGGTAATTGCTTATCAAACAGCATGGTTAAAAACCTATTATCCTGTAGAATTTATGGCAGCCCTTATGACTTCCGTTATGGATCATGCTACAAAAGTATCAGAATACATCAATAGCTGCAAAAGAATGGGGATTGATTTATTGCCTCCAGATATTAATGAAGGATACTATGGATTTTCTGTATGGGAAGGAAAGATTAGATACGGTTTAGGAGCCATTAAAAATGTAGGTAAGGGCATAATAGAAGCTTTGGTAAAAGAACGAGAAACCAACGGGAATTTTTACAGTTTAACGGATTTTTGCCAACGCCTTGATGGAAAAGATTTAAATAAAAGGGCATTAGAAAGTTTCGTTAAAGCAGGGGCATTGGATTCTTTAGGAGGAAATCGTCAACAATATATGACCATTTATAAAAATATTCTAGATGCCATTCAACAAAACAAAAAGAAAAATATTCGTGGACAAGTCAATTTATTTGATCTTGAAGAAACAGGTGCACCGGAAGATTACCTTCCTGACATTGATGAGTATCCTAAAAAAGTATTACTTGGACTAGAAAAAGAAGTGTTGGGCATTTATGTAAGTGGACATCCTTTAGCTGAGCATGAAAAGCAATTATTACAGCATATTACAGCTCAAAGTACTGATTTTATGATGAATGCATCAGAAGAGGAAACTTCTCCTCTATTAGATGGCCAAAGGGTTATTATCGGAGGATTGTTAACAGAAAAGAGCATAAAAACCACTCGAAACAATAAAATAATGGCCTTCTTAACCATAGAAGATTTATATGGCACAGTGGAAGTCATTGTATTCCCAAAACAATATGAAAGTTTTGGTTCCCAATTAAAAGAGGATGGAATTTATTATATTGAGGGACGGGTAAGTCAACAGGAAGGTGAAAGTGGGAAAGTTATTTGCCATAAGATTATTCCCTTTGAAACAACAGAAAAGAAAACACAGACAGTATGGATCAAGATCCCAAAAATGAGGGAAGAAAATTTGTTATCAAAAGAAATACTACCCATATTACAACAATTTCCAGGCAAGGTTCCAGTTCAGATTTATATAGAAAAAACAAAACAACGATTGCAGGCATCAAAGGATTTATGGGTAGAGCCAACAGAAGAATGCATACAAAATTTAGGTCAGATTGTAGGAGAAAAAAATGTAATTCTACAGGAAAGGTCATAAAACGAAAAAATTGGTTGCAAATAAAACCAGGTTTGTTTACAATAAGGGTAAATAGTTAGTAATAGACATCAATCATATAAATGGAGGGAACAACAATGACTGAACCTATCAAAACCATTGGTGTATTAACCAGCGGTGGTGATGCTCCAGGAATGAATGCTGCCATTCGAGCCGTTGTTCGAACAGCAATTTCTAAAGGATTAAGAGTAATGGGAGTAAGGAAAGGATACAATGGTCTTCTAAGTGGAGATATCTATGAGATGCATAGTAAAGATGTATCGGACATTATACAACGTGGAGGTACCATGTTGTATACTGCACGATGCCCAGAGTTTACAAAAGAAGAAGGACAACTACGTGGGGCACAAATGTGTAAAGTATTTGGTATCGAAGGGTTGGTAGTAATCGGCGGTGATGGTTCCTTTAAAGGAGCAGAAAAATTAGCTAACTTAGGAATTAACACCATTGGGATACCAGGTACTATTGATTTAGACGTTGCTTGCACTGACTATACAATCGGATTTGATACAGCTGTTAATACAGCTATGGATGCTATTAATAAAATAAGAGATACTTCTACTTCTCATGAACGTTGTAGCGTTATCGAAGTCATGGGAAGAAATGCAGGCTATATTGCTTTATGGTCTGCTATAACCAGTGGGGCAGAAGAAACATTAATACCAGAAAAAGAAAATCTTGCAGAAGAAGAATTGATTCGAACCATTGTACAAAATCGACATAAAGGAAAACGTCATAATTTAATCATTGTGGCAGAAGGAGTTGGAAGATCAGCTGAGTTAGCTCAAAAAATTGAAGAAGTAACAGGAATTGAAACACGAGCTACTATTTTGGGTCACTTACAGCGTGGAGGTTCTCCTACCGCATTGGATCGTATGCATGCTTCTATGATGGGGGCCTTAGCAGTAGAACTTTTGAAAGAAGGAAAAAGCAATCGTGTTATTGCCCATCAAAACGGGAAGTATGTAGATTATGATATTAATGAAGCGTTACAAATGCAAAAAACCATTGATGATCAAATGTATAAAGTTTGCAAAATGTTATCATTGTAAAATAATAGATAGGCATAAGCAAAGAAAACAAGGAGGCTACCATGCGTAAGACAAAGATCGTATGTACCATAGGTCCAGCATCACAGGATGTTGAAACCATAAAAAAGCTAATTCAAAATGGAATGAATGCAGCAAGAATTAATTTTTCCCATGGAACATATGAAACACATGGAGTGTTAATTAAAAATCTAATTCAAGCACGAGAAGAATTAAATGCACCTATTCCCATGATCTTGGACACAAAAGGACCAGAAATCCGTATTAAGGATTTTAAAGATGGCAGTGTTTGTTTAGTACAAGGTCAATTGTTTACACTAACCACAGAAGAAGTAGAGGGAGATGCCAATCGAGTTAGTGTAACCTATCAAAACCTTCCTTTTGATTTAAAAAGGGGAAGTCGAGTTTTGATTGATGATGGTTTGATAGAGTTGAGGGTCAAAAACCTAACGGATACAGATGTAGAATGTGAAGTCATTAATGGAGGAACGATTAGCTCCAAAAAAGGGGTTAATGTTCCGGATGTATATGTAAATCTTCCTTCCCTTACAACTAAAGATATTGAAGATATTAAATTTGGTATAAAAATGGGTTTTGACTACATTGCTGCTTCATTTATTCGCTCAGCTAATGATGTAATAAAAATACGTAAAGTACTAGAAGATCATGGCGGTTCTCAAATTTCAATTATTGCTAAAATAGAAAATAGAGATGGTGTTAATGATATTGATGAAATTTTAGAAGTAGCAGATGGAATTATGGTAGCACGTGGAGATTTGGGAGTAGAAATTGCAACAGAAGAAGTACCTCTTGTGCAAAAAATGTTAATTAAAAAGGCACATGAAAAAGGAAAGCCTGTTATTACTGCCACCCAGATGCTGGATTCTATGGTTCGAAATCCAAGACCTACTAGGGCAGAAGCTAGCGATGTAGCCAATGCTATTTTTGATGGAACAGATGCCATTATGCTTTCGGGAGAAACGGCTTCAGGGGCGTACCCAATAGAAAGTGTGAAAGTAATGGCTACCATTGCAAGACGAACAGAAAGTTCCATTAACTATGTAGAGGCAATTAATAAAAACTATCGTCAGATACGAACCAATATTACAAATGCCATTAGTCATGCTACCTGTACAACAGCAGCAGATTTGAATGCAGCCTGTATTGTAACAGTTACCAAATCAGGAAGTACAGCACGAATGGTATCTAAATTTAGGCCTGCATGTCCTATTTTAGCCTGTACTATCGATGAAAGAGCTTGGCGTCAAGCCAATTTAGTTTGGGGATGTGTTCCTGTTAAAGCCCAATTGAAAGCGACTTCAGATGAGCTTTTTCAACAAGCAGTGGATAAGGCAGTAGAAACAGGAATTGCACAAAATGGTGACTTGGTTGTTATTACAGCAGGAGTTCCTGTTGGAGTATCAGGCACAACAAATATTTTAAAAGTTCATATTGTAGGGAACGTATTAGTAAAGGGTATAGGAATTGGAAATAAAGTCATATCTGGAGATGTAACGGTTATAAAAGTATTGGAAGAAGCTGAAAAATACTTTAAAAAAGGGGACATTCTTGTAGCCTACGATACAAATAATGATTATTTACCCTATATGAAGAAGGCATCAGCTATCATTGTGGAAGCAGAAGGAGAAGGAGATGAACCTACTCATGGAGAAATTGTAGGTAGAGCCTTAGATATTCCTGTTATTATAGGAGCTAAAAATGCAGTAGAGCTTCTTCAAAAAAGCAAGGTAATTACTGTAGATAGTAAAGTGGGTTTAGTTTATAATGGAATCCCAAATTTAAACAAAGAAGAAAACAAAAAGCAGGAAAAAATAAAACCTAGTAAATAATAAAAATTATTTCAAAAGAATCTTTTGACAACCTTTTAAAATGATGGTATATTTATTATAATGTTAGGGAAGAATTCCCTTCAGATGCATAAGAAAGGAGAATGTAAGATGGATACTTGGGTTTGTTTAGTTTGTGGTTATGTATATGATCCAGCAGAAGGGGATCCAGATAATGGAGTTGCTCCAGGAACAGCTTTTGAGGACATTCAAGAAGATTGGGTTTGTCCATTATGTGGAGTAGGAAAAGATCAATTTGAAAAAAACTAAGATAAAGACCGCCTAAAAGGCGGTTTTTTCAATCACCTTGTTTAGTTTTTCACATATTCACATATGTAGTAATAAAAAAGAAAGGATGAATGAGGATGAGGGGTCAGTATAGTGGATTAGAAATTTTAAAACTTGCGATTAGTATGGAACAAGAAGGTGTTCAATTTTATCAATCCTATGCTCAAAAAGCAGAAGGAGAGATGAAACAAGAATTACTTCGATTAGCCGAAGATGAAAAAAAACATGAAGACACCTTTAAGAAAATGTATCAGCGATTAGAAGAACAGTATTCTACTGAAAATGGGGATTATCTCTTTTTAGAAGAAGTGGATCAACTATTTCGTTCTCTTGCAGCAGAAAAAGGATTTGCTAGAGAGCAAAAGGAATTAGGTAGCACAAAAGAAGTATTAGAGACAGGGATCGAAACAGAAAAAACAACCATTCAATTATATGAGAAAATGTTAGAATATGCCAATGAAGAAACAAAACAAATTCTTAAGCGATTAATTAAAGAGGAAAAAAGTCATCAACATATTTTAGAAAGACATTTGGCACAATTGGGATAAAAATTTGATCTTCAACTTTGACATTCTTAGCCCTTGCTCTTATAAAACCGAATAAGGAGCAAGGGCATGACAAAAGTTGCATATTGAGTGGTATATGTATGGCTTACTTTCTAGTCTTTTTTATTTTTATTCGAAGTAACAAGGGGACAAAAATCACCTATTCGCGATCATATGCACTTCTTCCGTAATGGACGTATTTTCAATGATGAATGTGGATATTTATAAAAAATAGGAAGCAAGGGAAATAGGAAGAATAGTGGTTGATTTTTTAAAATAACTATTATATAATAAAAATGTAATCCATTACATAGTATATATTTTTTTAAGCAAAATGTAATCCGTTACATTTTCACTGTAATAATCAGATCTTTTATTTATTTTACCAATTAAGTATTCATCGAACAATACTTGAACGAAAGAGGAGGGATGAAAAATAAAAATTCAAGATGTAGCCAAAGAAGCAGGTGTTTCTGTAGCAACCGTATCAAGGGTACTAAATGATCATCCTTCTGTAGCACCACAGACTCGAGAAAAAGTTCAACGAGCTATTGGGAAATTAGGATACGAACCGAATCTTTTAGGAAGAAATTTACGTCGATCAGAGACTAAAATGATTTTAGTACTTCTTCAAAGTTTATCCAATCCTTTTTATTCAAAGGTGGTACAGGGAATGGAAGATATAGGACATCAACACGGATATAATGTTATGATTTGTAATACAGATTTAGATGTTAAAAGAGAAAAAGAATATTTGGATTTACTTAGAAATAAGTTGGTTGATGGAGTTATTTTTGCTGCTCCCACTTTGAGTAAAGAGGAATTATCTAGCATTGCAAAACAATACCCTATTGTGCAATGTTGTGAATATAAGGAAGAAGCCAATGTTTCGAAGGTTTCTATTGATAATATAAAAGCAGGTTATTGTGCTACACGTCATCTTATTGAATTAGGACATCAAAAGATTGGTATGATTAGTGGAAAAAACCAGCTGCTTTCTGCTCAAGATCGAGAAAAGGGATATAAGATGGCTTTGCAAGAGGCAGGAATTTCTTTACAAGAAAATTGGATTCAATATGAAAGTTATGGTTTTCATGGAGGATTTCGAGGCACCCAAGCTCTTTTAAAATTAGATCCCAAACCTACGGCTATTTTTGCTATTTCTGATATTATGGCCATTGGTGCCATGAAGGCTTTAAAAGAAGCGAAAATTTCGATCCCGGATAAAATGGCAGTTGTTGGGTTTGATAATACGGGGATTTCAGCTATGTATGATCCAGCGTTGACCACTATTGCTCAACCTAGGTATCAGTTAGGTGCTACAGCCATGGCTTTGTTGATTCAAAAGATTCGTAATAAAGAAAGTAAGGTTGAGAACAAAATATTACCTCACGAATTGATTGTTCGTGATTCAACGACTGATTTAAGTAAGTAGTGTTTACTAAAATATATTTTAATAAAATGCAATAAGGAGGAATGAAAAATGGAAAAAGAAGTAAGGATAGGAATTATTGGATGTGGAGGTATCGCAAATTCAAAACATATGCCTAGTTTGGCTAAGATTAAAAATGTGAAAATGGTGGCTTTCTGCGATATTGTAGAAGAAAGAGCACAAAAAGCAGTAAAAGAATTTGGAACTCCTGATGCAAAAGCATATAAAGATTATCATGAACTATTAAAGGATTCTTCTATTGATGTAATTCATGTTTGTACTCCTAATAAGTCTCATGCAGATATTACTATCGCAGCTTTAGAAGCGGATAAACATGTGATGTGTGAAAAACCAATGGCGAAAACAGCACAGGATGCAAGGAGAATGTTGGAGGCAGCAAAACGAACGGGAAAAAAATTAACCATAGGATATCAAAATCGTTTTCGAAATGATTCGCAGTATTTATACCAAGCATGTCGGCGTAATGATTTAGGAGAGATTTATTTTGCGAAAGCTCATGCTCTGCGACGTCGTGCTGTTCCTACTTGGGGTGTCTTTTTAAATGAAGAGGAGCAAGGAGGAGGTCCTTTGATCGACATAGGAACTCATGCATTGGATCTAACATTATGGATGATGGATAATTATAAACCAAAAACAGTTATGGGTACGGTTTACCATAAATTAGGGGACCAAAAAAATACAGCTAATGCCTGGGGGGATTGGGATCCTGAAAAGTTTACGGTGGAGGACTCAGCTTTTGGTTTTATTACAATGGAAAATGGGGCAACTATTATTTTAGAATCCAGCTGGGCTTTAAATACATTGGATATAGGAGAAGGAAAAACCACTCTTTGCGGAACAAAGGCAGGAGCAGATATGAAGGATGGACTTCGTATTAATGGAGTGGAATTTAATAGAATGTATGTAAAAAAACCAGAATTAAAAGCAGGCGGTGTTGATTTTTATGATGGGCAATCAGAATCTCCATCAGATAAAGAAGCTCGGATGTGGATTGAGTCCATTATCAATGATACAGACCCTGTAGTAAAGCCAGAAGAAGCTCTTGTGGTTACAGAAATTTTGGAAGCCATTTATCAATCGGCAAAAACTGGAAAACCAGTTGAATTAGTATAAAAGCATTATTTGTATGAAGATTAATCGCGTATCATATGGGGGAGGTAAGAGATGGATTTAGGCATTATATCTGGATACCAAGAACAAGATTTTCAGATGGCTAAAAATAAAGGCTTGGATTTTATTGAGTTGTGTCTTAATATTAATCATCCCATTGACGAGTTTTTAAAACAGATAGAAAACATTAAAACATGGAGTCAACATTACCAAATAAGAGTTGGTTCCATTGGTCGTTGGGGTACAGATCGTATTGATCAAAAAGGAAGGTGCATATCAAAAGAAGTAGAAATTTCCTATAATCTTATTGATGTAGCTGCAGAGTTAGAATGTCCTAATTTTGTTTGTGGTTGCAACTATATTGAAGAACTTTCTTATTATGAAAACTGTACAGCAGCCATTGACTATCTAAAGGATTTAATTTTATATGCCAAGGGAAAAGGAGTTCAGATTTCTACTTACAATTGTCGTTGGAATAATTTTATTCATAGTGATCCAGCTTGGACGGTAATTCATGGGCACCTTCCAGAGTTAGGAATTAAATATGACCCTTCTCATTGTTATTATGCAGGAGGAGATTATTTAGCAGAAATGAAAAAATGGGGAAAACGGTTTTATCATGTTCATATAAAGGGTTCTTTAGCTATTCAAGGAGAACGGTTTGATGATCCGCCTGCAGGATTGGATATGACAAATTGGGGGGCTTTTATGGCGATTTTATATGCCCAACAATACCAAGGCGGTTTAAGTATTGAACCTCATTCTCCTAGTTGGCAAGGAAAGTTAGGAGAGCAGGGAGTAGATTTTAGTATTCGCTATATTAGACAATTTTTATTTTAATCTAAAAGTCGAGAAACCTTCCGTCTTTTAGCCTACTTTGGTTACTTAAAAAATAGATTTTATACTTTTATACGGTTATGTTAGGTCGAAAAACAAGGAGATTGAGATATGAAGATACCAATAGGGGTACAATTATATACGG
>FZPS01000045.1_pt44 | contig 12320 bp, 9 predicted proteins | sample 1817821 | NCBI WGS metagenome assembly FZPS01 (sample SAMEA104158645, study PRJEB21678) | metagenome | place: Germany | collected 2015-04-21 | reverse complement strand
CCTGTATAGCCTGTTCATTAAACCTTGCCGACCGCCTTTCCTTGGATATCGAAAACATACGCAAGCGGTAATTCCACACTGTCAGCAACCGCTATGCAGAAAACTCCTATATAATAAAGGTATATTTCACTATTTTAGATTATATTTACATTGAAAAGAATTGTCAACAATCTTCATCAACGCATATTAAAAAAGCAAAGAACACCGGTTAAATTATTAAAAAAAGTACACTTCTAAATTGCCTCTCAATTATTAAAAGCTGATTTTTCCTACAGTCTAAAAAAATACCTTATTCGCAGGATAAGCCAAGGCGGTTGCGGCAATCATAAGCACATAAAACTCATGCTGCGGAGGGTACAATGGCGTTGAACAAGGTTGAGATTTGCGGAATAGACACTTCGAAATTGCCCATGCTGACAACCGAGCAAAGCATAGAGCTTATGCAGAGAGTAAAGGAAGGCGATGAAGAAGCCCGCGAGGAGTTTATTATCGGAAATCTTAGACTTGTTCTGAGTGTTATACAGCGATTTTCGGGGCGCGGCGAAACTATGGACGACCTGTTTCAAGTCGGCTGCATAGGTCTTATCAAGGCAATAGACAATTTCGATCTGAAGCATGGCGTGCGCTTCTCAACATACGCCGTTCCAATGATAATAGGCGAGGTGCGCAGGCATTTGCGCGATTCAAGCGCCATTCGTGTTAGCCGTTCATTGCGCGATACTGCATACAAGGCGTTGCAGGCAAGGGCAAAGCTTATGGAGGACAATATGTGCGAGCCCAAAATGTCTGATATAGCGAAGGAGCTTGGCATAACCGAAAGCGAGGTGGTTTTCGCGATAGCTTCGATAGCCGACCCTATTTCGCTTTTTGAGCCCATATATCACGACGACGGCGATGCCATATATGTTTGCGACCAAGTAAAAGACGAGAGCTTTACCGATGAAACATGGCTGAATTCAGTTGCGATAGAAAAGGGCTTGGAGAATCTCACCGAACGCGAAAGACGCATAATAAAACTGCGCTTCTTTGATAACAAAACGCAAATGGAGGTAGCTTCGGAGATAGGCATATCTCAAGCGCAGGTCTCACGCCTTGAAAAAAACGCGCTTAGGCAAATGCGGAAGTATGTGAAGAGCTGAATTGTTCGCATAGCGAACAGCTAAATTCGCTTACGCGAGCTAAATTTCGCGTAAACGCAAAGCTAATTGATTTTTTGTGTTCTTTTGCTTTTTTCTTCTCAAGAAAAGAAGCGGGGCATGCGGCAAAGCCCAAAGCATTACCATGTCAAGCTAATAACATATAGTCTTATAGATATTTAACTGCAATAAATCGCTTCGTATTTTTTATAATCGCTTATATATGAGCTTTTCCAAAATATACGCTCAAATCCGCTCAAAACTTACCTGTTTTTGCTTGAAAAAACATTACAACAATGATATTATAGAAGTGATTTTTTATTCGAGGAGAGTCGAGGTAGAATATATGGCATTTAGCAAAAGAGTTGCGATAGTAATGGGCAGCAAATCTGATTTTGACATAATCGAAAAAGCGGTATCCGTGCTTGATTCATTCGGCGCGGAGCATGAGATTCACATATTATCCGCACACAGAACGCCTGATGAGGTAGCTGAGTTCGCGAAAGACGCTGTCGGCAATAATTTCGGCGTTATAATAGCCGCGGCAGGCAAGTCCGCCGCACTCCCGGGCGCAATTGCGGCATACACCACATTGCCCGTAATCGGCTTGCCCATAAAATCGTCTTTTTTAGACGGGCTTGACTCGCTTTTATCCATGACGCAAATGCCCGCAGGCATACCCGTAGCGACGGTTGGTACGAATGCCGCCGAAAACGCGGCGCTGCTGGCTGTTCAGATTATAGCGGTAGCCGACGCGAAAGCCAGGGTCGCTTTAGAAAAATACAAGGTTTCCATGCGTAAAAAGGTATTATCCGATAACGAATCTATAAAATAATTTGGAGGGAATTATGGTAACACAAACCGAAATGATTTATGAAGGCAAAGCGAAACGGGTATATGCGACGAATGACCCGAAATTAGTCATAGTCGATTACAAGGACGACGCTACGGCGTTCGACGGTAAAAAGAGAGGCACAATATCAGGCAAGGGCGTTGTAAACAACCGCATGTCGAACTATATGTTCGGGCTGTTGGAAAAGCAGGGCATACCCACTCACTTTGTCGAGGAGTTAGACACAAGGCGCTCCCTCGTACGCCGCGTTGAAATAGTAAAGGTTGAGGTAATTGTAAGAAACATAGTAGCTGGCTCATTGTCAAAGCGCTTGGGGCTTCCTGAGGGTGTAGTGCTGAAATCGCCCGTATTGGAGTTCTGCTACAAGAACGACGAATTAGGCGACCCCATGATAAACGAATACCATATTTTCGCGCTTGAGCTTGCCACAAAAGAGGAAATGCAGCGCATAACGGAGCTTGCTTTTAAGGTAAATGACTTTATGGTTCCTTTCTTCGAGAAGATGAATATAGACCTGGTTGACTTCAAGCTTGAGTTCGGAAGGTTCGACGGTCAGATAATATTAGCTGATGAAATCTCGCCCGACACCTGTCGCTTCTGGGATAAGACCACAAAGGAAAGACTGGATAAGGACAGGTTCCGCAGGGATTTAGGCAATGTAGAGGGCGCATACGCCGAAATGCTGCACAGAGTATTAGGTGAATAAGGCGAATAAGGCGAATAATACGAAAGGGATTACAGTATGGCGATAGATTATAAGTCTGCGGGAGTCGATATAGAAGCCGGCTATGAAGCGGTAAAGAGGATAAAACAGCACGCAAAGTCCACATTCAATGACAGGGTGCTGGGCGACTTGGGCAGCTTTTCGGGTATGTATTCGATTGCGAATATGGGCTTAGAGGAGCCCGTACTGGTTTCAGGCACAGACGGCGTAGGCACAAAGTTGAAATTAGCCTTCGCATTGGACAAGCACGACACAATAGGCATTGACTGCGTGGCAATGTGCGTGAACGATATTATATGCCAAGGCGCACAGCCGCTGTTCTTTTTAGACTATATTGCGTTGGGCAAATTAGAGCCGGCGCAGGTTGAGAGAATAGTCGCGGGTATCGCGGAGGGCTGTCGTCAGGCAGGCTGTGCGTTAATAGGCGGCGAAACTGCCGAGATGCCGGGCTTCTATCCGACAGGCGAATACGACGTAGCGGGCTTTGCGGTAGGCATAGTTGACAGAAAAGCTATTATTGACGGCTCAAAAATCAAGGCGGGCGACAGTCTTATAGGCATAGCTTCATCGGGAGTACACTCAAACGGCTTTTCGCTCGTAAGAAAATTAGTAGGCGAAACCAAGGAAGCGCTTTCAAAAGAGGTAGAAGGCATAGGCAATATAGGGCAGGCGCTTTTAGCCCCTACAAAGATATATGTAAAAACACTTCAAAGCGTAATGAGCAAATTCGAGGTACACGGCGCGGCTCACATAACAGGCGGCGGCTTCATAGAGAATATTCCCCGAATGTTCAATTCCTCATTGCAGGCGAATATCAAATTAGGCTCATGGAAAATGCCCAAGCTGTTCGATTACTTATGCGGCTTAGCGGGCTTGACTCAGGAAAAGGCATATAATACCTTCAATATGGGTATAGGAATGGTGCTGTGCGTCAAGGATTCCGATAAAAACGCGGTAGCAGCCGAGCTTCAGCGCATGGGTGAGGAAGCCTACATAATAGGCGAAGTAGCGGAGCGCACAACCGAATCCGGAGTGCAGTTCGTATGAGCGAAAAGAAGCGAATCGCGGTATTGGCTTCGGGCGGCGGCACTAACTTTCAATCGGTAGTTGACGCGTGCGCAAGCGGCTATATAAACGGCGAGGTCTGCCTGCTCATATACAACCGCAGGGAAGCGTTCGTTAAAGAAAGGGCAAGTAAGCACAATATACCCGCAATATATCTGAACAAGTATATGTTCGGCGGCGATTTGGACAAGCATGACGAAAAAATGCTTGAAATATTGCGTGAGTATAAAGCCGACCTCATTGTGCTGGCAGGCTACCTTTCTAAGATAGGCAAGCGCGTTGTTGACGCTTATGAAAACGCGATTATGAATCTGCACCCGTCGCTTATTCCAAGCTTCTGCGGCGAAGGCATGTACGGAATGTCAGTGCATAAAGCTGTGGTAGACTACGGCGCAAAGCTTACGGGCGCTACGGTGCATTTCGTTGACTATAATTTCGACACGGGCGCAATAATCCTTCAAAAAGCGGTTGAAGTAGACTTTTCAGACGATGCGGAGAGCGTCGCCCGCAAGGTTTCAGTAATTGAGCATAAAATACTGCCCGAGGCTGTAAAGCTTTTCTGTGAAAACAGGCTTAAGGTAGTAGGGCGCAAGGTTCAAATAATCGAATAATAAAGGAGATGTGTATGGCAAACAAAAAATACGCGCTGATATCGGTATCAGACAAAACAGGTATTTTAGATTTCGCGAGAGAGCTTGTCGCTTTGGGCTACATAATCATATCCACGGGCGGCACGGCGAATATGCTGCTAAACAATGCGGTTGATGTGGTAAATGTATCGGAAATCACAGGCTTTCCTGAATGCTTAGACGGCAGAGTAAAAACCCTGCACCCCAAGATTCACGGCGGGCTGTTAGCAATAAGGGATAATGAAGAGCACATGAAAATAATAAAGGAGTTAGGCATAGACCCCATTGATATTATAGTAATAAACCTATATCCCTTCCGTGAAACGATTATGAAGCAGAATGTATCGATAGAAGAAGCTATCGAGAATATAGACATAGGCGGTCCCGCAATGCTGAGAGCCGCCGCAAAGAATCACAACGATGTAACCGTTATCACAGACCCCAAGGACTATCAGCGCGTGTTAGACGAGCTTAAAGCGCACGGCAAGACAACAAAGGCTACAAGGCAGATGCTGGGCTACAAGACATTTGCGCTTACAGCCGCGTATGACGCTATGATAGCCGATTACTTATCCAAGCAGATAGGCATTACGCTTCCCGATACGATTACGCTTCCCTTTGAAGCGGTGCAGGACCTGCGCTACGGCGAAAACCCCCATCAAAGCGCAAGGTATTACAGAGAAATGGGCGATATAAAGGGCACTATGGCGTCAGCTGAACAGCTGCACGGCAAGGAACTTTCATATAACAATATCGCGGACACTAACGGCGCAATAGAGCTTTTATCCGAGTTTGAGGAAACCACAGTAGTTGCAGTAAAGCATGCGAACCCCTGCGGCGTAGCCTCTGCCGATACATTGTTCGAGGCGTGGACAAGGTGCTTTGATGCCGACCCGAAATCCATATTCGGCGGAATAATAGCAACTAACAGGTGTATTGACGAGCAGACCGCGGAGGGCATAAGCAAGGTATTTATTGAGATAGTGATAGCGCCTGATTTTACGGAAGAAGCGTTGAAAATACTGAAAAAGAAGAAGAATATAAGGCTCTTAAAGCTGCCCTCATTGCAGCAGGGCATACCCAAGAAGGGCTACGACTTCAAGCGCGTAAGCGGCGGAATGCTTATACAGGGCTATGACATAACGCTGTTTGACGAGCTGAGAGTAGTTACCGAGAAGCAGCCCACGGAAAAGGAAATGCAGGATCTGCTGTTTGCGTGGAGGATAGTAAAGCATGTAAAGTCTAACGCGATAGCAATAGCTAAGGATAATACCTCCGTCGGCTTGGGCGTAGGTCAGGTGAACAGAATCTGGGCGACTGAGCAGGCGATAGAGCATGGCGGAGACAGGGTAAAGGGTGCGGTATTGGCTTCCGACGCCTTCTTCCCGTTTGACGATTGCGTGCGCGCGGCGGCAAAGGCAGGCATTACCGCTATAATTCAGCCGGGCGGCTCGGTTAACGACCAGCTATCGATAGACGCGGCGAATGAGCTGGGAATAGCCATGGTATTCACGGGGCAAAGGCACTTTAAGCACAGCTGATTGCGAAATATGTAATAATAAGGTATGCTAATGGTAAATAAAAGCAAGGGGGAGTCTATATGAATATCAAGCGAGTACTTGTAGTAGGTTCAGGCGGCAGGGAGTATAGTCTTATACGCAAGCTGCGCAAAACAAGGGAGGATTTAGAGATTATATGCGCCCCGGGCAATGGCGGAATATCTGAAATCGCCGAATGCGTATCGGTTTCAGCTACCGATGTTGAGGGCATGGTGAAATTAGCTAAGGAAAAGCGCATAGACTTCTGCGTAGTAACTCCCGACGACCCTCTCGCATTGGGTATGGTTGACGCTATGGAGGCTGCGGGAATCCCCTCATTCGGTCCCACAGCTGCCGCGGCGCGAATTGAATCGAGCAAAATATTCGCAAAAGAGCTCATGGAAAAGGCTGATATACCCACAGCCAAGTTTAAGTTTTTCACAAATGCTGATGACGCGATAGATTTCGTATCCATTATGGGCTTCCCGATTGTTATCAAGGCAGACGGCTTGGCAAAGGGCAAGGGCGTTGTGGTAGCGAAGGATATGGAGGAGGCGTACGGCGCAATAAACTCCATGCTCAACGACAAGGTATTCGGTGAAGCGGGAAGCAGAATAATAATAGAAGAATTTTTAGAGGGCGTTGAGGTAAGCGTAATGAGCTTCTGCGATGGTATAGACTTCGTGCCCATGGTTTCCGCGCAGGACCACAAGCGCGTTTTCGATGGCGGCTTAGGTCCCAACACAGGCGGTATGGGCGCATTTGCTCCAAGCCGTCATTACACAGATGAAATAGCCAATGAGGTGAACGAGCGCGTGTTCGCGCCGGCGCTTAAAGCTATGGCAGAGTTAGGCTGCCCCTTCAAGGGCGTGCTTTATGCGGGGCTTATATTAACGAATAAGGGCTTGTATGTGCTTGAATTCAACGCAAGGTTCGGTGACCCCGAAACTCAGGTGGTTTTGCCGCTTTTAGAGGGCGATTTGCTGGAAATTATGGTAGCTTGCAGGAATTCTACTTTGAAGCAGCAAAAAATCAGCTTTTCGAAGGACGCCTGCGCGGTAGTCGTTATGGTTTCTGCCGGCTATCCGGGCAAGCCTCAGTTGGGCGATGAAATAAGCGGGCTTGAAAATGTTACTGACCCTGACGCGTGGATAATACACGCAGGCACAGTGAAACGCGACGGTATTTTCTACACAAGCGGCGGCAGAGTTTTGGGCGTATGCGCAAGGGGCAAGGACCTTGATTCCACAATAGAAAAGGTTTACGACAATGTGCGCAAAATAGGCTTCAGAGGAATGCATTTCAGAAGGGATATAGGCAGAGCATAAATTAAGGGTGGAAAAATGACAAATAAGATTTACAGGACTTATGTTGAAAAGCATGAGGGCTTTGATGTTGAGTCAAGCAACTTATATCGCGAGATAATGTCGCAGTTGAACATACAGGGCTTATCGGGAATCAGGGTAATACATCGATACGACTGTTCGGGCATAGACGAAGCTACATACGAAGCAGCTAAAAACACAATATTCGGCGAAGTGGGCGACAAGGTGTTTACCGAGTTCGACTATTCGGGCAATTGTCTGATACGCGAATACCAGCCCGGAATGTACGATCAAAGGGCGGATTCCGCTTCACAGTGCATAAAAATGCTGTCGCCTAAAAGCAATCCCATAGTAAAGTGCGCGACGGTATTTGTGTTTTTGGGCGAAATAAACGCTTCGGAATACGAAATGCTGAAGCGTTATCTCATAAACCCCGTTGAAACGCGCGAGGGCAGGAAAGAGCTGCCCGACAGCTTAGAGGATATCGCTCCCGAACCGCCGCAAGTAAAAGTGTTAGACGGCTTTACAGATATGAGCCAAGCCGACAGGGAGAGGTTTGTAAAAGATTACGGCTTAGCCATGTCATTAGACGATTTGAAGTTCATACAGGACTATTTTATATCAAAGAAGCGCAATCCTACCATAACGGAAATAAGGGTGTTAGACACCTATTGGTCTGACCATTGCAGGCATACAACATTCAATACGGTTATAGATGATGTCAAGTTCTCGGGCGCGTATTCCGAGCAAATTGAAAAAGCATATCAGGAGTATTTGCAAGCAAGGGAATTCTATTACGGCGAAAGGGCTGATCAGCGCCCCGTTACATTGATGGATATTGCGACCATATGCGCAAAGGTGCTGAAGCGTGAGGGCGTGTTAGATGACTTAGACGAATCGGAGGAAATAAACGCCTGCTCAATAGTAGTTGACGCTGATGTTGAAGGCAAAACCGAGCAATACTTAGTAATGTTCAAAAACGAAACGCATAACCACCCCACAGAGATAGAGCCGTTCGGCGGCGCGGCTACCTGCTTGGGCGGGGCAATACGCGACCCTTTATCGGGCAGGGCATATGTGTATCAGGCTATGCGTGTAACGGGCTGCGGCAATCCCAACACACCGTACTATGAAACGCTTAACGGCAAGCTCCCGCAAAGGGTTATAACGACTCAGGCGGCGGCAGGGTACAGCTCATACGGCAATCAGATTGGCTTGGCAACGGGGCTTGTAAGTGAGATATATCATGAGGGCTATGTTGCAAAGCGCATGGAAATAGGCGCTGTTATTGCCTGCGCCAAGCGTGAAAATGTAAAGAGAAGCCGCCCCGAAGCAGGCGATGTAGTGCTTTTGGTAGGCGGAAGAACGGGCAGAGACGGCTGCGGAGGTGCCACAGGTTCATCAAAGGCGCATGACATAAGTTCATTAAAGGAATGCAGTGCCGAGGTTCAAAAGGGCAACCCTATAATAGAGCGAAAAATTCAGCGTCTGTTCAGACATCCCGAGTGCGCAAGGCTTATTAAACGCTGCAACGATTTCGGCGCGGGCGGCGTAAGCGTCGCTGTGGGAGAATTGACAGACGGCATACTCATAGATTTAGACGCAGTTCCCAAAAAATATCAGGGCTTAGACGGTACAGAGCTTGCTATTTCAGAATCGCAGGAGCGTATGGCGGTTGTAGTTGCAGAAGCCGATGTTGAAAAGTTTAGAGAGTTCTGTGCAAAAGAGAATGTAGAGTGTACTCAGATAGCGACAGTTACAGACGATAACAGAATGCGAATGCTGTGGCGCGGCAAAACCATAGTTGATTTAGAAAGAGCTTTTTTGAATACAAACGGCGTAGCTCAGCACATAAAGGTTGAGGTCGCAAGCGGCGAAATAAAAAATAATTGTGGCTGTGAAGCAAAAAGCGTAAAAGAAAAGCTGTATTCAACCTTGGAAAAGCTGAATTCGTGCTCACAGCGCGGGCTCATAGAGCGTTTCGACTCCACAGTAGGCGCGAATACTGTATTGTTACCCTTAGGCGGCAAGTATCAGCGTACGCCCATGCAGGTTATGGCGGCAAGGCTTCCCATTGGCGAAACCAATACGGGAACATTGATGTCATACGGCTTTGACCCGTATTTGTCAGAGCAAAACCCCTTCTTCGGCGCTATATACGCGGTTATGGAGTCCGTATTGCGCATAGCTTGCGCCGGCGGTGACGCAAAGAGGGTGCGCCTGACCTTCCAAGAGTATTTTGAAAAGCTGCTCAAAGACCCGAAGAAATGGGGCAAGCCCTTTATGGCATTGTTAGGCGCTTTCACAGCGCAGCGCAGGCTGAATGTCGCCGCGATAGGCGGCAAAGACTCCATGAGCGGCTCATTCTTAGACTTGAATGTTCCGCCGACATTGGTTTCTTTCGCGGTTGCGCCTGTTGATATTCGCAATGTTATATCAAGCGAGCTGAAGCGCAAGGGCAATAAGCTATATTTATTGAAAACCGAATATAAAGACAATATGCCCGACTTTGATAAATTCAATGCTATGTGTCAGAAGCTGTATGAGGGCATAAGGAATCAAAAAATCGTTTCAGCAAGAACAGTCGAGCCCGACGGTGTATTGCCCACTCTCTCACGCATGGCATTCGGCAATATGCTTGGCGTTGAATTGAATGAAGGCTTTGACTTGTTCGCGCCCAACAGATTAAGCGTAATTATAGAAACAGAGGGCGATTTTGAGGGCGGAATACTTTTAGGTCAAGTAACCGATACGCGCCAAATAGTCGTTTCGGGTGAAGTAATACCGCTTGACGAAGCGTATTCGCACTATATTGCCACACTTGAAAGCGTTTTCTCGACTGCGAATTTATCAGAAGCAAAGGTTGAGCCTGCGACTCCGTGTTCTATCAGGAATACGAAACGCACCGGCGTAAAAATCGCAAAGCCCAAGGTGTTTATACCCGTATTCCCCGGCACAAACTGCGAGTATGAAAGCATTTTGGCTTTTGAGCGCGCAGGCGGCAGGGTTGATAATTTTGTTTTCAAGAATCTTTTCGACGGTGATATAGAATACAGCATAGATGCGCTGAAAAAGCATATTGACGATTCGCAGATAATCATGCTGCCCGGCGGATTCTCAGCAGGCGACGAGCCCAACGGTTCGGGCAAGTTCATAGCGACAGTATTCAGAAGCGAAAAGATAAAAGACGCAATAAATGAGTTTTTATACAAGCGCGACGGTTTGATGCTGGGCATATGCAACGGCTTCCAAGCGCTCATAAAATTAGGTTTAGTGCCATTCGGCGAGATAGGCGCTGATGGCGGCGAGGAATTCCCGCCCACTTTGACATTCAACGCGATAGGCAGGCACCAGAGCCGCGTTGTACGCACTAAAATTACATCAGTGCTGTCTCCGTGGTTCTCAAAGCTGAATACGGGTGACATCGTGTCCGTAGCCATATCGCATGGCGAGGGCCGCTTCGTATGCAGCGAGGAAATGTATAAGCAGCTTGAAAAGAACGGGCAGATAGCCACGCAATATGTTGACTTCGAGGGCAGGCCTTCAATGAATTACGACTTCAATCCGTCAGGTTCGTTTATGGCGGTTGAGGCAATTACCTCAAAGGACGGCAGAATATTGGGCAAAATGGGACATACCGAGAGATATGAAAACGGCTTGTTCAAGAATGTAGAGGGTAACTTCGATTTAAGCATATTCTCAGCAGGCATTGAGTACTTCGGCTAAGCGTTTGCCAAAAATTGAGCCTATGCAACATAAATAAAAATTTGCCTTTTTGGGAATTACTGTTTATAATGACATATGGAAAAAATATAAGAGAAGAAAGAAAAGGAGCATAAGAAAGAAATGCAGAACAGATTTGAAACAACCCTTTTCGGCAGAAAAATGGTAGTCGAAATTGGTAAGTATGCCGAACAGGCAGGAGGCTCCGCATTAGTACGATTAGGTGATACCGTAGTATTAGTGTGTGCGACGGTATCGAAAACCGCTCGCGAGGGCGTTGATTTTTTACCATTAAGCGTAGAGTTTGAGGAAAAGCTATATGCAGTCGGCAAAATCCCCGGCGGCTTTATAAAGCGCGAGGGCAAGCCCACTGAAAAAGCAATTTTAACTTCAAGGCTCATAGACAGGCCTTTGCGCCCGCTGTTCCCCAAGGGCTTTTACAACGATATTCAGGTTATAGCCACAGTACTCTCGGTTGAGCATGATGTAGAGCCCGACATAGTGGCTATGATAGGCTCGTCAATAGCGCTGTCAATAAGCGAAGCGCCCTTTATGGGGCCCACAGGCTCTGTAAGCGTTGGTCTTGTTGACGGTGAGTTCATTATGAACCCCACAAGCGAGCAGCGCGAAAAGAGCCGCCTGCACCTAACCGTATCGGGCACAAAGGAAGCTATAATGATGGTTGAAGCAGGCGCGAACGAGGTTTCCGAAGCGGAAATGCTCAAAGCAATAATGCTTGCCCATGTTGAAATCAAGAAGATAGTCGAATTCATAGAGTCCATAGTAGCGCAGGTAGGCAAGCCCAAGTTAGAGTTTGAGATTCGCAAGCCTTCTGATGAATTAGTGCAGCAGGTACGCGAATTTGCTATGGATAAGGTGCTGTACTCACTTGATACATTTGTAAAAGCGGAGCGTGAGGAGCGCAGAGAGCAGGTTAAAAGCGAGGTAGTAGAGCATTTCAAAGAGCTGTACCCCGATGACGCGCAGGTATTGAAGGATGTTGAAAGCATTCTCTACGATATGACGAAGGAGATAGTGCGCGACAAGATTATAAATCATCAGATTCGCCCCGACGGCAGAAAGTGGGAGGAAATCCGCCCCATATGGAGTGAGGTAGGCTTGCTTCCCCGCACGCATGGCAGCGCAGTATTTACGCGCGGACAAACTCAGGTGCTAACAGTAGCCACATTGGGCACATTAGGCGACGCGCAGGAGTTAGACGGCTTAGGCTTAGAGGAAGACAAGCGCTATATGCACCAATACAATATGCCTCCGTACAGCGTGGGCGAGGTTCGCCCCTTGCGCGGTCCCGGCAGGCGTGAGATAG
>FZPS01000094.1_pt565 | contig 12325 bp, 10 predicted proteins | sample 1817821 | NCBI WGS metagenome assembly FZPS01 (sample SAMEA104158645, study PRJEB21678) | metagenome | place: Germany | collected 2015-04-21 | reverse complement strand
AAAGGGGCCTTGGAGGCAGGGAAGCACGTTTACACGGAAAAGCCTTTGGGTGCATCTAAGGAAGAAGGGGAAGTGCTTGTTGCCTTGGCCAAGGAGAAGGGGCTCAGCATCGGCGGGGCACCAGATACATTCCTCGGCGCATCCCTGCAAACATGCCGTAAACTCATAGATGATGGGTTTATTGGGGAACCTATTGGCTTTACTGCTGCAATGATCTGCCGGGGCCACGAAAGCTGGCACCCTGATCCTGAGTTTTACTATAAGTACGGCGGCGGCCCCATGCTGGATATGGGCCCGTACTATGTAACAGCCTTGGTGAACCTCTTGGGCCCAGTGGCCGCTGTGACCAGCGTTGCCCGCACAACCTTCAAGCAAAGGGTAATCACAAGTAAGCCCTTTGCGGGCAAAGTGATCGATGTGGAAGTACCTACGTACCTGACAGGGATCATGGAGATGGCAAACGGTGCGGTGGGCACGTTGACAACAACCTTTGACGTCCATTACAACCAACAAGCCCGCTTTGAGGTTTACGGCAGCGAAGGGACTCTAATTGTCCCTGATCCAAACTTCTTTGGCAACACCATCTACCTCCTCCGGCAAGAAACAGGGGAGTACAAGGAGATGCCCTTGCTGTTTGACTACAAGGAAAACTCTCGGGGGTTAGGCCTCGCGGATATGGCCACTGCCCTCAAAGGAAACCGCCCCATCCGGGCCCACCTGGACCAGCTCTTCCACGTGCTGGACGTCATGACTGCCTTTGTAAGGAGTAGCGACAAGCAAGGGCGGGAAGAGATTACAAGCCCGTATAAACGGCCTGCCCCCATGAAAAAAGCGCAGGTGTTGGGCACCATTGAGGGTTAGGAAGGACTGCCATAGCTAGGTTCCATAGAGATTCAAGAAATAGCCCCAGCCAGTGCTGGGGTTTTTTATGAGCCAGGCAGGACTTTTGCATGGGAATGATTAATTAACTTAATTAATCGATGAAAAGTCAAACAGCACTTCTTTCGGACCCTCCGTTGGGCCTTAGTGCAGGTTAGCATAGAATCGGGGTAGGACAATGAACGGGCGCGAACGTGGCAAGAACAAAGTGCAGATCCAAGTTGAGAACCGCTCAACACTGCTCAAACTCCTAAAGGCAAACAAGCATATCTGCCGCAAGGATCTGGCAGAGCTCAGTGGACTGACCGGTGCGGCAGTCACAAACATCATTCGGGATTTGATCGACGCGGGGCTAGTAGAAGAAGATCACGCCTATACAGGCCTGAACCGGAAGAACGCTGTCCCCCTGCGCATCTGTTTTGAGCGCTTCTTGGTGATCGGAGTGACCATCCAGCGAGGGTTAGTCTCCAGCGCCATTGCGGACCTGAGCGGCAAGATTGTGGCACAGAGCAAAATGGCATTTGATTTAGACGAACCGCCCAGTGCGGTCCTGGAAAGGCTCTCCCAGTCCATTCAAAGGTATATTGACGAGTACGGAAACAGGTTCCGCATAGTCGGCATCGGTGTTTCCGTGCCTGGGCCCACCAACCTCGTTCTGGGGCGCATATCCTACCTCACCAACGCCCCAGGCTGGACGAATGTGCCCATCAAGGACTACCTTGCAGAACGCTTTAGCTACCCGGTGGTCATGAACGAGGACGCTAACTCGGCCGTCCTTGCCGAGCACTGGCTGGGGAAGGGCCAGGGGCGGGATAACCTCATCTCAATCCTTGCGAGCAAAGGGGTAGGCGCGGGCGTAATCGTTAATGGGCAAATCCTCTATGGTGCCTATGGCCTTGCAGGGGAGATCGGCCATACCAGTATTGACTGGGACGGGCCCCAATGTGAGTGCGGCAACAGGGGATGCCTCGAACTTTATTGCTCTTCCCTGGCTTTAGTCCGGAAGGCCCGCAAGACGTTAGGCAACACAGATGACTTAGGCCTAGAGGCGGTGGTAGAACAAGCAAGCAGTGGAAATCGCGAACTTCAGGACTTAATTATCGAGAGTGGGAAGTACCTCGGCTGCGGGATCGTGAACCTTGTTTATACCTTCAACCCAGAGCTGGTCACTATCCATGGGGAGATGTTATTCTGCGGCGGCCTGTGGCTGGAAAGCATTCGAAGCGCCGTTAGGGAGCGCCTAAACCCAAGCATCGCCCAGCAAGTGCAAATTGAGTTCTCCAGCTTGCAAGATCCTGTCCTCCTAGGGACTGTGGCCATGATGGGTGAGAAGCTCTTTGCGGAACCGGAATTGGAATACTTCGCTCACTAACTTACTGCTAAGGGGTGGCTTATGGCACTACTATCACTAAAAGAGCTCTATAACGGGTACGACACTCACTTTGCTGTCGCTGCGTTTAACGTGCACAATCTGGAGTATGCTCAAGGGGTAATGATGGCTGCGGAAGCGGAGAACGCACCGGTCATCCTTATGGTTGGGGCAGGGATGAGCAAATACTGCGGATTAGGGTGGATGGCCGCAGTCTGCAAGTATGCCGCGGAGGATACCCATTTGCCTGTCGTCCTCCACCTTGATCACGCGAAAGACCTGGAGCTTATCGTGCGAGCGATTCAAGCAGGCTTTACCTCTGTGATGTTTGATGGTTCCCACTTACCTTATGAGGAGAATGTGGCCCAGACCCGCCGAGTGGTGGAGATCGCCCACGCCGCGGCTGTTTCTGTTGAGGGAGAGCTGGGGGCCATTGCGGGAGTGGAAGATGATCTGCAGGTATCCAAAGACCTCCTCACCGACCCAGCACAGGCAGAGGCCTTTGTGAGAGAGACAGGGGTAGATGCCCTGGCTGTTTCCATTGGCAATCGGCATGGTTTGTATCAACAGCCCGCTGACCTTGATTTCCAACGCCTTGCGGCCATCAAGGGCCGGGTAGAGGTGCCTCTCGTGCTTCACGGCGGCTCGGATATCCCCGACGCACACGTCCGCCGGGCGGTGGCCCTTGGTATTTGGAAGTACAATGTGGCCACGGACTTGAAAATTGCCTTTACCAATGCCTTACGGGCAAGGCTCGGTGAGACAGATTCCTGCGAACCCCCGGCTACTCTAGGAGCAGCGCGGGAAGCAGTTAAGGAGCTGGCTAGGAAAAAAATGCAGCTGCTGGGATGCTCAGGCCAAGGCGGACGGTGGAAAGCACCAGCACAGAACAGGGAAGTGTTAAGATGACGGAACAGATTTGGCAGAGATACTTATCCGACGCACTACTGAAGCAATCGTGGCAGGGGACGACCTTTGCGGGGTTTAACGCCAATGTGGACGTGATCGTGAACCTCACCAACAAGGCGGTCCGCAACCTGGTGGCCAGCAACCCAGATCTGGACAGGGCCGAGATGGAGAGGAAGTCCGCAAGCTCAGTTGGGGTTGTCCGCTCCAGGGAGGATTTTGTTGCCCTTTTAGTTGATGGCCTCCGGGGGGGTAAATCCCTTTTTGTGCAGTGCGAAAATGGGGAAGTCATGAGCTGGCTGCAGGAGCAGTTCGAGGAGACCACCGACAAGCTGGGGGGGCAGGCGGGGATAATCTCCAACCAGATGGCAGCCCTGGGGGCAAGGTCTGTCCTCTACTCGCCCATACTGTCTCCCCGCCTAGGTGCTGTGATGGATCCACGGGTTCTCTACCCTGCGGTCACCGATGGATGTTTGGAGCTTCAGCCAGTGCAGGGATGTGTGCGGGAAGGGGACCCCACCCACTCTCCGTGGGTGTTTGAGTACGGCAAGGGAGAACGGTTTGATTTCGGTTTCACCGAAGTGGTCACGCCTCGGGCAAACCGGATCATCTTAGTGAAGCGGATTCCCGGCTTGGGATACAACTTCGCCCCAGAGCTCAATCCTTACTTGGGCTCCTTGGGCGAAAAGTGCGATGTGGGTTTTGTGGCAGGATACCACCTTGGCGGTCCAGCACCGGAAGATCACGCTGCCAGGACAGCGTACTTCCAAGGAAGCCTCGCTGCACTTCGGGAACTCCGTGAGGGGAACGCCGCTTTGAAAATTCACCTGGAATACGTGCCCGCGAAAGAGCCCGAGCTGGAGATGGAAATGCTCACCACCCTTACTCAGGGGGTGGACAGCTTCGGGATCAATGAGACAGAGATCGCCAAGGTGCTGAGCTCCTTCGGACTGGAAGACCTTGCTGAAGAAGTACGGGAGAGGGAGCGTGCCTACGCTTTGTATAGGGGAGCCTTAGCCTTAAGAGAGCGGTTCGGACTAGAACGGGTCCACGTCCACAACCTAGGTTACTACGTCCTTGTCCTCGCCAAGCCTTACCCCTATCCAGTAGAGAGAGTGCGCCAGGCATGCCTCTTTGGCTCAGGCGTCAATGCTTGCAAGGCAATGCATGGGGGTATGGTCAAGAGGGAAGAACTCCCTGAGGCTGCAAAGCTTCCTCTGTCCAGCATTGGCTTGGAACAGCTCAAGGCATTTGCCGAGGAACTAAAGGAAAGGGAATGCCCGCCCCTAGATGTGGAGGAGTTTGTGCGGACAGGCATAGCAGAACTAGACAGCCACTACATCTTGCTGGTGCCAGCACATATCGTGCCTAACCCAGTGATCACTGTGGGTATGGGGGACACCATTTCCTCCAGCAGCTATGCCGCGGAAGTGATTGGCGTTACACAAGGAGGGTGAGAAAGTGGGAGACATTTTTGTAAACCTCAAGCGCTTTGAGGTGCCCCGGGAACTCGGAGGAGTGTGCCCTCAAAGCGATCCAGTTGCTTGGATGAAAGACGCTTTGCAGCGGTGTAAGGAACTGGGGCTAGGGGACAGGAAGGATGTGCGCCTTACCTTTTTCGTGCCGGAGGCACTTATCCCCGCTGCGGTGGCAGCTGCCCAGGGGGCCTTTGCCGTGGGCTGCCAGGGGGTTTTCCGGGAGAATATTACCCCTGGGGGGAACTTCGGCGCCTTTACCGCAAACCTCCCTGCAAATGCTGCCCGGAACTTGGGGTGTTCGTGGAGCATTATTGGCCATTCAGAAGAACGCCGGGATAAACTCCAAGTGATGCAGAGCTTTGCGCCAGAGATCGTCAGCGATTCCACACTGGGGCAAAGGGCCAAGAGTGCTGTGAACCAGATCATTAACGCAGAAGTGCTGCGGGCTCTGGAATCAGGGCTAAACGTCCTGGTATGCGTGGGCGAGACGGCCGAAGAACGGGGAGGGGGCACCCTCGCGGAACAGAAGCCTCGGGTTGAGGCGGCCCTGCGCACCCAAGTGGTGGAAAGCTTGCGGGGCGCAGAGGCATACATCGCGAACCGGGAAATGGTCATTGGCTATGAGCCCATCTGGGCAATCGGGCCGGGTAAAACTCCTCCCGATGGGGACTACATTGCTTATGTTGCGGAACTTATCAAGGAGATTGTCCAGGAGGAGTTTGGTTTCACCATTCCTGTAGTCTACGGCGGAGGGCTCAAGAAGGAGAACGCGGCCATGCTCGGAGGCCTCGCGGCCGTTGATGGAGGGCTTGTGGCCCTGACGCGCTTTACAGGCCAGATCGGGTTTGAGCCAGAGGGGCTGCTGGAGATCGTCGCTGAATACGTGAAGGGCAGAGGAGGTTATCAAGGTGATTAAGCTGGACTTTGAATACGGGCAAGGTACCATGAGCGCAGTGCTTCCCGGGGACCGTACAGAAGTCTTTATTCCCGGGGAGACGGTGCCCGATCCGCCAGTCCTAGAGGACATTGAGGGCGCTACCAGGGAAGCTATTCTCAACCCCATGGGCATGGAACCCATCGCCAGACTGGTTGGGCCAGGCTCGAAGGTTGTGATTATCTTCCCCGACAAGGTCAAAGGCGGCTTTCAGGAGGCATCCCACCGCAAGACCGCGATTCCCATCGTGGTAGAGGAATGCCTGAAGGCTGGTGTGGACAAGAAGGACATCAGGCTGATTTGCTCAAATGGGCTGCACCGGAAAATGACCGATGCTGAGCTGAAGCGGATTTTGGGGGAGAAGATCTACAGCATGTTCAAACCCCTGAACAACATCACTTGCCACGATTCAGAAGACTGGGATAACCTCATTGACCTGGGCTTTGATGAGCTGGGCAACCGGGTCATTATGAACAAAGAGGTGTTTGAGGCAGACTTGGCTGTGTCCATCGGCCATACCTTGGGGAATCCTTACGGAGGCTATTCTGGCGGGTACAAGCACGTGGCCACCGGTATTACCACGTGGGAGAGCATCGCCTGCCACCATGTGCCTGAAGTGATGCATCGGGATGACTTTACGCCCGTGAGCCACCACAGCCTGATGCGGAAGAAGTTCGACGCCATCGGCAAGCACATGGAAAAGTGCATGGGCAGGAAGTTTTTCACCGTGGACGCGGTCCTCGATTCTTACCAGCGGCAAATCGCTGTCTTTGCAGGCGATACAGAGATGCTGCAGCCCATCTCCTGGGAAGTTGCGAACAAGCGGACCTACATCCCCTGGGCGAAAGAGAAGTTTGACATCATGATCTTCGGCATGCCCCAGGAGTTCCACTACGGCAATGGCCACGGCACCAACCCTATTTTGATTATGCAGGCCATTGCGGCGAACATCATTCGCCACCGCAGGGTGATGAACGACAACTTCGTGGTGATTTGCTCTTCCATCTGCAACGGCTATTTCCACGATGAGGAGTTCCCGTCCTACCGGGAGCTGTACGAGCTGTTCCAGAAGGACTACCACAACGTCTTGCCTGACTGCAGTAAATACGGGGAATACCTGGCCCGGAAACAGGAGTATGTGGACAAGTACCGCTATGGCTTCGGGTACCATCCATACCATGCCTTTTCCATGATTTCCTGCGGGCATATCGCGGAGAAGGAAGCGGCCGCAGTTTACATTGTGGGAGCTTACGAGCCTGGCTATGCCAGAAGCATGGGAATGAAGACCAGGGCAACCTTTGAGGAGGCCTTACGGGACGCAGAGAAGTATGTGGGCAAAACGCCCAGGATCTTGGCTTTGCCTAAGACATTCAAATTGGCGGGCGTACACTTGATGATGGAAGATGACAAGATCTAGAAGGGGAAACTGAGGGGCGAGGTTCAGCAGTGGAACCTCGCCCCTTTGGCATGTGTGGAGAGTGCGTTTTTTAGCGGATAACCTTGCCCCGGACTGTCAGGGCGTAGATGGTATGGGCTTTCAGGACAGCCAAGTCCTCAAGGCTCTCCAATTCATAGGTCCGGGTTACCACCTTTTCTGGGGATGCTGCATCGTTAACCAGATAGAGGCTCTCCCCCGTGATTACCGAAACCTCAGGTTTGCCCTGAACCTCAAAGGAGTCTAAGGTGATTTCCACATCCAAGTCCTCAAGCCCCCGGTTCACCATAAAGAGGGTCACTGTATCTTGGCCTTCATTGATGCACGCCACTGTATCCACAACGGGAATGGGGTTAGTGCCTATTCGCTTCACGTAGTTTGGCGCGTTCACCGTGAATGAGGGCCCCGCAGCCTCGTGTTTTAGGACATAATCGATGGGCCGATTGGCGTAGAGCTCTAGGGCGTAATAGGTTGGCGTCCCGTAAACAGTAAGGTGGTTGCTGTTCCAGGGGCGCTTGGGCCCGTGGGTCTGGTCCGCAATGACATCGCCCACTCGGATGCAGCCGCCTTGCCAGCCGTTGACGAGGTCAGAGAAGTGCCCCATCTTCACCAAGTGCGCCCAGCGCAGGAACTCGTTGAGGTTCGCCGCGTTCGCCACCGCTGCCTCCAAAGTGTGCTCCCTGGGGGTGCCCACCCTTCTGGTGTTGGGATAGTACATAGTGTTGTACTCGGTGATGGCCAGCTTGATGTGGTGGAGGTTCGGATTTTTCTCCAGCATTTCGCCAAGTTCTTGCAGGTGATACCTTGTCACCTCAGGATAGGCCACGATTCCCCTGAACGCATCCTCTGGCTCCATATCAAAGGAGCCTAGGTCAGAGAATCCGTGGTAAATGTGGAGCGTTAGGTAATCGATGGTGTCTGCGCACTTCTCCAATAGGGGGATGTTCCAGTCCATGATCCGGTGCCCGCAAGCAAGGAGGATGGCCTCAGGGTAAACTTCCTTGATGGCTTTGGCATAGGCCAGATGGCGCTCGGCAAACTCCTCTGCAGAGCAGTGCCCAATCTGCCACGGGCCCCACATCTCGTTCCCGATTTCCCAGTATTTCACATTGTATGGCTCAGGGTGGCCGTGCTTGGCCCGGAGGGCGCCCATGGGCGTATCAATGCTGCCGTTGCAGTACTCTACCCAAGCCCCGACTTCTTCTGGGGTAGCGGTGCCCGCGTTGATGCAGATCAAGGGCTCTACTTCCAAGGCTTCGCAGAACTGTAAGAACTCATCGGTGCCGAAGTACTTGTTAACCCACATTCCCCAGGCTTCACTCACTTTACTGGGACGCTCATAGTAAGGGCCCACGTAGTCCTGCCAGTGGTAGCCGCTGATTTCATTCCCGCCGAATCGCATAACGCCTGCGTTTAGCCGTTTGGCCATCTCGAATACGTCCCGCCGCACATTGCCTACTGCGTCTTCTGGGAGCATGGAAACGTGGTCCAGCCAGAGGTTGCCCTTGGAGATGAGTTCGGGCCAGCGGGAGCCATCGGGGACGTACACGATCTGAAATTCTGCCGCAGGAACGTCTCGTGGGATTTCCAGGGTAAAGGAGTATTCCCGCCAGTCGTGGCTTTCCATTGCCACTGTGCGGCTCGCGATGAACTCACGGCTTTCCAGGTCAACAACGCGCACCTGGATCCGTTTTATCTCTGGTGAGCTTCGGGCATACAGCGTGACGTTGTATTCTACTCCGCCCCGGAGAGTGATGCGTTGGCCAATGCCAGATGCGGTTTGGTCTGAGGGATTGATTCTAATCCGCTGGCTGTGCCCAGAGTGGTAGCGGGCCGCGGGCTCTAAGGCGTAGTATGTGTTTTTCCCTGGATTGACTGGATACCAGCACCCGCAGACGCCGTCGTTGTTATCGTCTTCCCGCTCGAAATCCATGTCTTTCAGGACATAAGCGAGCATTGCGTCCATGTGATCCCGGATGTCTTCTACGAAGTGGCCGAACACGAAGGGATCGATGCGGTGGCCTTCCTTGATGTGATCACAGTAAACGTTAATGGTTGCCTTGTCGCGCTGCATTACACATCCTCCATTCTGCTTACTTCATTCCACCGGTAAGGGCAATACCCTGGATGAAGTACTTCTTCATAAACACGAACATCACAAAGATCGGCACAGAACTGATCACTGCGGCTGCCATCAAGACGCCGTAAGAGGAAGTGGCGTATGTACCCCGCAGTGTGGCGAGGCCGACTGGAAGGGTCATCTTTGTCTGGTCCTGCAGTACAATGAGGGGCCAGAGATAGTTGTTCCAGGAGCCCAGGGCTGTAAAGATGGCTAATGCAGACAAGCCAGGCTTGGAAAGGGGAAGGATAACGTGGCGCAGTACCCCCAGTTTGCTGCATCCGTCAATGATAGCTGATTCCTCCAGCTCGAGGGGTATCCCGAGGAAGAATTGGCGCAGTAGAAAAACGCCAAACGCTCCTGCAAGGGGCGGAAGGATAACGGCCTGAGCGGTGTTGATCAGTCCTAAATCAGAGAACAGGGCAAAGAGGGGCACAATGGTTACTTGGCCCGGCACCATCATACTGGCAAGGACAATGCTAAACAGCACATCCCGCCCAAAGAAGCGCAGCCGGGCAAAGGCAAAGGCCGCGAGGGAATCAACAATGAGGACGAGGAAAGTGACGCAGGTGGTGATCACCACAGAGTTGAGGAACCACCGCAGAATATGGGAACGCTCCATTACCACCTTGTAATGATCCAGTGTTATCCGGGAAGGGATCCAGATGGGTGGGAGTTGGAAAATATCTGTCTCGTACTTGAGAGAGGTAATGAGCATCCAGACAACGGGCAAAAACCACAATACAGCAAAGGCTACCGTAAAGGCTCCAAGCAGCTTCTTGCGCATCTTTATCGCTCCCTTAGCCACACAAGTTGAATCACGCTAACCACCATAATCAGCAAGAACAGGATGTAAGAGAGGGCAGCAGCGTAGCCCATTTCAAAATAGCTAAATCCTGTTTCGTAAATGTACTGTACCAGGACGCGGGTTGCCCCTGCAGGGCCGCCACCAGTCATGATGTTGACCTGGCCGAAGATTTGGAAACTAGCAATGATCTGCATGATTACAACAAACTGGGCCGTGGGGCGGAGCAGCGGCAGGGTGATCCTGAAAAACCTGTGCAAGCCAACAGAACCATCTAGTTCCGCAGCTTCATATACTTCTGTGGGGATTTGCTGCATGCCCGCCATAAAGAGCACAACGTTGTTCCCCACTGTCCACCAGACAGTTGCCACCACCACAGCTCTTAGGGCCACCGATGGGTTGCGCAGCCAGTTGATGGGCCCTACACCTAGGAACGACAAGTAGTGGTTCAAAAGGCCCCACTCCGGTTCATACAGCCACAGCCAGATGAAGGCAATCACAGAAATGGACAAAAGCCGCGGGAAAAAGACCATGGAGAGGGAGATTTCCTTACCCCGGAAATGCCTGTTGAGCAAGGTTGCCAGTAAGATAGCAAGGACCACGTTTGTGGGCACGTCCATCAAGGTAAAGGACGCTGTGTTTTTCAGCGCTGTCCAGAAGCGCTGGTCGGTGAGCATTTGGGCGTAGTTTTTTAGCCCTACAAACCTTATGTCGAAGCCGAAGATATCACGTTCGGTGAGGCTCATAAAAAAGCCCTGCAGAATTGGATAAAGGGTGAATAGGCCGAAGAAGCAAAAGTAGGGTAAGACAAACATATAACCAGTAAGATTCTCTTTGAATGAGCGGTAAAATGACCGTTTGGCCTTGGCCACGCTTAAACGCCTCCTGCCCCGGTATGGTGGAGTAGGGCACCGGGAACACTGCTCCCGGTGCCGCTAGAAGATTATCTACCGAGAATGCTGTTCACTTCTGCTTCGGCCCGTTCCAGTGCAGTGGCAACATCGATGTCACCCTGCAGGGCCGCTTCCATTGCTTCCTGAATCGCTGTTTCAACCCGGCCGATATCAATCAATGCCGGTGGGTATACCAGGTCTGGCAGCTGTTCCAAGACTTGGCCCCGTGCTGAGTTCAGCACTTCCTCAGTCTCGGTGACTTCGATGAGGGAAGGAACTGCGGACCAGTTGTGTGTATTGCGGACCATCCAGTTCACAAACTCCATAGCTGCTTCCACCTTCTCTGGGTCGAGGCGGCGCTGCCTTGGAATGACGAAGTTGTGGGAGTTTGCAAAGAACGACCGGTTGTTGTTGAAGAATGCTGGAATGGTGGTCACGCCGTAGTTCAGGTCCTCTTGGGCATCGAGGCCGGGGCTGTTGAACACGCCATCTACATAGAACCCGCCGCGCCCGAGACGGAACGCCTCCAACGGCTGAGTAACATCGAGAGGTGCTACTTGGTACTTGTGATAGAGGTCTACCCAGAACTGCAAGGCAGCCCGGCCAGCATCGTTATTGAAGTTAGCTGCAGTACCTTCCTCGTTGACAACGCTAGCACCTGCTTGATACAGGGTGGAGAAGAAGTTGCGGTAAGCTGCGTAGCCGCCGGGGAGGATAACGCCCCAAGCATCGGTTTTCTCTTGAATCTGCTGTGCGTAGCTGATGAACTCTTCCATGTTGGTGGGCGGATTCTCAATGCCCGCTTGCGCCATGAGGTCTTCGTTGTAGAAGAGGACTACAGATACGATAATGTCTAGGGGAATGCCGTACTGGACGTCTTTGTAGAAGCCGCCGTTCCAAGCCGCTTCTATGAAAGCTTCACTGGAAAGGCCGGCCTTTTGTACATACTCATCCAGGGGAACCAGGGCGTTACGGGCTGCAAAAGCAGGAAGCCATCTGGTGTGTACCACTGCCAGGTCAGGGGCTTGGCCGCTGCCGATGGCCAGCTGCAGTTGGTCGTAGTAGTTATCCCAAGTGGTCAGCTGCCGCTCTACGTGGATGTGAGGATGCAGCTCGTTGAACTTCGCTACCATCTCGTCCATCAAGTCACTATCGGGGCCGCTGAACAAGTCTCTAAAGGTAATGGACACAGTTTTCGCCATGGCTGTGCTCGCGGTCATAAGCACGCAAGCTAATACCAAGAACACTAAGATTTTCCGTTTCATTGTGAACCTCCTCGACCAGTAATTGTTGTGCTGCAACGGGGGCTAAATGTGATGAACTGCAAGAAATCTATCCGCTGATCACCTTCTTTCTTTCCGCGATTTGTCCTATCGGTACCCACTGGGATTTCAAGGGGTACTTCAACCAATTAGTTTTTCGCTCGCAATAATCCGGGGAGAGAGCCCCTGCGAGCAGGGATTTCATCGAATCGTCCTTCCTGCCCAGCGCAGATGAGGGTTTGCCC
>FZPS01000059.1_pt457 | contig 12327 bp, 13 predicted proteins | sample 1817821 | NCBI WGS metagenome assembly FZPS01 (sample SAMEA104158645, study PRJEB21678) | metagenome | place: Germany | collected 2015-04-21 | reverse complement strand
GATATAATGTGTATCGTTTTCCTTGAATCCATTTATAATTTCTAGGAGGTAATGAATTGTCATTTTTTCTAAAATTATAATACAAGTTTCTCAACTCTTGTTCATTTCTTTTTAATGGATCTATTTGAAAAGAGAAAAGCAGATTACAGGATCCTGAATTTAGAGAATCTTTAAACTGTAGAGTAAAAAAATAATCCTCTACTCTTTGTGCTAGAAATTCTTGTATTTGCAAAGTGTTATTCTTCTGCGAGATAAAATCGATTGTATCCACAACATTACTTGCAGCAGGAAAGTGATTAGAAGTATAATCAAAAATAGCCTGTATATTACTAGCTGAATAATGTAGAACATAATTCGTAGTAGATGGAATCTTCCTCAAACAAGGCTTTGGTATTTTATTCTGAAGAGACAAAACATTAGAAAAAGAAGCTTGAATGGTATCTTCTAAAGCAGCCACACCCTCAAAAAACATACCTTTATGATTAAAGTCAAGATTAAAAGAGACCCAATTAGCAATATTCCTGGAAGAAGAAAATTCATTATTAAATTGCACTTCATCTAATTTTAGATATAATGACGGAGTATTATTTTTAGCCTCTATACAATTTGTGTAAAACAAAGAATCATTAAGCAAAGATGCACCACCTAAGTTTGCATCAATGACCTTTTCCAATAGTTTCTTTTGAAAACTAACAGCAAAAAAATCAGGGGTTACATAAAAAGCAATAAATTCGCCGGAGTCTAAAGTGTAAATTCTAATCTCCTCACCTTTATAAACAAAAATTTTATGAGGAAAAGAGCCGGCCACTTTCTCTTTTACAAATTTCCGAAAGATATTAACTTCCTTTTTATTCAATTTATAATAGAGAACCTGATCGTACAAACTATATGGTGGGTGAAAACTAATCAATATTTCATTTATACTCCTTTGAGCTTTCTCTTGATAACCGGGAGTCAAAGAGGTAAAAAACTCACTCGTAATTTCCAATAACTTAGATTTTATCTTTCGATTTTTATTTGCACTAACCGTATCTCTCTTATTCATCTCTCCAAGAAGATTACTCAAATTCTTAGGAGAATAAACAACTTTAGTGTCCTCTGGTATTAAAGTAAACAAATTATACTCCTTATCGTATTCAGCTTTAGAGATTCCAACATAAAAAAAGGCCCCTAAGGCTATAATAACAATTAAAAAAATGCAAAATAAGGCTTTTTTTATTTTGATTTTTGAAGACATTTAAATTTACATTTTTAAGTTATTTATCGACACAGAGTCGATCCATCTTACTAGAATATGCAAAAGGTAATAAAAAAAAAGCATAAAATCAGAAATTAATCTCCAAATCATCATAAGCCAAAAATATATTTTGTGCTAATTTCTTTTCCACCTCTGAATGAATCCCCATATCGTGACTCATATGAATGAAATAAGTTTGTTCAGCATTAATTTGCTTGGCAAAAGCTAAAGCTTCATTTAATGTTTGATGCGTATGATGTTCTTTTTCTCTTAATGCATTAACGATAAGCACCTTAATCCCCTTTAAGGCCTCATACGTTTCCTCAGGAGCATAAAGCATATCAGTAATATACCCTACCTCATTTAGCCTATAACCTAAAATAGGAAGTTTTCCATGAAATACTCGTAATGGAGTGATCGTTATATCTCCTATACAAAAACTTTCATCAGGTGATATTGCATTTAACTCTATTCTTGGAACACCTTCATATCTTTTACTTACAAAACAATAAGGCAATCTATGTTTAATGCGGTCGCAAACATAATCTTCAGCATAAACCTGTACATTTCCGAAAATAGAAAAAGACCGTAAATCATCCAAGCCTCCAACATGGTCATAATGTTCATGAGTTATCAAAACGGCATCTAGAGGGGTAAAAGGAACCTTTAGAATTTGCTCCCTAAAGTCAGGACCACAATCGATTAAAATTTTTGTTTTATAGGTTGAAAAAAAGGCAGATGTTCTTAGCCGTTTATCTTTGAAATCAGTTGAACGACAAACCTCACAATTACAACCAATTTGAGGAATGCCTGTTGAAGTCCCTGTACCTAAGAAACGTATTTTCATTTTGTATAACTACCTATATAATTCACCTCAGGACGAAGTTTAATGCCAAACTTATGATTTACAGAATCTTGAATTGATTTAGCCAACAAAAAGACCTCTTTTCCGGTTGCTCCTCCATAATTGACTAATACTAAAGCTTGCTTTGGATACACACCAACATTTCCCACTTTTTTACCTTTCCACCCACACTGATCAATCATCCAGGCAGCCGGAATTTTATAGGTGTCATTGGGTAACTTATAAAAGGGTATATCCGGATATTCATTTTGTAACTTATTAAAAAAATCCGGAGCAATGACAGGGTTCATAAAGAAACTACCTCCATTACCTATATCATCAGGATTAGGGAGTTTTTCTTCCCTTATCTTTATGATGACATCTCTCACTTTCTTTAATGTTATATCTTTGTCTTTATCTAACTCTTTACGAATGCTTCCATAGTCTAAATAAAAATTCTTATTCTTACTCAAGCATAAGTTTACACGAGTAATAAATAGATTCTTATTCTCTGGTTTTTTAAATACACTATGACGATAAGCATATTCACAAGCTGAGACAGTATATACAGTAAAATTACCCTCTGTATCTATGGTTTCAATGGAATGAACTAAATCTTTCAATTCCACTCCATAAGCACCAATATTCTGAACTGCAGCCGCACCAACCTCTCCCGGTATTAAAGATAGATTCTCTGCGCCATACCATTCATGCTCTACACAATAGGCAACAAACTCATCCCAATTTTCACCGGCACCCACTTGTACAATTATCTGGTCTTTTGATTCTTCTATTATTTCAACACCTCGAATGGCAGAATGCAGAATCATCCCTTCATAATCATGTAAAAAAAGAAGGTTACTCCCTTCTCCTATATGTAAAAATGGCTTTTTAAGTTTTCCTTGTTGCAAGAATAAGAGCAATTCGTCTTCATCTTTATATTCTATAAAATGTTTGGCTTTTACATCTATGCCAAAGGAATTATGTTTTAACAAAGAATAATCATTTCTTTCTATCATCCTTTACTTTTTTATTTCAAACTAAATACTGGTATCTTCAAATTTGAATAGTTGCCATGCCCCATCTACTCGAGTAAAATAAAGCGCATTAAAAAAACCATTTCCAATACCCCGAAGTACAACAATCTTATCATTAGAAAGGTCTTTACCCTCTTGACCGTAATTAATATTAAATAAAAAATCTTTGGGTATAGGAGGCTTAAAGGCAAACCATTGACCGGACTCTAGTTCTGTTTCTAAAATAGAAAACTCATCATCCGGATCAATAGTCACAAACTGTAAGGGTTGTACTATACGTTGGGCTTGAAAGGAACTATCATTTGAAAAACGGGCAAAGAAATCAAAGAATTCCTCCTTATCATCCTTTTCAATATCTTTTAAATTAATGGCTTCCATGAACCAAACATCATTGATACGTACAAAATAATAGGTCTTAACTTTATGTTCATCCAATAAATACAATTCTACCTGTACCGATTTAGATGATAAACTGTCTAAGCTGTCCATTGCTTCTTCGGTATCAAATAGCAAAGTATAAAAGCTATTATTTACGAATAGACTGTCGTGTACCCAATCTTCCTCTTTAATACGAAGAACACCCTCTCCATCATAGTAAGGAAGAGGAAAAATGGTTCTTTTCAGCTGTAACTCACTGTTAGAGGCAAAAGCATAGATGAAATCATCAAAAGTTCCATCTGTTTTAGCAGGTAAAGTGTCTCCTATTAAAAACTCATAAAGCTCTTTTTGTTTTTCTTGTTCCAATTGAGTTAATGAGTCGTTAGTTGTAGTTTGAATATAATTCAATGAGGTTGAAGAAGACTGCTCTGTTCGCCTTCCACAACCAACTAACAAAAAGGTTAGACAAAATATAACAGTTATAATTGTTCTCATTTGGAGTTACAAGATAAGAATAAAATCACTGACTTGCAGATTCTTTTATAACAAACAATTTCACCATCTATTCAATATACAATCCATCGATTTCATACAAACCAAATATTCATACGCAAAAGAACATAAAATAAAAGCAGTTTTACTTTTAATAATTAAAACAGAACAAAGTTAATCACTTTTTGCATCTAAATGCAAGATGAATGTTGTTTATTCAAAGAAAAAGAGTGTAATTTGTTTATATAAAATAATCATCATGATCACCTTTTCCAATGCAAAAATAAATATAGGGTTGAATATTGTTTCAAAGCGACCTGACGGATATCATAATTTAGAAACGGTTTTTTACCCTATTCCGATTGAAGACACTATAGAGATCCATTTAAATGAAAGACAAAATACCCCAATTACATTACACACCTATGGAAAAAAAATTGAGGGTAAAACATCTGATAACCTAATTATAAAAGCATATAACCTCATAAAAAAGGATTTCGATCTTCCTGCGCTGAATGTATATTTATCTAAGAACATTCCATCCGGAGCCGGACTAGGAGGAGGATCTTCTAATGCAGCTTTTATGCTCAAATTATTAAACCAACAATTCAGACTGGACATTCCCATAAAAAAGCTAGAAGAATATGCGAAACAATTAGGTGCTGACTGTCCTTTCTTTATTCAAAACAAACCGGTCTTTGCTCAAGGTATTGGGGATTTGTTTTCTCCTATCAACCTCAACTTAAAAGGGTACACTATAGCTATCATCAAGTCTGATTTATTTATCTCTACTCAAGAAGCTTTTAGCAAAGTTCACGCTCAAAAGCCTAAAAACCCATTATTGGATTGTATAAATCTACCCATCCATAAATGGAAAGATTATATCAGCAATGACTTCGAAAAATCTATTTTTCCTATCTATCCGGAATTAAAAGAAATAAAAAAACATCTTTATCAATCCGGAGCTCTTTACGCATCAATGAGTGGTTCTGGCCCTTCAATATATGCTATATATAGTAACAAGAGCAGTCTTCCGGATTTCTCTCATTTTCAAGAATATTACATCTGTAACTTGTAAAATAAAAACGGTACCTTAATTTTACATTAAGGTACCGCTCAACACAAACACAAAATAAAACACGACAAAACTACTTTGTAGCTTACAACTTTTTAAAAGAAACTACTATTCAACTTCGTTTCACTTCAATAAACTACTAATACTAATAACGCTATTTATTGTGTTTTGTTCAAAAAGTATATCTTTTTAACTTTTAGCTTATTGTATTCCTTTTTCTCTTAGTTTTTTCTGCCAGCTCCAAGCAGAACGAAGCGTATCTTCAATGCTGGTTTCCGCTTTCCATCCTAACTCTTTATTGGCATATTCAGGATCTGCCCAAACTTGTTCTATATCACCAGCTCTGCGTTTGGTTATTTCATAATTTAATTTTACTCCTGTCGCTGCTTCAAAAGCCGTAATTAGCTCTAAAACAGAAAGACCTTTTCCGGTACCAATATTAAATATTTCAACTTGATCTTTTTGTTTATTATTTAACATACGATCAATAGATACCACGTGTGCCTTAGCTAAATCTACCACATTAATAAAATCTCGAATAGCAGAGCCGTCGGGTGTATTATAATCATCACCGAAAACACTTAATTTTTCACGAATTCCCATTGCAGTTTGGGTAATATAAGGAACTAAGTTCTGTGGAACTCCTAAAGGTAACTCTCCAATATAAGCCGAAGGATGAGCACCTATTGGATTAAAATAGCGAAGTAAGATTGATTTTATGGGTGAACCGGACTTTACCGTATCTTGAATAATCTCTTCGTTTATCTGTTTGGTATTACCATAAGGCGATTCTGCTTTTTTTATAGGTGCCTTTTCTGTTACAGGCAATTGATCGGGCTGTCCATATACAGTACAAGAAGAAGAAAAGACAATGCCTTCTACATTATATTTAGGCATTAATTCTAGTAGATTAATTAAAGAAACCAAATTGTTTCTATAATATAATAAGGGTTTTTCAACAGACTCTCCTACTGCTTTACTTGCCGCAAAATGAATAATAGCTTTAATTTTTCCATGTTTTTGAAAAAAACGCTCTAGCCCTTCATAATCCAGACAATCTAATTTTTCAAACTCGGGACGGATACCAGTGATTTTCTCAATATTATCTACGATATCTGCTCCGGAATTAGATAAGTTATCAATAATAAGGACTTCATATCCACTGTTTTGCAGCTCTACGACTGTATGAGAACCAATATAACCTGTTCCACCTGTGACTAAAATTTTACCTTTCATTTCTTCTTTTTTATATGATATTATATTTACAAAAATAGCCAAATATTTAATGGATTCTTCTTTTTATTTCTTTTAAAAAAGAACAAACCAATCAATAAAGAGTAAAATAAGTAAAAAATAGAGAGAACAAAAATAAAAAAGAAGAACTTTAATCATTAAGACAAATAGCATAAGCAAGAAGTAAAGGTCTGGGTTAAACTACTCATCGGTCCCAGACCGACTGCCTTTCTCTCCCAGACCGACAGGGCTTTGATCCCAGACCGACAAGACCTTGATCCCAGACCGACCTAAAATGATACGTTTACTAATGATTATCACTTTCCCATTATGCAAATAGACTATAAAAACTCTGCATAGACATCACACGAATTATCAAAAAGTTATATCAATTAAAAACAGACAAAAAAAGAAGGTGAAGTTGTACAACTTCACCTTCTTATACAGAATAACTATATAGTTATTTATTTCCTCATAGCAGGAAGTAAACTTAAACGATTCCTGAAAAACCCATAAATGCCATAGCCAATAAACCGGCTGTAATTAAAGCAATGGGAGTGCCTTCCATACCTTTTGGGATATTGGACAAGCTCATTTGTTCACGAATACCTGCAAAAATAATTAAAGCTAGTGCGAATCCTAACGCTGTGGAAAAGGCATAGACAACACCTGTCAATAAATCAAAATCTTTCTGTATTACTAAAATAGCAACTCCAAGAATACAACAATTTGTTGTTATTAGCGGTAAAAACACACCTAATGCCTGATACAATGAAGGAGAAACCTTCTTTAGTATAATTTCCACCATTTGAACCAAACCTGCAATTACAAGAATAAAAGCAATGGTTTGCAGGTAACCTAAATTAAAGGCATCTAAAACAAATTTCTGTAATAAAAAAGTAACTATTGTAGCAAGAGTCAATACAAAAGCTACAGCAGCTCCCATACCTACAGCAGTCTCTACTTTTTTAGATACACCTAAAAACGGACAAATTCCTAAAAACTGTGACAACACAATGTTGTTCACAAAAATTGCTGATATAAATATTAATAAATATTCCATAGTTCCTTAGATTAAGCCTTCTTAAAACGATTAATAAGAGCAATTAAATACCCCAAGGCTATAAATGCTCCGGGTGCTAAGACAAATAATAGCATGCCATATTGTTCAGAATAAATTGTTATATCAAAGATTTTCCCTGTACCAAAAAGTTCTCTCACAGAACCAAGTAATGTCAAGGCTAAAGTAAAGCCTAATCCCATACCTAATCCATCAAACAATGAGGACAATGGAGAGTTTTTTGCTGCAAACGATTCTGCACGTCCAAGAACAATACAGTTTACTACTATCAAGGGAATAAACAATCCTAATGTAGCATATAATGCCGGCACATAAGCTTGCATAATCATTTGTAATAAAGTAACGAAAGAAGCGATGATTACAATATAACAAGGAATACGAACCGCATCAGGTATCAAGTTTTTCACTAAAGAGATCACGACGTTTGAACAGACTAACACAAAAAGTGTAGCTAATCCCATACCTAGTCCGTTTATTGCTGATGATGTTGTACCCAAAGTAGGACACATTCCCAAGAGGAGCACAAATATGGGATTCTCTTTAACAATCCCATTCATTAATACTTTAAAATTACTCATAATATTACTCCTTTTATTTTGTTTCTGTTGTTTCACTCTCAGTTGCTGATGTAGTAGCATCGGTAGTTCCCTCCACTTCACCGCCCAGATAAGCCTTATAAGCTGCATTGACAGCATTCAAAAAGGCTCGGGTAGTAATTGTAGATGCCGTAATTGAGTTCACTTCTCCTCCATCTTTATCAACAGCTAATGGTTTATCACCGGGACTCTTACCTATAATATTACCGGGTTCTCCTTCTTTAAACCATACATCTGCTTTTGAGCCTAATCCGGGAGTCTCAGTATGAGATAACAAATAGTAATTATAAACTTTACCCTCTTCATCAAATCCTACTAAAATCTTCATTTCTCCCCCAAATCCTAAAGAAGCAGCTTGTACTGCACTTCCTATCCATTTTCCATCTTTCTTTGCAGGATAAATAATGAAGTCTACTACTTTTGTGTCGCCTTGTGTATTAAAGATAGTGTCACTTTCTTCTACCGGATTATTATCAAACTCCGGAACCACGTTCATCAAAGCTTCATTTAATATTTGCATGTTTGCTTTTGCTATAGGCTCCTTAGTTAACTCATTAAAATAAGCCAATATAGCTACAGCCAGAACAGTTACTCCTGTTAATACTAACAGCATATTCTTTAACGATGAATCTAACTTTTTCATTTTTTCTTAGCCACCTCCCCAAAGCGTTTAGGTTTAAAATAGGAATTGATTAAGGGTGTAAACGCATTCATAATCAGAATTGCAAAAGACATACCTTCCGGATAAGCTCCAAATTGACGAATTATAATAGTTAAAAAACCGATGGCGACTCCATAAATAATCATTCCTTTAGGAGTCATAGGAGAAGTCACATAATCTGTTGCCATAAATATGGCTCCTAAAAGTAATCCTCCGGTTAATAAATGAACTAATGGGGATGCATAAATCGATGGATTAGCTAAATGCATAACTCCTGCTACCACAAACACAGTAGCTAAAATTGAAATAGGCACATGCCAGGTTATTATTTTCTTCCATAACATATAGATTAATCCTAATAGTAAGGCTATTGCACTAACTTCTCCAAGAGAACCTGCATTATTTCCAAGTAAAAGATTAATAGAATCGGGTAGCTGATCTAAAGAGAGCCCGGGTGCGCCATTAATTACACCCTTCATTAAGGCTAGAGGAGTGGCACCGGTAGTGGCATCAGCATACGACATTAACTGACCAACTTCCGGCCAGGTAGTCATTTGAACGGGAAACGACAAGAGCAAGAACACTCGTCCTGCCAGAGCCGGATTAAATGGATTATTACCCAATCCTCCAAAAGACATTTTTCCTACACCTATGGCAAAAAGAGCTCCAAGAATTATAATCCAGATAGGTAAGTTTGAAGGTAAATTGAAAGCTAAGAGAACTCCGGTGATAATAGCTGATCCATCCGTGATCGTTACTCTTTCTTTCTTTAATAGAAACTTGGAAATAGCCCACTCAAAAAAGACACAAGCAGCTATTGAAGTTGCTGTAACAATTAAAGCGCCTATACCAAAAAAGACTAACGAAACAATAAATGCGGGTATCAGTGCTATCAGCACTCCATACATATTTTTCTGTACACTGTCTCCACTATGAACGTGAGGAGACAAAGAAACGGTTAATTTATTACTCATACTCTTCATTTTATTTTGCTTGACGTCCACGAATGATTCCTCCTACTCTATCTTTTCCTAATCGACAATAATCAAGCAACGGACGATAAGCCGGACAAGTGTATTGACAAGAACCACACTCTATACAATCCATAATACTTTCATCCTCCATACGCTCAAAATCTCCGTGTTCAGCCAACGCAGATAGTAGATAGGGCTCTAATCCCATAGGACAAACAGAAACACATTTAGCACAACGGATACAATCCTGACTGGGTCCTCTATATGACTCCTTATTAGTAAAGATCAATAACCCCGACGTTCCTTTAACAGTAGGAATATCTGTGGATGTTATGGCTTTACCCATCATAGGACCTCCGGATACAATTTTTCCGGTATCCTCAGGAAGTCCTCCAACAGCATCAATTAACTGTTGAATGGGAGTACCTATGCGAACCTTAAAGTTAGAAGGTTGTTTTACTGATTTTCCGGTTACCGTTACAATACGTTCAAACAAAGGTTTATTCTTTTGAACAGCTTCATAAACAGCATAAACCGTAGCAACATTTTGTACAATGGTTCCCGTGGTAATAGGTAGCTTACCGCTGGCAACTTGTCGCTTTATCACAGCCTCTATGAGTTGCTTCTCCCCTCCTTGAGGATATCTAACCTTTAATGGTATGATTTCAATGCCTTCATAGTTTGCTGCCGTTTTCTTCATTAATTCTATGGCATCCGACTTATTGTTTTCTATTCCAATGAAAGCCTTGTTTACATGAGCTGCTTTCATCAAGATAGATAGACCAACCAATATTTCTTCGGCTCGCTCTAGCATTAATTGATGGTCTGCTGTCAAATAGGGTTCACACTCCACTCCATTAACTATGATGCATTCGGCTTTCATAGAAGGAGGAGGGGTTAATTTTACTTGAGTTGGGAAACAAGCTCCACCTAACCCAACAATACCCGCATTTCCTATTTTTTCAATTATTTCTTCTGAAGACAGAGTACATTCTTTAATGAGGGTTTCGGACCGATCAATAGACTCTTCCCATTCATCCCCCTCCACATTGATAATAATTGCGTCTTTGGGATAACCACTCGTATCAACCACTGAATCCACTTTGAAAACCTTTCCACTCACAGACGAATGTATAGGAGCTGAGATAAATCCTCCTGCTTCTGCTATTTTGGTTCCCACTTTAACCTCATCACCACGTTTTACCACTGACTTTGCAGGAGCTCCTATATGTTGACTCAGCATAATGGTTACTTGGTTGGGAACATCAAGTACCCTAATGGGCTGATGAGCAGACAATTTATTCTCCTTTGGATGGACACCACCTCTTGAAAATGTCTTTAACATAGAGTATTTATTTTCTTAAGTTTAACTTTTTTATTATTCTGTTGCATCACCAGATTTCTGCTCTTCTACTTTTGGAGCGCTCTCCTTTTTATCTGGAACGGATTTCTTTTCTTCTGCCTTAACAGTTGCCTCCTCTTTTTTAACGCGAGGTTTTCTTGCGGGAAAATTAACTTCAATAATTGCATCCTGAGGACAAGCTTCCACACACTTACGACACAGTTTACACATATTATAGTCAATGTATGCTAACTTATTTTTTATGGTGATGGCATCAAAAGCACAAGTCTTAACACAGATTCCACACCCAATGCAACTTACCTCACAAGCTTTTCTAGCAATAGGCCCTTTATCCTGATTCATACAAGAAACATAAATTCTTCTGGAACGAGGGCCTTTGGGACGGAGCTCTATGATTGAATGAGGACATGCTGTTACACAAGCATTACAAGCGGTACATTTTTCTTCATCTACTTCCGGTAAACCCGTTTCCGGATTAATGTGAATAGCATCAAATTTACATACGGTAACACAATCACCGAAGCCTAAACAACCATACGAACAAGCTGATTCTCCACCATATAGGGAAGATGCAATAGCGCAATTTTTAGCTCCATCATATTCATTCGTTTTAGGTCGATGCTCACAGGTTCCATTACAACGCACAACAGCTACCATCGGCTCTTTTTCTTCAGCATCGAGTCCTAAAATAGAAGCTACCTGGCTCATTACTTTAGGGCCGCCCGGCGGACAATTTAAATCATCCAATGAATTTGCAGCAACACAAGCCGCGGCAAAAGCACTACATCCAGGATAACCACATCCGCCGCAGTTAGCTTGAGGTAAAGCATCTGCAACTTTTTCAATCCGTGGATCTTCATAAACGGCAAATTTCTTAGATGTCGCATAAAGTATAATAGCAATAACCAAAGCTATTACCCCTAACGATATCACCGCGATTAGAATCACATTCATACAATTATTGATTTATAGGTTTTATAGTAAATGAGAATTTTTTTTTCATATAGCTTTGATTCAACCACAGCCATATATAATAAGGTATTAATGTACTTAATGCTATCAAAGCAGAAATTAATTCATTTTCAATCCAATGAGATAAAATAAAAAGAGAGAGAACGACTAATAAAAAAGGATAAACAAAAGCCCATAAAATAGCTTGTAGTCCCAAAGAAAGAGCTCCAACGACCATTACTTTATCACCAACTTGGTAATTATTTAATGGATAGTTGATTTCTATGATCTTCTCTTTGCTTTCAGCTGAAGAACACATTCCTTTAACACTACAAGAGGCGCAAGCCGCAGTTTGTATTATTCGAACAAAAACCTTTCCGTTATTTACGCTTTCCACAGTACCAA
>FZPS01000181.1_pt151 | contig 12330 bp, 11 predicted proteins | sample 1817821 | NCBI WGS metagenome assembly FZPS01 (sample SAMEA104158645, study PRJEB21678) | metagenome | place: Germany | collected 2015-04-21 | reverse complement strand
CTCCATAGCCGAAGGTTTGGGCTAAGCGGGCAATTTTAACTGGAACACCGTATTCTTTATAATATGTATAACAATAATGCTCTGCTATTCTTTTGCCCATTGGATAACAGCTTCTAGTTGAATATATATCTAATTCTCCAAGCATATGCTCTGTAATAAGACGATTATCGTTTCTGATTATACCATAAATTTCCATCGATGACAAGTAGACCATGGACCTAATCTTCTTCTGACGGCCTATCTCTAGTATGTTTTTTGTACCAAGAATAATCCCATCAATTACCTCAACAGGCTTAGCTATCATAATGGATGATTGCGTAACACAAGCACAATGAAAGATATAATCAATCGGCATATCAAGCATTTCAGAGTGGAGATTTTCAAGTGATTCTTCAATAAATGTAATACAGCTGTTTTTTTCATCACTATGAGGATATTTCTCTCTAGCCCTCCTTATATCACGTACAGGTAGGACTAGCTTGATACTAGCATTTTCTAATGTATTCATGGATATTAGCTCATTAGCAAGTAAGCCACCTATGAAACCGGTGGCACCTGTGATAAGGATTGTGGAGTTAATGAATTCCTTCATCGAATTAAATATACCTTTTCCTTTCTATGCACAAACATATTAAAAAAACTTCTTTAGTCTCTTAAAAATATATCTCTCGTATAGACTTTATCTTTTACATCTATTAGTTCTTCATTAAATCGATTCGCTACAATTAAGTCAGAGCTTCTTTTAAAATCTGATAATTCTGATATGATTTTATGATTATTATAGCTCGTTCCTTGAAATGTCGGCTCATATATAACTACATTAATCCCCTTGGAATATATTGTTTCCATGATATCCTGTACAGAGGATTGACGATAGTTATCCGAATTTGACTTCATGGTTAATCTATATATTCCCACTGTTTTAGGATTCTTAGCAAGAATTTGAGCGACTATAAATTCTTTTCTAGTTCGATTAGCATCTACAATTGCACGAATCAAATTATTAGGTACATCTTTATAGTTTGCCAATAATTGCTTGGTATCCTTTGGCAAGCAGTATCCACCGTACCCAAAGGATGGGTTGTTATAAAAGTCTCCTATTCTTAGATCTAGTCCAACCCCTTCAATAATCTGCTTTGTATTCAAGCCTCTGATTTCTGCATAGGTATCCAGTTCATTAAAAAAAGAGATACGCATTGCTAAATATGTATTTGAGAATAGCTTAATTGCCTCGGCCTCTGTTATTTCAACACAAAGTACAGGAGCATCTTTTTTCAGTATAGCTTGTTTGAGTAAATTGATAAATGTATTAGCTGCCTGAACCAATCTTGCATTTTTCTGAGCTACCCCAACGATAATTCTTGATGGGTACAGGTTATCATATAGAGCCTTTCCTTCCCGTAAGAATTCAGGAGAAAATAATATATTATCATTATGAAAACGTTCTCGTACTTGATTAGTATATCCAACTGGTACAGTAGATTTAATGATCATTATGGCATCAGGAGCATATTTTATCACCTGCTTAATTACACTCTCAATTGAACTAGTATCAAAATGATTTTTCTCATGGTCATAGTTTGTTGGAGTAGATATAATCACATAATCCGCATTTTCATAAGCTAATCTTTCATCAGTAGTCGCTACTAAATGAAGTGATTTCATCTTTAAATAATCCTCAATCTCAGCATCCATAATTGGTGATTTCTTACGATTAATCATTTCCACTTTTTCAGGATTAATATCAAGAGCATATACTTTATTATGTTGTGATAATAGTATTGCATTGGATAATCCAACATAGCCGATGCCTACAACTGTAATTTTCATTCTGCCTCCTAGTTTCAGTAACATTTAAGTATAGTTTCATATCTTTTTAATTATTATTATATAACTTTTGTTTAAAAATTTCCTCTATTTTCCCGTGCACCCAATGAGTACCATCACTAGTCTCTCTATCACGTACCTCATAATAACTAGGAGCCTTTATTTCCTTAATTAACCCTAATGTTAAATATGCATGAGCATTATAACAATAAGGCAATTGACAATTACATCCCACACTTTCTAAATATATTTCTCGACATAAATCATTATAAATATTATCTAGATATGGATGTCCAACGCACTTATAGATATCACCGGATTCCAAATTCATGGAAAATGACCATTTTCCTGCCATACAATGTCCGACTCTTTTTTCATATACTTGTTTCATTTTAAAGTCGAATAATTTAGAATCAAAGGTCCCCCAAATTTGTCGATAATCCTCTTTTGTATGCTTTGATAATATTTGTAAATTACTCGTTGCATCATTACGGGCTACTGTAACATGTGGTAAAACTCCAAATTTATGTAAGGAGAATTCCTTAATTTCATCTATATACTGTATTAACTCATCATGAGGTGTAATCTCTATCGAGATAGAGCATCCTGATAACATCATTTTTCTCACATTACTGGTAAACACCTTTAATAAATTCAGCCTCTTTAGCTCTAAATAGTGAAATGAAAACTTTATAAACAAATGCTCCAGATTAATTTCAGAAGTCAACAAATCATCGAATGCCTTGGTAATTGTACCATTCGTTATAATAGACACATAATGTCCTTCTTTTACGATTTCTTTAATTATTGGTAATAACTCTTTACACAACAAGGTCTCTCCGCCTGCACAGATATTAATTAAAGCCACTCCTCCTAATCGTCTCTTTGATAAAGATGCTCTAATAAATTCTGGTGAATGAAAATAATTCTTTTTATACCTAAACTCTCTTTTCTGGCTAATATAACAATATTTACACCTCAAGTTACAATATGTATATGGAACATGACAATTAATAAATTTAATAATTCTATTAACATCAAATTGACCTTGCTTACTATAACTGTTCTCAAACATGTTTACATGCAAAGCATCATATACAGGCATATGTGCATGAAAAGCATCAATAATATGACAATATCCGATTCCTTTTTTGTCTAGTTCTCTTGATACAATTTTAATATCTCTGTCATTCTCAATTGCGATTAGTACAATATGGTTCCTTTGAATTTCATCTTTTGATTTACATGATGTTTTACTAAATGCACAATTTATCTGTTCTGCAGGATAAGTTCCCCATTTATGAGGATATGTATCTGCAAAAAAAACAATATTAATGGAAGGATCGATACGAGCGATATATTTCCTCATAATCTTACCAGTTCCCCATATAACAATTTCAGGGTTTTTTTTCATCAATATCTCATATGTACTCTGCATTACTCTATTCCTTCTAATATTTTTCTGTTAATTGCTGCACCTATGCTTTTGTCTACCATTGAGCAATCTTTATATCCCCAGTTTGTCATCTTTACATTAAAATGCCCTATAGTTTCCAAAAACTGCAGCATATTATTTTGATTGCTTTCATTCATTGACTGAACAAAATACTTCATATCAGTTTGCAATAGAAATTCTTTTTTTATTAGTCCGTTACTGGTGATTAATATAATCTTGTTCCCCTGATAAGGTATTACTAGATAATTGTCTTTATATCTTAACACGTCATATACAGCATAGTTTTTATGTTCTCTAGGAGTTATATAATCTGAAATATCTATTTCAATAATGTTGATTTTTTCTTTTATTAAGTCCATTATAATTATACCATTAGCCTCGTGGGGCATATAGATAACTTTGCTTCCAACGATTTTACAATACCAATAACTATATATAAAATTACTATAATTTTTTCGGTTCATCCAAAGTTTATTAGGAAGAGATATCGTTTCTGTTTTCTGAATTTCACCCAATGTTATAATCTTTATTGGCTCATACTCTTTAGTAGGACATGTATATAGTTTATTCTTATCTATAACACCAAATGAATGGTCATAGCCTTCTTTCCATTCTGTCATTTTTCCGGTTTCAGTAGACATTTTAATACTTATATTACAAGCATCATTAAAAAGGTATAAATTATTTTCATATAACGTCATCATTTTAAAATTCATCTTTTTTGTTTTATCAAAGTTTACATTTACAGGCCAATCATTATATATTTTGTAAACCTTTTCATCCATATCTATTCTTATGATACCAGGATAGCTACATGGGAGTAACCATAAATATTTCTCTTGAAGGATTGATTTACGGAATTTAATCATATGGTTATATTCAAACATTTCTTTAGGTAGAAATAATTGCTCTAGTTTGGAATTAATAAGATTATAGATATAAATATAATCTATACTCCATGGAATCATCCAAATCTGATTATTATAATAATACAATCCAGAAAATTTCATTCCTGTTTTAGGCCCATTCAATTGATGAACAGCTTCAATATCTTTAGTGTCAATATTTAGTTTAAAAAGCCAATTGCTATTATATGAGGTAAAATAAATCCATTTATTAACCAAACATGCTGCATTCATATATAGCGGCTGTGTATTCACTATAGACTTCATTTAGTCACCTGCGCTTTTTTATTAATTCATAATGTATTGGAAATACTGCTCAATATTTTTATAAATACGATTAAAAATCCATTCATGACAGAATAATACAACTCTTTTATCTGTGACATTTTCTATGATTTTTTTTGACATCATATATAATGACTCTATCTCTTCATTTGTACTTAATTCTAACAAATCTAGTCTTATATCCGTTTTACGATATATTATATCATTCTTAACTACTATTCTATCTTTCTCTAATATATCTGTATCAATATCTGTCAAATCATAACTTAATCTATTATCATCAGCACATAAGAGGCATGAAATATTGCCTTTATCTTTTAAAAAGGTAATCAGATCACTTCCTGCTTCAAATCTATGTAAACGCACTGTGTCTGTCCATGCATATGGAGAAACTTTATTATCAATAATATTTTTCACTCTGATGAATGATTGTATCTCTGTATCATAATCATCTTCCACTAATCCACCTTTTCTCCTATGCCAACAAAACTTTAGCCATGAGTCGTTTTCTCTAAACTCATCCCAATATTTCTGTGGTAATTCATCGATTGAAAACCCATCACAAACTTCATAAATATAGAGACTAATATTTATACCATATCTATCATGCCATGTTCTTATGGTTTTATAAAAATTCATATCAAATATGCTTCTAGGATTATTTTCTTTTAACCATTTTAATGAAGATATTACATCATCTATGGAAAAGTGTATATATTCCGCCTTCATTATATTACTCCTTTGTAATTTTGCTATTATCACAAATTATATTTGCAATCTGCTCCATATAATTCAAATAATAATAATTTTTCTGATAAGGCTCGTCCCAACTATCTAAGTTCATAAGTAATATATCTTCATATGATTTAACAAATCTAATATACTTCACATCATTAAGCCATGATTTATATATACCCTCTAATTTCCTATTAATATTGTTTATAGCTATACATGGAGTACCACTGATTACACAAGAAATCATACAATGAAGTGCATCTGTAATAACTAATTTATATTTTTTTAACTCATTTATTTTATTATTAATTACCTCTTCACGCTGATTAGGCATAATATTAGAATGCCAATGCATACTGGTTTCCTTTATGTTCTCACCTAATCTCAAGAAATGATTTTTTATAGAAGTCTTTTCTTCTTCTGATAACATTCCTTCTTTATCATTTCTTAAGCACAAAAGGATTCCTTCTCTTGGATTTTGTTCTTGTGAGTAGTCTAATGTCAAAGCCATGTCTGGCATTAAACAGCTCTTGACTTTCCCCTTAAAGATTGTTTCAGAACGGTTATATGAAATAGCCTCCCGATAAAATATAGTTAAATCTTTATGTTTCGTAAATAGATCATAGGCTAACTGCTTTTGTCTTTGTCCTTCTTCTGTATCTTCAAAGTATATGGACTGAGGCAGTATAACAATTTTATTATCAGGGAAATCTTTTATAATATCATAAACATTTTGTCCACTATATGGCCACAAAGAACCTAAAAAGCCGCCACCAGTTATTACTATGATATCATCCACATTTGTTCGATAAATAATTTCATTTCTATTTTCTTTGTACATTTTATTTGTTACTTCTATGACGTCATAATCAGGCAAGAATTCTTTAAAAAATTTCATTGTTGCATATGCAATAATATGGTCACCTATATTTGTGTGTAATGGTGTATTAATAAACATTATCCTTCTTCTACCGTTTTTATAAAGATTAAGTAATCTGTTGTATATATCAAGATAAACCATAGAATCTAACGGCTCATTATCTCCATTATAAATTCTATGTATATTATATTTGTTGCCATATCTTGTAATTATATTGTTATACATCTCTTCTTCATAAAAATAGGATAAAATTACTATTTCAGAGATATTTATAGTATCTATGTCATTAACATTTATAATATCATGGTTATGATACTTTTCACTGAAAGTTTCCTTATAAGTATCTATAAATATAAGCTTGGCATTAATATCACCCATAATATTCTTATATCTTTTCAAAAGATATTCTGCATGTTTACCACTTCCGTAGATTCCTATGATTATATTTTCCTTTTTAAACGGAAGACTCGAAAAAATCCTAAATATATATTTTTCTCTCTCTAATACAAGTTCTTTTAATATGTTTATAATATCGTCAGAAATCCATCCTAACGGGGTAATAATTTCTTCGGCAAACTCTAAAACTTTTCTTATATTACTGACTTTTTCACCTATTAGGTTTAATAATTTATAATATAAAAGTATACATTCCTTTTGAAGCTTCAATATATCTGATAAATGTTGTCTTACAGTCTCTATTTCATTTCTTGACAATCCACGCAATACTGTTCTGTGCAAACTCCTAATCATTTTAATTAAATACTGTATCCATAGATTATCAATATTCTTACCATTAGTTAATAAACATGTATACATTTCATTAATTATTTCATATATACTGCAAACCTTTCTAATGTTTAAAGATGAAGTCATAATAGAATCATCTCTATAAAGCCTCACATGAAATGCCTGCGGAATATACATAATACGCTCAGCCATCATCATACATGAATAATGAAAAGCTACATCCTCATAGTAAGCCTTGGGAAGAAACCTTATCTTATTATTAAGCAAGAAATCTCTTTTTATAAATACAAGCCAAGCTTGCACAAAAACTCCTCTCTTATTAGTATATGTTTCAATAAATTGTCTACCCGTATATAAATTATAAGGATTAACAATATGATCTCTTTTATAATTATCGTAGTTAATCAACAACGACGATCCTTTAATGGAACTTTCTACTTCCACTTTAGAATCAAACAGAACCATTTCAAGCTTATTCTCAACAGCAAGTTTATAACACTGCTCGATAGTTAGTGGTTCAATCCAATCATCTGAATCTAAAAAATAAATATATTTGCCCTTAGCTAAATTTAATCCTGTGTTTCTAGCCTCACTAAGACCTCTGTTTTCAGTTGTAACAACCCTAACACAATTATTCTCTGCTTCATATTTTTGTGCAATTAGTAGTGAATTATCCGTAGAACCATCATTAATGATAATTATCTCAATATCTTTAAATGTCTGATTTAGGCAGCTTTCTATTGCTTTCTTCAAATGTTTTTCTGTATTATATACAGGTATTATTATTGTTACTTCACACATTTGTATTCTCCATAATCTATTATTTAATTTGTATAGCTGGTTTAACATACCTTTTATTATCTATTTGCATGTCACAATAATCACAAACTATCGAATAATCTTGTAACATAATTTCCTTTATATTATTGATGGTAAGATTATTATCAATACCGATATATTCATTCTCTTTCATAAAACCTAATTCAAAAAGACTTACACTAAGAACACATGAGAGCGCCTATCACTTCAGAAAAGTATTCGCTATATCATTTACATCCACTATGCCTACTAAAATTCTCATGTTAACATGTACAATCAACTAATATATCATCTACTTCTTCTTCATAAAATCTTATTATTTTAATTTTATCACCATATAGTCTTCGTGCAGTAAAATACATTTCATTTTCATAAGCTTTACTTGATATAATAATAGTATCAACGAATTTACCAGCATCATGAATATTTATTACAGGTTTTCCATTAAACTTAGTTATAAATGTTTCTTTATATGTATCAATAAAATATAATTCGCAATTTATATCATCTATAAAATATTTAAACCAATTTAATAATTTTCGTGTGTGATAACCGGTTCCAAAAATACCAACTCTTTCTTCCGTAATAGACAGTGGTAATTTATTAAGAACCTCTACTAATCTTTTTTCATACAAGTTCCAAAAATATTCTTTCATATTGTTTTTACCTTTAAAGAAATATGTATATAATTCCTTCTCCGTCTCTTTATCTATTGTCTGAAGCAAGGTACAAATATTCCTTAACAAACTCAATGAAAAATCTTCTACATGTCTGTTTAATGAAATCCATACTTCCAAAAAACGTAATGAGATATTGGTTAGTTCATTTTTTAGTTTTTCACTATCTGACTTTAAAACATCAATCATATGTCTTTTAATACCTAAATATGATTTAATTAGATAAATTCCAAAATTGCTCAATACTTTTTCATTTACTGTATTTTGTAACTCTAGAATATAAGACCAACATAATGATTGAGACATAAATAATTGCTTACACTTCTTATATGTCATCGTCTTAGTCATTATTGAATTAGGCCTATATCTTCGTACATATAGTTTTTTTGATATATATTTAACTTTTTTCGCATTAAGCATTGCTTTAAAAGAGAAGAAAAGGTCTTCATATATTATATTCTCAGGAAAACTAATGTTATTTTCTCTCAAGAATATAGTTCTAAATACTACCATACATGGAGATACTATATAGCTGTTTGGATAATATCTTGCAAAATATTCGATCCCCGACATTACTGTTTCTTTTACTCTGCCTACCCTGTCATAATGATTGTTATATGTTCTTTCTATTTCATTTTTAATATGAGAATCAAAGTACAAAATATCTAAATCATATTTTCTCATTTGCTCCATTACTATCTTAACTGTATCATAATTTAAATAGTCGTCAGAATCCAAAAACATAACATACTCACTATCTACCATACTTAATCCCCTATTTCTTGCTGCTCCTTGCCCTTGATTTTCTTGGGATATAATAATTATATTAGAATTCATATTTGCATATTTTGTGCATATGGCTAAACTGTTATCTGTTGAGCCATCATTAATAAGTATTATCTTATCAAATCTTTCACTCTGAGCAAGGACACTTTTTATACAGACATCCAAATATTGTTCAGTATTATAAATAGGTATAATTACAGAAACACTCATACATTTTCCTTCCTTATAATTCTAAATAATTATTCTCATATTAATTTTTAATCTATACACCATATATAATTTTTCTTTCCATGATTCCTTGATTAACTATGAAATTGTAAACTGAGTCAGCTATTTTTTTATCTTCAATTGCTATTACAATCTTATCAAACTCAAATTCTATTATGCAATTAGTATCATACACTTGTAATCCAATCTCCTGATACTTTTTATATTGAATATCAAACCAGGCAACCAACTGATAATAATTATTACTAGTAATCTGTCTAAAAAAAGATTTGCCAACGACCCCTGCTCCATATATTGCTATTTTGCGCGCTCCATCTAATTTATTAAATGGAAATTCATATATCTCTCCCTTATTTTTTACAGTTTTTAAATACTCTTGATAAATAAACTCTTCAGAGTCATATTTCAGTATATTTGATTTTATATCAAAGTATAAACTGTTATAAAAAAAAGATTTATCAAACAGATTTATTTTCAGCTCATCAAAAGCCTTTTCTTTAAGAAAATTGTATACCTTTGAGAAATTACTAAAGTATTTTTGTTTTTTTAAAGTTGTAATACAAGCAGATAAACATTTATTTACAAAGCTTTTCTCTATAGATGCATATATCTTTCTTGTTAACAAATCCTTCTGTATAGCCATAAGAGCCCAATAAAAATCAAATGAGATCTCTTGACGCTTGCCCATCCCCTGCAAACTATTTATATTATTGGTTCGATAATTTACAAATCTCTTATTTACTACACAAATATTATTAGCAAGAACTAATGTCATACTAACAAAATAATCATCATTACATCGTTTCGTTCCTTGAAACCTCAATCTATTATTTTCAATAAATGTCCTTCTATACAATTTATTCCAAGGAGCTGGAGAAGTAACCTGAAATATTCTTTCAGGAATTTCTTTATAGGAAAATATCGATGTATTATTTGGTATATATTCAGTTTTTAATATCCAAGATGGCTCTTGAATCTCTTTTGTTACATTGTCAAAAAAATAAGCATCACATAAGACAATATCCACATCATTCGTGAATGCACTATAATACATTTCCTCCAACATTGTTGTCTCAAAAATATCATCTGAATCAAGGAAGATTATGTACTCTCCACGTGCCACTTCCATTCCTTTATTTCTTGCATTCCCTGCATACAAGTTTCTCTGCTGAATCAAATAAAATCTTTCGTCTATATTTACATAATCCTGTAAAATATCTACGGATTTATCAGTTGAACCATCATCAACCATGATAACTTGTATATCTTTTAATGATTGATTTCTAATGGATTCTAAACATTCTCTCAAATATTTTTCTGCATTATATACAGGAATAACTACAGATACCTTGCACATATTTATTTCCTCATTTCTCGTAGTCTGATTTTTCTGGTAAAATCCTATCAAATGCCTCATTTATTCTCTTTTTAATAATTTCAAATTCATCCATACTACAGTTCTCATTAATACTAATCATCTGATATTTCTGACCCTCTATATCCTTAGCAACTTCTTTATAATTCTCTATATCTACTTGATAAAACTTACCCAGAGTTCGCCTTGGATAAAATTCACCCGAACATAATTGCCAATAACGTATTAAATACTGTGATACATCTGTATGCGCCCTAAAATGATTTTTTGACGCTCTTTCGAGAGCTTCACCCTCCACTTTCCATATATGGGAAAGGGTTGATTTTTTCATAGCACTTGCCATATGTGGATCTCTAAATCCGGCAAAATCGTACCAATACTGAAGAGATTTTGTTCGCTCTAACAATTCTCCATAATCATCGCAATACCATTTATCCCAGTTTTTTGACTGAACTTCACGTTTTTTAAAATGCCTATTAATAATAATCATGTTATTTACCTGGACATACCTGGCCATGTTGGAGATAGCCCCTACTTCTACCGGTGTTATATGTCCTTCCACCGCCTCATCACAAACCACATTTTCCCTGAAAAAATATGTTTCCTCTATAGGCTGCAATGGAAAAGTATCATCATTAAATATAATAAAATTCTCCGATAAATCTCTAATTCGATGATAATTCATTTCTATAGTATTAGAATTAAATGTAGGCAAATACTGCTTTGGTATATAATCTTCATGTCTTAATATTCTTATTTTAGAATGATTTGTTTTAAGAAATTGTGGTATATGCCCCCATGTCACAAAAAATATTTTATTAACCCATGGCATAAATTTCTCAATAGCACGAAACCAATAGTGTAAATTATCCCAACTTTGAAAGCGTATATTGGATATAGATTTTTCTTCTGCTCCATACTTTAACCTACATTCTTCTCTTTCCTTCATCCATGCTGGATCAGATCCATCAACCCAAGGAACAATAATGTCTATTTTATCATTTATTATTACACCATCCATTTTTTCTCTCCGTGAACTATCTTTAAGTTGTTTTTGTTATATAAAAAATATATTGCAGTTAACACTTCAGCAAAATACCCTATATATCTATCTCTTCGCTCTATCCCTTCTGGTTCACATATCATCTCAGCCCTTTCCAATATAGGAAATATCCACTGACAATAATCATTGAATGTATGCCAGTCGGCAAGAAACATATTATAATTATAAAGATATGGTCCTTTTAATATCCTTAATGCTACATCATAATAATCAGGTGATATTTCTTTAAGGGCTTGCAGCATTTTCTTTTGATCATCTCTTGAAATATATCGTCCATACTGACCTGAAGTATCCGGATAACAGACAAATGGCAAGGGTAATACCACATTAACTTTATTCTGCTTTATTATCCTAAGATCATTATTACTTAAGACCAGCATCCTGCGATAATGACATATGCCAAGAAACTCCGCTTTACTATTTTTCCAAGCCCAATACATGGCTGTTAACTCTGAGTACTTATAGTTTTTATATGATATATTATTTCCTGTGCTATCCAACAAATCTGCTATACGCTCTTCAACCAAAGCTGCCCCCACCTGTATAG
>FZPS01000190.1_pt17 | contig 12334 bp, 10 predicted proteins | sample 1817821 | NCBI WGS metagenome assembly FZPS01 (sample SAMEA104158645, study PRJEB21678) | metagenome | place: Germany | collected 2015-04-21 | reverse complement strand
AAAAAACACGGTGTTAAAATCAAAAACATCTATGAAGGACAAGCTGGATGTGTAATTTCATCTCATTGCGGGCCTGGAACTATCGGAATTTTATACGAAGTAAAAGAATATAAAAAAGAATAAAAATATTATTTGATATATAAATATCAATATGTTAAAATTATTATAAATACGAAGAAGAGGAAGAGTAATTAATTTTAAACTTTCAAGAGAGGAGTTGGACGGTGCGAAACTCTAAGTTTGGTTAGTGAATGTCGCCTTGGAGTTGAAATAGTGAAATAGTAGTAGCTATTTTCGGGAAATCCCGTTATAGATTAAAGAAGTGCTAGTTATACTAGAACTAAGGTGGTACCGCGCTTATTTTTATAGCGTCCTTAGAGTTTTTTCTCTAGGACGCTATTTTTATTTATTGGTGATAATATGAAAGAATTTCAAACTGAGCGAATTAAATTAGTAAAACCTGATAAAAAATATTTAAAAGATTTTTTTGAATATGCCAGTAAACCAATGATTGGACCAATGGCTGGCTGGATGCCACATGATAACATCTCTGTAACTGAGTGTGTATTAGAAGAAATGATTAAAACTAAACATACTTGGTTTATCATTTGGCGCAAAAACGATAAGATGATTGGCACTATCGATTTAACACCCGATGAAGAATCACTAGTTTTTAAGCCAACGGTATATGAACTAGGTTATAGTATTGATAATAATTACTGGGGGCAAGGTATTGCCGTAGAAGCTAGTAATTTATTATTAGATTATGCGTTTTTAGACTTAAAAATTAAAGAAATAACCGCTAGGCACTCAGAACAAAACATCCGTTCCAAACGAGTTTTAGAAAAGCTAGGATTTGAATTTATGAGGGCAGAATACGATGAGAGATTTAAACGATTTACTAATCGTGTATGGATATATAAATTAACTAAATATCACTATGATAGGAGATAGATAATATGGAAAATTTTAAACCTAAATATGATTTTAAAGAAGTAGAAGATAAAAGATATGATAAATGGGTCGAAAGTGGCTATTTTCAAGCTGGAAAAGATCAAACTAAAAAACCATTTACCATCGTTATCCCGCCACCAAATGTAACTGGCGTTCTTCACTTAGGACACGCTTGGGATAATACGCTGCAAGACGTTATTATTAGAAGAAAAAGAATGCAAGGCTATGACGCACTATACCTTCCTGGTAGTGACCATGCTGGAATTGCCACTCAAGCAAGAGTTGAAGAACAACTAAGAAACGAAGGTATTTCTAGATATGATTTAGGAAGAGAAAAATTCTTAGAAGTAAGTTGGCAGTGGACTAAAAAATATCAAAAACGCATCCGAGAGCAATGGAAAGCCTTAGGAATTAGTGTTGATTATTCTAGAGAAAGATTTACTCTTGATGAAGGGCTAAATCAAGCGGTTAACCACGTTTTTATTACTTTATATAACGAAGGTTTAATCTACCGTGATTACCGTATTATTAACTGGGATCCACAAGCTTTAACCGCACTTTCTAACATCGAGGTTGAACACGTTGAGCAAACTTCAAAATTATATACCTTACGCTATCCATTAGTTGATGGTAGCGGCCATATTGAGGTTGCTACTACAAGACCAGAGACAATGTTTGGGGATCAAGCGGTTATGGTTCATCCAAATGATAAAAAATATAAAAAATATCACGGTAAAGAAGTTTATATTCCAGGTACCGAAGTTAAAATCCCTATCATTTTAGATGAATACGTTGATATGTCTTTTGGAACTGGTGCGGTTAAAGTCACCCCAGCTCATGATCCAAACGATTTTGAAGTAGCTGGAAGACATAATTTAGCTAAAGTTTTATGTATGAATGAAGATGCAACTATGAATGAGCTTGCTTTTAAATATGAAGGACAAGACCGTTTTGAATGCCGTGAAAACTTACTTAAAGATTTAGATAAATTGGGTTTAGTAGCTAAAATTGAAGATTATGATAACGCTGTTGGTTATAGTGAAAGAACTGGCGTTATGGTTGAACCAAGACTATCACTTCAATGGTTTTTAAATATGGATAAACTAGCTAAAGACGCATTAAAAACTAAGACTAAGTTTTATCCTGAAAGATTTTTAAAAACTTATGAAAACTGGATGAATAATATCCAAGACTGGTGTATTTCTCGTCAACTTTGGTGGGGACACCGCATTCCTGCTTGGTATAAAGACGGCAAAGTTAAAGTCCAAGTCGAATCACCAGGAGCTGGCTGGGTTCAAGATGAAGACGTTTTAGACACTTGGTTTTCAAGTGCTTTATGGCCATTTTCAACCTTAGGTTGGCCAAATAATACAGCTGATTTGAAAAGGTATTATCCAGGTGACGTATTAGTTACTGGTTATGATATTATCTTTTTCTGGGTAGCAAGAATGATTTTCCAAGGTCGTCACTTTACGAAAAAAGATCCATTTAAAGATGTCTTAATTCACGGATTAATTCGTGCTAGAGACGGACAAAAAATGTCTAAATCACTTGGTAACGGTGTTGATCCAATTGACGTAATTGATAAATACGGTGTTGACGCACTAAGATATTTTCTAACAACCAATTCAGCTCCAGGAGCCGATTTACGCTATGAAGAAGAAAAGGTTGAATCAAGTTGGAACTTTATTAATAAATTATGGAATATCGCAAGATTTATCTATATGAATGTTGATGCTTCGGTTAATTCTGATGATTATAAGGTATTAACTACTGCAGATAAATGGATTATCTCTAGACTCAACGAAATTATTATAGCGTCAGATTTAAACTATGATAAATATGAATTTGTTGAAGTAGCTCGGGAGTTATATACTTTCATCTGGGATGAATTTGCTAGTTGGTACTTAGAAATCGCAAAAGTACAACTTGAAAATAAAGACTTAAAAGAAAATACCCAAAAAGTATTACTGCACGTCTTAAAAGCTATCTTAAAATTAATGCATCCATTTATTCCTTTTGTAACAGAAGATATTTTCCTAAAATTATCTACTGAAGAATCAATTATGATTTCTTCGTGGCCAAAAGCTGGAAAAGTATCTAAAGATTCAATTGATAAGTTTAAAATCTTTGAAGAAATGATCACTCGCGTTAGAAACTTAAGAAGTGAATATCAAGTAATACCTAGCAAGAAAATAAACATCAATTTAATTACTTCAAACGAGGAAGTACTAAATTTATACAAAGAATTTAAAGATGTCATCGTTAAATTCTTAAATCCAAACAATTTAACTATCTCTTGCAAACTAGAAACTAACGAAGAAACTTTATTAATAACTAGTTTAGAAACTCGTATTTATGTTGATAAAGCTGATATTATTGACCGCGAACGTGAAATAGAAGCCTTAACTAAACAATTACAAGAATTAAAACAAGAATTAACAAGAAGTGAAAGAATGTTATCAAATGAAAACTTTATTTCACGTGCTAAACCAGAAAAAGTCCAAGAAGAAAAACAAAAATACGAAGAATACTTAAAACAATATAAAGCGGTAGAAGAAGAATTAAAAAAATATGACAAATAAATTATCTAGTTTAATTCACACACTAGAACGTCAAGTATCAATCAATCCTAAAAATAATATGAAAAGAGTAAAAGACGCAATCGCGTCTTTTAACCTTGACTTTTCTCATATTAAAAAAATTCATGTTGGTGGAACCAATGGTAAAGGTTCAGTTTGTAAATACTTAACTGAAATTCTTACCTTAGCAGGTTATAAAGTGGGAACTTTTGTTTCACCATACCTAAAAGTATTTAATGAAAGAATTTTACTTAATAACCAATTAATTAGCGATGAAGATTTAGAAAAATACTTAGAAATAATCTTAAATTATAACGATACTTTAGAAGAAAAAATGTCGTTTTTTGAACTACTAACTATCATGTCTTTTTTATATTTTAAAGATAAAGAAGTAGATGTTTTAATCATTGAGGTTGGAATTGGCGGAAAATTAGATGTTACCAACACCATTAACTATGATTTATCACTAGTTACTAATATTGGAACTGATCATATTGAAAAAATAGGCCCTACTGAAAAAGATATCTTAGATAATAAGCTAGGAATCTTAAAAGAAAATGGGGTAATGTTTACCACAATGGACTATAAACATGAAAGTTACGCAAAAGATTATGCCAAGAATATAGATGCACAAATATTCTTTATAAATAAGCCTATAAAACTAAATGATAATCCCCTTAGATTTGAATTAGACAATCATCAATACCAATTAAATATGATTGGTGAACATCAACTTTCTAATGCCGCGTTAGCGGTTAAAGGAATTAATTATTTATTCTCTAATATCAAATACGAAACCATTAGTAAAGCGCTAAATAATGCGAAATGGGCGGGAAGATTAGAATTAATTAATAAATATCCAAACATCTATATTGATGCGGCTCATAATAAAGAAGCCGCCATCGCTTTAAGGGAGTCAATTTTGATATTATTTCCCGATAAAAAAATAATTTCAATTATCTCAATTTTAAAAGGAAAAGATTATCATAGTTTTATAAGCGAATTAAATAAATTTTCTAAACGAATTATTCTAACATCATTTCCTGATCCAAGACTAGCAGATTTAGAAAAGATTAAAAATGATTTTCCTAATGTTGAACTATTAAAAGATTTTAATTTAGCAGTTAAAGAGATAAATAATCCTAATGAAACTTATTTAATTACAGGATCAATTCATTTTTTAGGTTATTTTTTAAATAATTATAAAAAGTAAAAACGAATAAATCACTCTATTATAAATAGGGTGATAATATGACTTATTTTATTAAAGAAATACCTAATGAAGAACGTCCAAGAGAAAGGTTAGTTAAACACGGACCTAAATCATTACAAACTCATGAACTAATCGCTATTTTACTTGAAACCGGAACTAAAAAAGAATCAGTTTTAGATTTAAGTAAAAGATTACTATATGAAATTAACAAAAATAGTAACATGCAAACTGTAACTTATCATGAACTAATTAAAATTGACGGTATTAAAATGGCTAAAGCCTCAAAAATTATTGCCGCAATTGAACTTGGTAAAAGATTAAATAATAGTAATGATGAAAAACCGGCTAAAATAAAAACCGCTTTTGATATTTATTTATTACTTGTTGATGAAGTAGTAAACTTGCAACAAGAAACATTTTATGTCGTCTATTTGAATACTAAAGGAGACGTCATTACTTACGAAAATATCTTTAAAGGGACACTTAATTCCCTTTTAATTCACCCTAGAGAAATTTTTAAGAGAGCTTATCAGTTATCATCAAATGCTATTATTATGGTTCATAACCATCCATCAGGTAATTCTGAACCAAGTGATCAAGATTTAAGAGTAACTAGGGAAATAATTGATGCTGGTGATTTACTGAAAATTGATGTTGTAGACCACATTATAATCGGAAGCGATGAGTTTTATAGTATTAGAAATAAAAGAAAAACTATTATTTAATAAATAATAATCAAAATATTTGAATTTAATTATTAACTATGTTAATATACTATCGTTGTACCACGTAGAAAGAGTCAAAAACGTTATTAATAACTACTCTAATAGTGAGTCTTCAAAAAAATAAAAGGAGGAAAAACATATGTACGCAGTAATTGAAACTGGTGGAAAACAATTAAAAGTTGAAGTTGGTCAAGAAATTTTCGTTGAAAAACTTCCTGTTGAAGCAGAAGAAACATATACTTTTGATAAAGTATTAATGGTAGGCGGAAAAAAAACAGTTGTAGGTACACCATACGTAGCTGGAGCGAATGTTAAAGCTAAAGTAATTAAAAACGGTCGTGGTAAAAAATTAATCGTTTTTAAATACAAAGACAAAAACAATGATGCTAGAAAAAGAGGACATCGCCAAGCTTATACTAAATTAGTGATCGAAGCTATTAACGCATAATGATTACTTACAAACAATCATTTAACCAAAAAAACCTTGAATCAATTACTATCTCTGGACATGCACTATTTGCACCATACGGAGAAGATATTGTCTGTGCCGCAGTGTCAACTGCAGTAATTATGACAATTAATGCAATTGAAAAGTTAAATGAAAAAGAAAATATCAAGGTTGATTTAAAAGAAGGATATGTTAAAATAACCGTAAGCAAGTTAACAGAAGTTGTTAGAGGATTACTAGAAAATTTAATATATTCATTAGACGACATTAAAAGTCAATTTCCTAAATATTTAAAGGAGGAATAAACATGTTAAAATTACAATTACAATTATTCGCATCTAAAAAAGGTGTTGGATCATCTCGTAACGGACGCGATTCACAAGCTAAAAGACTAGGTTCAAAATTATCAGACGGGCAATTTGCTACAGCTGGATCAATTATATATCGTCAAAGAGGAACTAAAATTCATCCAGGACACAACGTAGGTCGTGGTGGCGATGATACATTATATGCAAAAGTAACTGGTACCGTTAGATACGAACGCTTAGGACGTAATCGCACACAAGTTTCTGTTTACGAAGGATAACATTTGTTATCCTTTTTGTTTTTTAGGTGATAATATGTTTTTAGATGAAGTAATAATAAAAGTTCATGGTGGAAAAGGCGGCGATGGAATGGTCGCTTTTAGACGTGAAAAATATGTTCCACTAGGGGGACCAGCTGGAGGTAATGGCGGCCGTGGTGGCTCTGTTATTTTAGTTGGTGAAGAAGGGATTAATACTTTAGGTAACTTTAGATATACTAGAATCATTAAAGCTGATAACGGTGAAAATGGTAAGAGTAAAAACCAAAATGGTAAGGGCGCTAAAAATATTTACTTAAAAGTTCCACTAGGAACGGTTGTTAAGACTAAAGAGGGTGCTTATATTGGCGAAATTACTCATCATCAAGAAGAATTGGTAGTTGCTCATGGTGGCCGTGGCGGACGCGGAAATACCGCATTCAAATCTAATAAAAATCAAGCTCCACAGTTCAGTGAACGCGGTCTTCCTGGAGAGCAAAGAGAATTAAAATTAGAATTAAAAATGATTGCGGATGTTGGTTTAATTGGATTTCCAAATGCCGGTAAATCAACAATTATTTCAGTTATTTCTAACGCTAAACCAAAAATTGCTGATTATCCGTTTACTACCTTAACGCCAAATCTTGGCGTAGTTCTGCATAATGATTATGACTTTGTAGCAGCTGACATTCCAGGATTAATTGAAAATGCAAGCTTAGGACATGGTTTAGGTTTTCAATTTCTAAAACATATTGAACGCTGCCGCGTTTTCATTCATGTTATAGATGCTTCAAGTGAAGATCCTTATCAAAACTATATAACTGTAAATAATGAACTAGCAAAATACAATGAAGAATTAGTAAATCGCCCTCAAGTAGTAGTATTAAATAAAATAGATCTACTAACTGAAGATAAGTTAAATCAAGTTATAGCTAAGTTTGATAATGATATTTTATTAATTTCGGCAGTGACTCAAACTGGAATTAACGAATTTTTAGATAAAACTGTTGAAATCTTAAAAACAGCTCCGAAAATTAAACTTGAAATTCCATATGAAGAATTAATCGAAAATAAAACAGAACAACAACTATATACAATTACTTTAGGTGATGACGGTATCTATTCATTATCCGGAAATGTAATTGAAGCTTTATTTTATCGCACTGACTTTTCAAATGAAGTTAGTGTTAAAAGATTTTCATATCAATTAAGACAACTTCAAATTCACGAACGCTTAAGAGAAGCGGGCGTGAAAAATGGCGACACTGTAAAAATATTAGGATACGAGTTTGAATTTTATGACTAAATTTAAAGACCACAAAGCTAATTATCATACTCATAACTGGCTATGTCGCCATGCCAAAGGAAACGGTATTGATTATGTTAAAGAAGCAATCAAACACAACTTTACCGTCTTAGGAATCTCTGATCACGCACCATTTGAAATCTTAAGTGGATACCGTATGGAATTATCTGAGTTTTATGATATTTATCTTCATGAATTAGAAGAAGGTATCGAATATGGTAAAAACCACGGTTTAACTGTATATAAAGGACTAGAAATGGAATATTTCGATGGTTATGATAACCATTATCATGAATTACTAAGTCATATGGATTATATGATCTTAGGCCAACACTATATTCCAAAAAATAACCACCTAGGAAGTGTATACTCACTTAAAACCTTAGAAGATATTAAAATATATGCCGATCAAGTAATTAAAGGGTTACGCTCAGGATATTTTTCATTGTTATGTCATCCTGATATATGTTTCTGGGGAATTAAAAATCCAACCGATGAAATGTATGAAGCCTTAAGACCGGTAATTAAAGAATGTGTTAAATTAGATATACCAATTGAAATTAACGCGAATGGAATTAGAAGAGTTGAAGAAGAAGACGGTTTATCAGCTTACAACTATGAAAACTACAAATATCCAAGACCTAAACTATGGAAAATAGTAGCTGAAGAAGGCGGAACCGCAATCATTGAAAGTGATGCTCACGATCCAAAAGTATTAAATGATTTCGCAATTGAAATTGGATATCAATTTGCAAAAGATATGGGTGTTAAAGTTATTACTGAATTATCATTTAAAGAAAATAAATATAAAAAAAGATGAGTTTTCAAAAACTCATCTTTTTATTTAATTTATCGATTTTAAATTAGCTATATACTTTTGAGTAATTTTTTTATTTTTAGCTCTTAGTTTTTTTCTGTAATTAACATGTTCGATTCTTTCTTGATGTTTCTTTTCTAATAAATACTTACGATATTCTTTAGCCTTAGTTTTAATAATATGATCATTATCTTTTTTATGATTGCGAAGTCCTTCAACGATATGATCCTTAGTTTCTAAGTAGTTCTCACGATACTTTTCAGAGCGATCAATAGTCGAGTTAAAAAGACGGAATTGTTTTTGAGATAAATCTCTTAATAAAGACATTTTCCTACTATTATAAGTATTAAACTCATCAGTATAAACTTTAGTTAATTCATCTATTTCAAAATCTAATCCCTTGTTTAATTCTAATTGATTAAGTGTTAGTGTTCTAACGTAATTACGTCTGTAAACAAATGTGTTTCTAAACTCTTCGTCATAGATAGTTAATTGTTTATTAATTGCATTTGATCTAGCTTCAAAGGTTTTATTAGTTTTTAATACATCAAGATCGTATTTTTGTTTTAATTTTAGTAATTCATGTTCATAAGATTTCTTATTATCAAAATTGTTACGTTTTTCCTTTAAAAAGTTATTACGATAATTTTTATTTAAATTATTAACTAAAATATTGTATGATTTATCAAAACATTTTGAAATGTTTGCTTGATCGTTTTCTTGCGAGAAATAAATATTTAAATTAACTTTTCTAAAGACATCTAATAACTTAAATAAACTATCCATAAATTTAAGTCTAGTTTTTTGATTATCATTATTAAAAATCTCAATCGCGTTAACAGTTTTTGATAAATTACGTTTTATTTTGGATAAATTTTTAATTTTCTCTTGTAAATAATTATCAATCAATTTTTTCAAATTTGCAAATTGATTTAAATTATGCTTTTTCTCTTTATAATAAATTCTAGCTTCACGTTTAACATGACTACCAAGTCGTTTCTTTTGTCTATTATATGATCTTTCAAGTCGTTTTAATCTTGTTTCTTGAGCTGAGATTTGATGATCTTTTAGCGTGATTTGTTTTTGTAAGAATTTAATAACCTTATCATTTTGTTTTAGTAAGTTATTAATATTTTCTAACTCTGCTTTTAATTTAATCAACTGGTCCTTAGTTTCAATACCATTAGAATTACTCTTCAAAGATTGAATATCACGGTACAACTGTGATATTTGAATATTATAACGATGCGAAGTTTGTTCTAAGGTTACTAATTCAGAAGTTAAATTACTGCGGTCCTCATTAATTTGTTCAATATCTTGTTTAATAACTTCATCAGTACTTGCATTTTGATCTAAAATAGTTTGAAGTTTATTACGATAGTGGAATCCAGATAATTCATCAATTTTTTGGGTAATAACACCATCAGTTAATTGCTTAAAATAAGAAATTAAAAGTCCACTTTCCTCTTTAAGTAACGGAAGAACCTCATTTATAAGATCAATTAAATGATAAAACTTCGTCATTGAAAATTCCGGATGTGAATAACTATATTGTAATATACTTACTACACCATCAATTTTTTCGTGATGAGTAATTAGTGTTTCAAATAATGATAAGTAGTATCTATCAACTTTTTCGGCTTCAAGTTTATACATATCCATATTTCTTGAAGCTTTAGCTTCTGCAACATTAAATTCTAATGTTGCTTGATGTTTTTTATTAATATCATCTAACTTAATTTTAGTTAAATTTAAGAAGTAGTTTAATTTTTCAGACTTTTGCTCATTTTCCATTAACTTTAATTGAAGCTCATATTCATTTTTTAATCTCAATAAGTCTTGTTCTAAGGCTGATTTTAATTCAACTAATTTTAATGTTTCTTTTCCCATTAAAATTTCAACTTCATACTGTTTAATTAATGTATCTCTTTTAATCATTTCTTCTTGGATTAGAAGTTGATATTTAGCAGTTACTTTTTTAACATTATTTAAATAAACAAGCTTTAATATTTTAATTTCCATGTTACTTTGTTCTGAGTCAACTTCAAAAGAGCCTTTAACTATTTCAATATTAAATTGACTTGAGGCTAGAGCAAATGAGTTATTACCAACTTGGTCTTGAATCATCATTTCCTGGCGTTGAGAACCTAACGCTAAGATTTGTTCAAAGTATGTAATCTCTTGATTATATGCATTGTTTAAGAGCCAAATCTTTTGGTTTTTTTCTTCTTCAAGTTTTTCAATTTTTAGATTTAATAAATTGATTTTTAAAATACATTTTTCAAAATACTTAGCGTTATCTAATAAAGCTTCATATTCATATGAAATAAATTCTCTATCTAATTTTAATTGATTTAACTTGAACTCATCATAAAGCGATTTAATAGACTCTCTATGTTCCTTAATCAATCTTATTTTTTTAGATTTAACAACCTTTTTTTCATCCTCAAATGATTGAATTAATGGTTTTACTAAATTTTGAAGCATCTTTTTAGATTGTTTTGTTTTTTCACCTAATTCATAATCTTCATTATATCTTTTTATTTTATGATTAATGTCATCTTCAAAATCTTTTAATTCTTTTTCAAGTTTTTCAATATTTTGATTATATGTATCTACCAAAAATCTAAGATCATGATCATATTTAACCTTTGCTTGTTGATAAGGTGCTTTAAGACTGTCTGATTTTTCTTGAATCTTAGTTTTAGTGTCAACTTCCTTAGTTAAGACATTTCTTTCGTGAAGATTTATTTCTTCATTTAACAAATTTATTTTTTCACTATATTCATCATTTAACAATTTAACTTCATCACGATAGATTTTCGATAATTCATGGATTCTATTATTATAATGTATTGAAAAAGAAGTATGTAAGTTTTTAATCTCACTATACTTTTCCGAGTGATTTTGAACATGTTGCTCACGAATTTGTCTATTTTTTGAAACTTGAATTTCATAAATTTGGTTGCGGTCACGCATTTTTTGTCTTAATTCTTCAAGTTTTTCTTGATATTCTTTAGCTAATTGCTCTAATTCATTTTGCTTGTTAACTAAATGTTTATCAGCATTTTTCAAATAGTTTTTCTTAATTTGATCAATTTCAACAGCTGAAGCTTTTATTAATTTGCCAAGTTTTTTTCTTTCATCAATAATTTCTTTTTTGACGTCGATTTCTTTATTATTAACAATAATTTCTGATTCAAACTTCAACTCATCCGAATGATTTTCAATTTTAATTAGCTTATCATCATTTAATCTAATCGCATCTCTTAGAGAAGATAAATTGTTTTCAACAATACTTTCATATTTTTCTTTTAATGATAAGACTGAGTTGTAATATTTTCGGTTAATTTCTAATGCACTTTTAACATCTATTTTGTATAGGGATTCGAAATATTCTTCAACATTAGCAATTAATTTTTGATAATCAGAAAAAAGATTGCGAATAGCAATTTTAATATCTTTGACATTACGAATATCATCAAATAAAGAGATTAAATTGGATTCGATGTTTTTTCCTGTTGGCAAAATACCACTTCCTAAAACTTATTATATCACGGATAAGTATAAATATTCGATATTTATACGAATTATTTAACCTGATTTTTTGTATATTTTTTTTATTAATTTACAAATAGTTATAAGTTATATCTTAAAAATGAATATATTCATTTAGCTGTGTTAACGTTAAGTGTTGCTGACGATAAAAATATGTGATAAAATGAAA
>FZPS01000027.1_pt237 | contig 12339 bp, 13 predicted proteins | sample 1817821 | NCBI WGS metagenome assembly FZPS01 (sample SAMEA104158645, study PRJEB21678) | metagenome | place: Germany | collected 2015-04-21 | reverse complement strand
ATGGAGACCTCCGCGCGAAAATATTACGGACCTGAAGCGCGTTGTCGGTATGTGCTTTGTCGCACAAGTAAACGAAACACCCGAAACAGGACCCGCGGGGATATTATACCAAAAACACAGCGGGTGTTTCGTTATGATTGATTTACCAATTATATTTTTACGCTTCATGCAGAAAATATAAAAGAAATAGTGTATTGAAAGCATATATGCCAATATGAAATATATAGAAAAACAGAAAACACATTCCGGAGGAATATATGGAAGAAATTATTCATTTGCTCCTTTTTTCATTTTCATATTTTATTCAGATTTTTTTATTTACACTTGGGGCTTATTATACCGTAATTATGATATCGGGATGGATTCCGTACGGCGAGGAAAAACAAAAAAAAGCTTCCGTTTTACACCGCTTTGCCATTGTCATACCCGCGCATAATGAAGAAAAAGTAATCGGAAGCATGGTTAAAAGCCTTAAAAAACAAAAATATCCCGCCGACCACTATGATATATTCGTCATATGCGACAACTGCACCGACAACACGTCATACGAAGCCAAAAAAACAGGCGCCGATGTTCTTATACGCAGGAACAACAAAAAGAGGGGAAAAGGCTATGCATTGGAATGGGCTTTTACAAGAATTTTCAATATGCAAAAAGACTATGACGCGATTTGTGTATTTGATGCCGATAATGTTGTTACCTCGACGTACCTCAGGGAGATAAACACAATGCTTAATATGGGGCACCAGGTTATACAAGGGTATATTGACAGCAAAAACCCTTTTGATTCATGGATTTCTCTTTCATATTCGATTGCCTTCTGGCTGTCAAACAGAGTTTTTCAGCAGACCAGATATAACCTTGGCTTAAGCTGCGGTTTATGCGGAACCGGTTTTTGCATACGCACGTCGGTTATAAAAGAAATTGGTTGGGGCGCAACCTGCCTTACCGAGGATCTTGAGTTCACAATGAAACTTGTTTTAAATGACAGAAAGGTTTCATTCTGTAAGGATGCTGTCGTTTATGATGAAAAACCCCTTACATTCATTCAATCCTGGCGCCAGCGTAAAAGATGGATGCAGGGGCATACCGACTGTGCAATACGTTATCTGCCGAAGCTTTTTAAAAAGGCATTCAAAGAAGCCGACTTAAAGGCTTTTGACTGCGCCATATACCTGTTCCAGCCAATACGTTTCATATGTTTTGGATTGGCTATGCTTTTTTCCTGGTCAGAAGTGGTATACCCTGCGGCACCTTTCTACATAATAGGGTATGCGTTTACGAACGAAGTCTGGTCGGTAATTGTACTTGTGCAGCTTTTGTTCGGACCTCTTGTAGTGTTGTTTGATAAAAAATGGGATATGAAAATAATACTTGGTTTTTTTATATATCCGTTTTACTGCTTTACGTGGCTGCCGGTAACAATCGCCGGAATAAAGGACGTGGGAAGAAAAGAGTGGATCCATACCCGGCATACGAGGGACATTTCCATTGACGAAGTAGAAAGGCTGTAATTGGACAAAAGAAGTCTTAATTTTTTCACGTTTGTTTGCCGACATAATATAAAAGGATAAACATAATCTTAGTACCAATTTTTTTGCTTTGATTTTACAATCATTATACCAAATATAAGCATATAGGGGGATTCTTATGGGAAAAACAAAAGAAAAAAAAGAAATAAATCCTGGTCAGCTGGTTATCATCATTGCCACAATTGTAGGATTAGCACTTGGAATTGTTTTCGGTTTGAAGACCGGCGACTGGTTAATTGTCTTCGTCTTTACAGCTTTTGCTTGCATTATCGCGTTCTCTTCCAAATTCGCGATCGAGCTATCGATAAAACGTCTTGCAGACAGGTTTTCAAATGAAATGCAAAAAATTAAAGAAGGCGACTTTTCAATCCTTATAGCGCCAAAGGAATATGGTATTTTAGGGCCGGTTGCAACCACCGTAAATACGGTTCTAAGTGATATAAAGAAACTTATCGACGGGTTTTTTCAACTGGCGCTTGCAATAAACGGTTCGTCATATACTGTTAATACAGTATCAGAGAATGCTTCGGAAGCCATCATGACGATTGCAAACTCGACGGATGATATTTCAAAAGGCGCTTCAAGCCAGGCGGAAGAAGCCCAAAATTCGGTTTTGATTGTTGAAAAGCTTGCACATCAAATTAACTCCGTTTACAACAGCTCAAATGAAATAATAAAGGAAACCGATAGAATCGCACAGGTTAACGCTGCGGGTGTCAATACCGTTCAACTGCTGAAAGAAAAATCTGAAATGAATTATGCCGCATCGGAAAAGATTTTTTCGGTCATTGAAAAGCTTGTTAATACGGTACAGCAAATTACAAATTTTACCGAATCAATAGAAAACATTACGGAGCAAACAAACCTTCTTGCTTTGAACGCCGCAATTGAAGCGGCAAGAGCTGGAGAAGCCGGCCTTGGTTTTGCGGTGGTGGCCGAAGAAGTAAGAAAGCTTGCCGATCAGAGCAGACAATCAAACCTCGAAATTGAAAACCTTGTGGAAAGTATAAGCGAAGACTCTAAAATGGCAGTTTCCGTAATGGACGACTTAAGAAAGGCCTCACAGGAACAGAACCTTTCGGTTGAAGAAACCGGAAACGCATTCCGGGCTATTGAAAATGCAATTAACGCAATTGTTGAAAAATTTAGAAACGTAAACGAATCTGTTAACAGAATGCAGCAGGACAAAGACGAAGTAATAAAATCTATTGAGCAAATTTCTTCAGTATCCCAGGAAACTGCGGCGGCAAGTCAGGAGATGGCCGCATTAACCGAAACCCAAATGAAGGCTTTTGAAGAATTGCAGGAGGCTTCGGTAAGCTTGTCCCAGCTTGTTGTTGAACTGGATGAGAGACTGAAAAAATACAAACTGCGCTAACCGGCTAATTGATTAATACATAGAAATGTCTATCGGAGAAGGGCAGTCTGTCCTTCTCCGTTTTAATTACAGAAACTCTACAAGTGCATTCCATAGAGCGTCACAAAGTTCTTCTTCTTCGAATTCCATCTCAGTGCTGTTTACAACTTTTGAGCCGCTGTCACCTACAATTCTTCTTACGGGCGGGATAAATATCGAGAAACCGTCCTGGCCGTATTTAACGTGGTTCAGCATCTCAATTATCTGACCTATGTTCAAAACAGGAAGGCAGTCATCTTTACTGAAAAATTGATCCGGCTCGGAATATTCAAAGGAAAACTCTTCATCGCCGTTACCTTCCGATAGTTCCATATCATCTCCGTTACCTTCCGGCAGTTCGAGATCCTGGTCCATGTCAATGTCGCCCGCCGGTACAAGCCTTCTAAGCACAAGCCTTGTACTGTGTTCCTGGACTATCACTTCACCAATAACAAAAACAATCGTATCATATTCATCATTTATAACATCTTTACAGATTCTGGCCATAGCCATCGTATTTGGCTTTGGCATCCACATATCCCTTAAATTCAGGACTTGACTGCCGTTAAGTTTTAACAGATCCTCCGGAGTAATATGCTGCTTCATTCACTCTCCCCCTTAATATCGGTAAATAATAAAACAGGCAGCAGCGGTCAATTGTTTTTTCTTGTTACAGGCGGTTTTTCGAAACTACCTTAACCCCGTGGGGGGTATCCTGAAGTTCAATGCCCATTTCATTCAATAAATCGCGTATTTCATCCGCCCTTTTATAGTTCTTTTCCGCTCTCGCCTTCTGGCGTTCCTCTATAAGCGCTTTTACGTTTTGATCAATATTGTCGTCGTGCTTCTTGCGCATTATCCCAAGGACCCCTGTTAATTCGCTCAGCAATTCAAAAGCTTTTTCGATTGTGCCTTTACCCGGCGGCACATCATAAGCAATAATTGTATTTATTTCTCTAACAAGGTCAAATACGGCTGCAAGGGCATCAGCCGTATTCAAATCGTCTTTCAGCGCTTCTATAAATTTAGTCCTGTACTGCATCAGCTTTTCGACAATTTCGCTGTCAACTGCGGTACTTTCACTGTTTGAAAGAATGAAAAGCATATTGTCCCGGCATTCGTATATCCGGTTCAACGCTGTTTTAGCCTGTTCAAGCAATTCTGCGCTGAAATTTATAGGACTTCTGTAATGAGCGGTTAACATAAAAAACCGAATAACTTCATAATCATATTCTTTTGCTATATCACGTACAGTAAAAAAGTTTCCTTTAGACTTTGACATCTTTTCATTGTCTATATTTATAAACCCATTATGAAGCCAGTACTTTGCAAAGGGTTTACCGTTTGCGGCCTCGCTTTGCGCTATTTCATTTTCATGATGCGGGAAAATCAAATCCTGACCGCCGCTGTGAATGTCAATCGTCTCTCCAAGAAACCTGTTTGCCATTGCCGAACATTCAATGTGCCAGCCCGGCCTTCCTTTCCCCCACGGACTATCCCATGCGGGTTCGCCGGGTTTCTGCGCTTTCCATAATGCAAAGTCAATCGGGCTTTTTTTCTTCTCATCAACGCTGACTCTTGCGCCCGCTTCAAGGTCTTCAGGGTTATGACCTGACAGTTTTCCATATCCGTCAAAAGCATTAGCGCTGAAATAGACATCCCCATCCGTTTCATAGGCATAGCCATTTTCAATAAGCTTATTTATTATTGATATAATTGCATCAATATTGTCTGTCGCCCTTGGTGCCTCCGTAGGGTCTTTTATCCCCAATGCGTGGGCATCCTTATAATATTCGCAGATATAACGCTCGGCAATATCGAAGACGGTTTTACCCTCTTCATTCGCCTTTTTTATCATTTTATCGTCGATGTCGGTAAAGTTCTGCACATACTTTACCTTATAGCCAATATACTCGAAGAAGCGCCTTAAAACATCAAAGATAATAAACGGTCTTGCGTTTCCAATGTGAAAATAATTATATACCGTAGGCCCGCAGCTGTACATTGTCACTTCGCCGGCCTTAAGAGGGACAAAATCCTCTTTTTTTCTGGTTAAAGTATTATACAGCTTCATATTCATTTCCCTTCTTTCTTATTACTGTAATGGCTTCCGCGCTCGATCATGTCATCGGGCTTGCCGTTTTTTATCGTTGGTGACGGCTGTGAATTATATACCTTTGAATATGGTGGAACGGATCGTGTCAGCCATACATTCCCCCCAATTATTGAATCATGGCCTATAACGGTATCGCCGCCCAAAATCGTCGCTCCGGCATAGATTATAACATTGTCTTCTATGTTCGGATGCCTTTTTACTCCCTTTACAGGGTTGCCTTTCTCATCAAGCGTAAAGCTTTTTGCTCCAAGAGTAACCCCCTGATAGATCTTAACACGATTTCCAATAACGCATGTTTCTCCTATTACTACCCCAGTGCCATGATCTATAAAGAAATATTCTCCAATTGAAGCACCGGGATTAATGTCAATACCGGTTTTTTGATGGGCATATTCCGACATTATTCTTGGAATAATCGGCACTTTGTGTTTATACAATACATGTGCAAGCCGATGAACGCTTAAAGCCTCAATTGAAGGGTAACTCAGCATTATTTCTTCCCTTCTCAGAGCGGCAGGATCTCCTTCATATGCCGCTTCAATATCCTTATGCAGAAGTTCCCGGATTTCGGGAAGCTGTTCAAGGAAATTAATTATTATACTATTCGCCCTGTCCCTGCATTCAGTGCATTTTTTGTTTTCTTTAACCTTTTTATCGCATTCATTCTCGAAACATCTTTCTATAAGCTCCCTCAGCTCAATCGCCGCCGTACGGATATTGTTCCCCGTCAGTATATTAATGTTTGATTCGTCTATTGGGTATTTTTCATACACACCGGGAAATAAAGCCGAGCGGAGCAAGTGCAGCACCCTGTACACCCTTTCCTTACCCGCCAGGCCTATCGTATTATCGTTTAAAAAACGGGTTCTGTTAATCTCCTCAAGGGTTCTTGCAACGTCAGGAAGCTTGTGGTTCAACCAATCATTGAGTTTTATAAAATCATCTCCCTATAAGTTTTTGCTTCATCAATTTTTTTGGCAATCGCTTCCTGTTTTTTAACGAGGCAAAAAATAATATCGTAACAGAATCGTATGCCAAATCGGGATATACACATTATAAAGTATATTATGGAACTTCTCAATACCCGCTGTTTATTAATGGCTCATTAACCCGCTCCTAAGTATCCTATTGGCTGCAGGACGCTGAAGCATGTCGCCCATCGTCACCGAAAACACCCAAACCACCCGCTGTCTATTCGGTGTAATTTCCACGGGTACTGCTTCGAGGTCCACTATTATATGTAGTTTACACGAACCGTAAAATGGCTTATAATAAAGCATTATAACGAGCATTATAAAATGCGGAAGACGTAACCGCACCAAGTAATACCCATTTGGAGGGAAATTGGAGGAGAACATGGAAAAAGACATTAATGAAAATATGGAAAAGGACATTAATGAGAGTATCAACGAGGACGTTAAAGTATCAAACTTTATTCAGGATATAATTGAACAGGATCTGGAATCCGGAAAAGTAAAAAAGATTCATACCAGGTTTCCTCCCGAACCAAACGGTTATTTACACATTGGCCACGCAAAAGCCATCTGTATTAATTTCGGAATGGCAGAAAAATATAATGGACTGTGCAATCTGCGCTTTGACGACACAAATCCTTCAAAGGAAGATATCGAGTACGTTGAATCAATAATGGAAGATGTCAGGTGGCTGGGTTTTGACTGGGAAGACCGCCTGTATTTTGCTTCCGATTATTATCAGCAGTTTTACGAATATGCCATTGTTCTGATTAAAAAAGGGCTTGCCTATGTAGATGACCTTTCGGCCGATGAAATTCGCGAATACAGGGGAACACTTACTGAACCCGGGAAGGAAAGCCCGTGGAGAAACCGTTCGGTGGAAGAGAATCTTGATTTGTTTGAGCGTATGAAAAACGGGGAGTTCGAAAACGGAGAAAAGGTTCTGCGAGCAAAGATTGATATGACTTCGCCTAATATGAATATGCGTGATCCCGTTATATACCGGATTCTTAAAACCTCCCACCACAGGACGGGAAATGAATGGTGCATTTATCCTATGTATGATTACGCGCACCCGCTTGAAGATGCTATAGAAAATATAACACACTCTCTGTGTTCTCTTGAATTTGAAGACCACAGGCCTTTGTACGACTGGTTTCTTGAAAAACTTGACTTTGAAAACCCGCCCCGTCAGTACGAATTTGCCCGCTTAAACCTTACCTATACCGTTATGAGTAAGCGCAAGCTTCTACAGCTTGTTCAAAAAGGAATAGTCGACGGATGGGACGATCCAAGAATGCCGACACTTTCAGGATTTCGCCGAAGAGGCTATACGCCGGAGTCAATAAAGCGGTTCTGCGAAATTATAGGTGTGGCGAAAACGTACAGCGTCATTGACTATGGACTCCTTGAACACTGTATCCGCGAAGATTTGAACAAATGCGCCCAAAGGGTTATGGCAGTTCTAAATCCGCTGAAGGTTGTTATAGATAATTATCCTGAAGATAAAACCGAAGAAATGGATGTTGAAAATAATCCTGAGGATCCCGATTCCGGCACAAGAAAAGTCCCTTTTTCACGAGTAGTTTATATTGAAAGGGATGATTTTGAAGAAAATCCTCCAAAAAAATACTTTCGCTTAAAGCCCGGCGGCGAGGTACGCCTTAAGAACGCTTATATTATTAAATGCAATAGTTTCATAAAGGACGAAAACGGACAGGTAACTGAGGTGCATTGCACTTACGATCCTTTAAGCCGAGGCGGCAGCGCTCCGGACGGAAGAAAAGTAAGAGGAACGATACAATGGGTTTCCGCACACCACGCAGCCGACGCTGAAGTAAGGCTATACAACCACCTGTTCGTTAAGGAAAATCCAGAAGATGTTCCTGAGGGCGAAGACTGGACTTCAAACCTGAACCCCGAATCGCTTGTGGTTTTATCGGGTTGCAAGGTTGAACCATCGCTTGCCGAAGCAAAGCCGGGGGATAATTTTCAGTTTATGCGAATCGGTTATTTTTGCGCGGACAGCAAGCATTTTGCTAAAGGAAAGCCTGTATTCAACAGGACTGTATCTTTAAAGGACTCATGGGCTAAAATAAAGAATAAGTCTTGAGGTTTATTCGGAATCAACAAAAAGCCGCTCGCCCGGTTTAACCATGCCAAGCTTTTCCCTGGCAATACTTTCTATAAATTCATCCGTTCCAGCCTTGCTTTGCTGTTCAAGAAGTTTTTCCTGAATCTGCTCTTCCTGCTTTATTTTATGCTCAATGGCACGAAGCTCGGAACGGATAAGTGAAAATTCTTCCTGCTGGCGGATGTATGTAACAATAAAGTAAACAATGAGTCCGGACATCAATATAAAGACAAGTGGGTTAAGACGCTTTTTCTTCCGCATTTATTACTCACCTTTTCTTTCGTATAAATATAAACAATGCACCAGGTTTTGTTATACGGTACCCGTTCGAAATCTGTGATTTCGGTAACGGGTGAGGTTATTATATTATGAATTTAAAAATCATACGATTTTTACTTGGTAAAACCAAGGGCAGCCGAGCATCGGCTGTATAAATTCATAATACAATGTTCTCGGGTACCCGTTCGAAATCTGTGATTTCGGTAACGGGTGAGGTTATTATATCATGAATTTAAGAAAATCATAAGATTGTATATAATTATTATCGGAAAAAAAGCCGGCCTTTTACATCTTCTCTTGCATACACTGTAATTCGGATTTATAATATATGAATACACTTTACATAAAATCGGCATCTTTGAGGAAAGCAGAGGAAATCAATGAATATATTTTTATTTATACTAACCAATAATCTGATCCCAATTTTTACTTTAATTATTTTGGGAATATTTCTTGGAAAAAAATTTAGCCTTGATGTGGGCACATTATCAAAAATAAATTTGTACGCTTTTGTACCTCTTTTCATATTTGTTAGTATTTATACGACGGAATTCCGAAGCGATATGATTATAGCTGCCGCTGTAGTTATTGTTATTATGCTGATAAACCGTTTGCTTGGTTTTCTTATAGGTAGAACTCGTAAATATGATCAAAGCCTTACAAACGCGTTTACTAATTCAATAATGTTTTATAATTCGGGGAATTTTGGGATTCCTTTAATTACAATGGTTTTTTCCAGTAAGCTGTTTCAGGTAAACGGTGAAACGCCATATTTAGATTACGCCCTGACAATTCAGATAATCGTTCTTATAATACAAAACACCACAACCAATACAATAGGCGTATTTAACGCTAACCGTGCCGGGGGAAGTATAAAAGAAGCTTTAAAGAAAACTTTAAATATGCCATCCATTTATTTTGTTGTTTTAGCTTTTGTTTTAAAGCTCATCCCGTATAATCTTGAACAATTACCTGTTTGGTCCGCTTTGACTTATGTAAAAGAAGGCTTGATTTCGCTTGCATTGATCTCCCTTGGCGTCCAATTGTCCAGGACAAAAATCAAATTAAAGGACCCGGATGTCTCGCTCTCCGTATTTGTCCGTTTAATAGGCGGACCCGTTATCGCGTTTGCTTTGGTTTCTTTATTGGGAATAAAGGGAATTATGGCGCAAGCGTTAATTATTTCCTCTTCTGTTCCAACCTCTGTCAATACAGCATTGATAGGTGTCGAGTTCAATAACAGCCCGGGCTTCGCTTCACGTGCGGTTATGGTATCAACCCTTTTGTCATCCATTACGTTAACTGCCGTGATTTATGCGGCGGGAATACTGTTTCCGGTTTAGCGCAATGCTTTGTTTCTGACATTAGACTTTTTTAAATATATGCCTTAACGATTTTAAACGACGGTTTGCTTTTATTTTTGCAATATGCAGTTTATTTCCGGTTTTTTCGGCTTTATCTGCTATAAATTTGAATATCAAATTATACAGTGGTTTTAAAAGCCTGAATAATAGAATAAAAGGCTTTAAAGTAATCTTTAAAATAAATGTCAATATAAGTATTACCCATCGTGACATGAATGCATAATAGAACACAACTCCGATAAGCACAGCGAGGAAAAAATACATTCTTATCTCGCCCTGGTTGCTTACATAGGCCGTAACAAAAATTAGTATCGACGTAATAATCCAAAATGCAATATCTTCAAAGGCGGCCATTGCCATCTTCGTCTTCAGGGCTTTTCTTTTCATCCGAATAATATCGTAAAGGAATCCGGCTGTCAGCCCGCTTGCCATTGCGCTTAAGAACACATATACTTCATGTATCATACAACAAACCTTCTAACGGAACAGGCCGGATAAAAAACCGCCCTTTCGCCTGGGTGCTGATTGATCAATATATTCAATAGCACCTATCTCGCCTTCAACATCAAGCGCTGCGCTTTCAACATCCAGTTTGTTTATATGCATTTCCAGTCCTCTTACAACAATAATTCCAAGCTCGGTATCCACAACAATGCATTCCTCGTTAAAGCTTTCAACGTTATGTACTCCCGTTATAAGCAGCCTTCTCCTGTCCCTTAGGGTAATATTCTGATGCTCTCTGTCCGGTATCCTTTTCTCTTCGGCCATGATTTTCCACCACCTGAAAAGTTAATGGATTGCACTGGACTTAAAAATTTCAGTTGTTTATGTCCATGCATTGAAATTCTATGAAAACACGGCCGACAATATGTCATTAAACAAATAAAACAAAACACCCCTGCCCGCGTTATTCACAATAGTAAAAACGCAGACAGGGGACAAGTGGTTTATATTATCAGGACTAAAGAATTTCGATCATTTCTTCCGCTTCTTCTTTCCTAACATGTTCCGAAATCTTCTTTACTCGGAAACGAACGGTGTTTTCACCGAACCGGATTTCAACTATATCCCCTTCCGCGACAGCAGAACCCGGTTTTGCCACCTTTCCGTTAATAGTAACCTTCTGCCGTTCGCAGGCTTCATGTGCAAGAGTCCTTCTTTTTATTACGCGGCTTACTTTAAGAAATTTATCAATTCGCATAAGATCCTCTTTTCATTAAAAATTCTTTTTTGCTTCATCCCATAATTGATCCATTTCGGCAAGAGTCATGCCTGTAAGTTCTCTTCCCATTTCGGTACTTCTTTTTTCAATATATTCAAACCTTCTAATAAACTTGTCAATGGTTCCCGTTAATGCCAGTTCGGGCTCTATCTTCAGAAAACGGGCAATGTTTACCACGGCAAATAACAGATCGCCAACCTCTTCCTCGCTTTTTGCCAGGTCACCGCTCATATAAGCTTCACGCAGTTCCCCGGCTTCTTCGGCTACCTTTTTCCACGCATCATCAATATTGTCCCAGTCAAATCCAACCTTCGCGGCTTTTTGCTGTATTTTATAACTTCTCATTAACGCGGGGAGGACAGAAGGTACCCCATCCAGAACCGAAGTGTGGTTTTTATATCCCTTTTCCTCCTTTTTAATTTTCTCCCACAAATCTATAACATCATCAGCCGTTTCGGCCTGTTCCAATCCAAAAACGTGTTTGTGGCGGTGTACCATTTTCTCGCTGACAGTTTGAATAACATCATTCATTGAAAACTGTCCGTTTTCTTCAGCTATTCGCGAATGAAAAACTACCTGCAGCAGAACATCCCCCAATTCTTCGCATAATTTCTCCGGGTTTTTCAAATCGATAGCTTCAATTACCTCATATGTTTCCTCAATTAAATATTTTTTCAGGCTTTCATGGTCCTGTTCCCTGTCCCATGGACATCCCTGCGGGCTTCTTAATATTCTCATTATTTCAAGCAAATCTTCATAAGAATAAACTTTTTTATTCATTATTGCAACTCCATTCATACTTCATCGTTTATTACCCAACCCGAACAATATTTCAGCGGTTTGAGACACAATTACCGCATTAGGTCGGCAGGCCCTGCTATCTTTCGGATACTGCGCGGAACAGCATCCTGCGAATTTCCCCACGGCGCGTCCTTATTTTTGTAATCGAACTTCTGCGTAAACCAGTATACTTCTTCCCTTATTCTGTCCATATGAACCAACTGCATCGACATTAACGTAATAACAAACTCACCACGGTTTCTATTATTCAAATATTTTAAAGAGCCTTCCAAAAGCCTTTTTACATGTGGAAGACAAAACCCTTTTTTTGCCATGAAAAGCTCTTTGAAGTCGGGCTCCTTAAAAAAAAGATATAAAATCACATCAATAAACTTTTCAATGTTCCAGTCAATTTTTTCACATATTGTGCACGTTTTCTCGATACTTGACAACTTTTCCACCATTGAGTTTATAAATTTCACTGTTTCGCTGCTGCCTTTTTTAAAAGAGCCGGCTATCCGTTCCATTGAGCTAGCCATAGC
>FZPS01000016.1_pt106 | contig 12351 bp, 5 predicted proteins | sample 1817821 | NCBI WGS metagenome assembly FZPS01 (sample SAMEA104158645, study PRJEB21678) | metagenome | place: Germany | collected 2015-04-21 | reverse complement strand
CGTTCATGCAGCACATGGAATAAATCAGCGTTTGGCCCCGGCACCCATTTGCCGTTGATGGCGGTGGTTTCATTGCCGGGGATTTCCCAATACGCTTCGAATCCGCGGAAATGGTCAATGCGGACAATATCCACCAGCTCGAACGTCCGCCGCAGACGGGCCGTCCACCAATCGTAGTTGTTCTGTTTATGCGCGGGCCAATTATACAAGGGATTTCCCCAAAGCTGGCCGGTTGCGCTGAAATAGTCCGGCGGAACGCCGGCCACCACGCTGGGCTGACCATCCGGACCCAGAAAAAACAATCCCGGATTCGCCCAGACATCGGCGCTGTCGTGCGCGACAAAAATGGGAATATCGCCAATCAACTGGATGTTGCGCTCCCGGCAATAAGCTCGCAGACGCTGCCACTGGTTTTCGAACAGAAACTGAATGATTTTCGCGCGCCGAATTTCTTTTGCGAATTTTTCGCGAGCGGTGGCGAGAGCATCCGCCTGACGCTGAGCCAGCTCCAGCCCCCATTGAGGCCAGGGCACGCCACCATGCGCATCCTTGAGCGCGGCGAAAAGCGCGTAATCATCCAGCCATTCCACTTGCGCCGTGCAAAAGGCGTTGAATTGCTCCTTTAAGGTTTTCGAAGCGCGTTTCGCAAACTGGTTACAAACGGTTTCCAGAATCTCCATCCGAGCGAGAATAACCGGGCCAAAATCAACTTTTTCGGCAGGAAATTCAGGAAAGTCGGCTAACTCTTCCTTCTTCAGGAGGCCATCCTGAATGAGCACATCAAAACTGACCCACAACGGATTGCCGGCAAAGGTGGAGGGCGATTGATAAGGGCTGTCGCCATAGCTTGTCGGTCCCAACGGCAAAATTTGCCAAAGGCGTTGGCCGGTTTCGGCAAGGAAGTCGGCAAAGCGATAGGCTTCGGGGCCGATTTCACCAATCCCGTAGGGGCCGGGCAGAGAGGTTGGGTGAAGCAATACGCCAGATGCACGTGGAAAGTTCATTATTTAAGGTTCTCCGACAAGACAATTTCGATGTGAGCCGGAGAATATGTCATAAGCGCGAGAATTTGTCGAAACGTTTATACGTCCCGTTGCGCCCCGCGAAATTATGGCTCATTCAGAAGCGAACGAATCCGTCCATGCCAGACACCGGGCGAGTCGTTGGTGAACACCTGTCCGGGCACGCCCCACCCCAGATTGCTGGTGCTTGCCGGCAGAAGCAGATTGGTGGTGAATTCCAGTTGATAATAGCGGGCGGTGCTGGCGGGGAATGTGAACACCATGTGGTTGGATTCCGCCACAAAACTTCCCGAAAGCCGCAAAACGCTGGCAGCTGAAGCCGGGTCTGTATCGGCCAGATATTCCTGCCAGGTCGTCATGCCGTCCTGGTCGAAGTCCGCTTCGGGCGCAAAGCGCGAATCTTCGGGATTGTAGTTCTTGCCGATCAGCCACTCATCGAACGTCGCGGAGGCGATCGTCAGGATGCCGGTGGTGCTTCCCGTGTAGTAGGGGCTGGAGATGCTGGCCACCACTTCGTACTCTCCAACGGTGCTGGGCACCTCAAAAGAACCACCGTATGTCACATCTACCGCCAGACCGAGCGGATAGGTGTCCACCCTCACGGGCTTGGGCAGCCCGTCGTACACCTGCTCTAGATTGGATAGCATCACCACGGCGGGAATGGGATTGGTGGTGGCCACCTCGTAGGGGGTAATTGCAATATCATCAATATTTACACGGTTGGAAGACGCACCGTCAACCAACAGAAACTGCAAATAAGCGGAATCGGTCAGCTTCAAAGACTGGGAATGGGCAGCGAAGGAATTGGTGATGCCGTCCACCGCCAGATTGGTATGCACCGTCCACAAGTTTCCGTCACCGCTGGTCTGGAGCGATAGTGTGGCGGAGGCATCCGCGCTGAACATGGCGTAATTAAAGGTCACGGAGTGAATGCCGTTGGAAAACGGCGTGGTGCTTTGCAGCACACCGTTGTTGCTTGCCCCCGCGCCAATGAAGCGCAGACGAAGCGAATTGGTCGAAGTCTTGACGTCGGTCGTTAGGTATCCACGATATCCATTGTTGATGAACCATTCCCTGGGCTCCGCGAGATTCAGCAGGTCAACGTGTGGCCCGTAATCCGCTTTCGGTGCTCCGTTGGAATCAAAATCAAGCATATATGGCGTACCTGCCGGTGCCAAATGCGACGGCGGCACCTCGTCTAAGATCACCACGGCGTTTTCGAAGGTATAGACCCCGTCCAAATAGTTGGAACTGCCCGCCACCGTGACAGTGGCATCATAGAATCCGATGGCCGTGGGGGGATCGGCCGGAGCGTAGGAAACCGACCACGTCAAGCCGGGGGTGACGTTGAACTGATTGGTGTGGGGCAATCCGTCATGGGCTACGGCGATGCGTTCCACCAAGGAAACATCTGGGTCCGACTTGGCGATAGTCACGGCTTCCTCGAACAGGAAGGTGCCTCCCTGGATGTGGCCCACGGAGGGAATCGTCACTGTCGCGGCGTAAACCCCGGCATTGACCGGCGTCTGGGGCGCATAGGTCACCGCATAGGCCATGCCCTCGGGATACACAATGAATTCATTCGTGCGGACGGACCCGTCATACAGCGCCGGCTCGACGGCGGCTGGGGCACATTGTGCGACGATTTCGTTCTGCCCGAACGGAGAAATGACAATGTCGTCGAGATTCGCGCGTGCACCGGCGGGTCCGGTGCAGGTGATCCGAAACTCAATGGGGCCGGGCACATTAGCCGCAACGGTATTGGTGACTAGAGTGGCCACCCCCTCCGTGCTGACCGAGCCAAGTCCGACCCAACCGGAGCCGTCGTTGTATTCGGCTGTGAGCGTCACCGCTGAATCCGTCCCATAGCGGCGATAAGCAAAAGACAGCGCTCCAAGCCCGTTGGTCAGCGCCCCTTCCAACCGCACTTCGCACGGGGCGCGAAGGCGCCCACCCTTATCGCCGTTGACGGAATCGCTGGTGGTCGTACCCGTGACCAGCGCATTCGACAGCACCCAGGTACGCCCACTCAGCGAAATGGGATTCAGGTTCGTATATATCGTCTTGGGGGGCGCATCTTCAAAATTGATAATCCACGCCGTTTCGGCAACAGGATCCGGGTCGTCCATATCCTCGCAGGCGGCGGGGTCCTGATCCGGGTTGTACACGTACGGGCAGTTGTCATTGACGTTCAGGACGCCGTCGCCGTCAATATCGTCGTCGCAGGCGTCGCCGACACCATCGCCGTCGGTGTCAATTTGCGTGGGATTCTTGACGCCGGGGCAGTTGTCCACGTCGTCGGGGATGCCGTCGCCATCCCTATCGTCTGCTTGGCTGGGCGGCATGGTATAAGAATTGGTGCTGGAATTCTTCTCATAGGATCCTTGCGGTCCGTCAAAAGTGCAGCGAACATAATACTCCACGGTTTCGTTGGGATTCCGTCCGGGATTCAGCGGGGCGGTACGCCATGAGTTGCCGCTCGTGTTGGTCATGGGCGTGGAATAGAAGGAGCCGCCTTCGATGCGTAGCCAGGCTTCGGCGGCGATGTTGGATGCCACCGCGTTGGGCTGAATGTCTGCCAGAATCGAGAAGGGATCGGTTGCCTGCGGGGCAAACGGATCGATGGATAGCTCCGACACAAAGACATCGGCCTCCGACAGAGCAACGTGATGTCCCGGTGTCGCCGAATCCGCACCCGAGGTGATCGTCCACTCGTTTGCCTGCCATTCCGGGAACGGATCGCTGATTCCCACATTGCGTACGGCCGTGGAATTGAGATAGGCCCAGGGCATGCTGTAGTCGTCAGAGCCTGTCGCTTGGCGAACCCGGCCGTAGATGTCCGAGTCCGCGCCATCCTTGCGCAGAACAACCGTATCATTGCCGTTCAGCCGGCCGATGATGGAGGCTTGGACCTGAGCCTGAACTCCATACTGCTGGAAGAAGCGATTCGTCGAAGTTGCAACGGTCAACACTTTGCCGCCAGCCAGCGATCCACTCAGGTTAATCGTGGCGGAAGGATTTCGGTTCTTGTCGAGATAAATCACCAGAGCATAGCCGTTCAGGTCAAGCGTACCGCAACCGGTGTTGCAGATTTCCACATAGTTGAAGTTGGTGGAAATCGGATGGTCAACGATTTCGCTCAGGATCGCCACGGGCGTCATCCCCGCGACTTCATCAATCAGGTGGAAATCAGCGAAAACCATGCGGTGATCCGAGGCGTTGGCGCTCGTGTTGGGCGGCGGGGGAGCTCCATACTTTGGCAAGCCCACCCCCACTCCGTCATCCTCGGAATTGTAGACCTCCGCAACGGGCGCACCATAAGCACTGTTCATGATTTCATCACTGAAAAGAATGTAGTCGAGCCGGTATCCACCCCCCGCATCATGCGCATGGGTCCAGGTGTTCGTGCTGCCGGTATGCGCCGCGTCCACGGCGGCCAGCCCCGCCGCCGCCAGACGCTCAGTGGGATAATACCGGTAGGCCATCAGCCAGTTTGAATCGGTGTACCAAGGGATGTCGGAACCCGCCTTGTAGGTGGACGGCAGGACGGTCCCGGCCTTCAGGTTTTCGTAATAGCCCCGGGAAAAGTTGGTCGTTTGCCCCACCCCGACGCTACCTTCGATGGTGTCATTAAAGTCTCCCATGATGGCGTACTCCACATCGTTGGAGAATGTCGCCATCATGTTGGTGATGTAGTTCACCGTCCGATGCATTTCAAACGCCCGTCGCATCCGGCTGGATTTCACCAGAGTTTCCGACTTGTTGTGTACCGATATGACGTGGAAGGGATTAAGCGCCCCCGGCACCTCAATCACCGCATGCAACGGCCAGCGGGTCATTTCCTTGGCGTCCGGGTCCACCACCGTCTCGCGAACCGTGCCAGAGGATAAAATGGGATATCGGCTCCAAATCCCGAGTCGGGCGGTCCCCGCAAAAGTCCCGCCTTCGGAAGAATACGCATAATATGGATACCCCAGTTGAGCCGCCAGAGTCACCCAGGCTTCCTGATCGCTATTGGCTAATTCCTGAAAACAGACGATATCCGGATTGACGCGACGGAACGTATTGCTCACCGCCAAATAGTCGTCGTTGGGATCGCCATTCAACCGATCGCCCCCCGTATCCACACCGTAGTATACATTAAAGGACGCAACACGCACCTGAACTGCCCAGACAGAAACCCCTAGGCAGAACCAGCCGCTGAAAAGAAATATTTTCAGTAGAAACTTCTTCACGATTGCATAAGCTAGCACCTCGCCACAAGTTAGCACAATAAGTTTTTCCGCGATTTTAACATTTTTGGTCAAACGCTTGAGCCTTGTCCCCTGCCCCAAGGCCGAAATCGGAACCGGCGACAGACTCGCCGCAAATTTTTGCTGGCGAAACGCTTCGTTTTTTGGCATGAAGTTTTTCTTTGTCGTGCGCCCTCTGGACGCGCAAACCTGTGGCGACTCGAAAATGGTAAAGAAAGCTCATCTGATTACGCACCTTGGCGCAGCCGGGATGTTGGCCCTGTCCTTGACGGCTTGCGGCCCGCGTGTCGTGCAAGACGCCGACCCCGCCGCGCTGATTGGCGAAGCGTGGACGGCCTACCGTCTCAGCGAATTCCAAAATGCGGCCCTCGCCTTCGACGCGGCGCGCAACGCCGCCATCCCCGGCTCCGACGAATGGGCGATGGCCACCTACGGCCTCGGCACCACCTGGGACTTGCGCCGCCCCGGCGAAGACCCCCGCAAAGCAACCGCCCTCTATCAGGAGATTCTGGAAACCGCCCCGCAAAGTCCCATCATCCCGTGGACGGAGCTGGCCCTCGCCCGCCAAAAGCACCTCGTCCCCGTCGGTCAGGAGCCGGACTACGACGCTGTCAACAAAGCCTATCAGCACATCATTGACCAATTCCCCGGCCACCTCGCCGCCAAGGAAGCGTTCCTCTATCTGCAAAGCATCCAACTGGCCAAGCTGGAGCCTGCCTCCACCCAAGCCGCGGTCGAAAAGCTGCTGGACTTTGTCGCGCACGAAAAAAAGGAATTTTTAAGCCCCGCCTGGTCGCTCCTCGCCGTGGCCTACACCACCCTCGGCGACCAGGAAAAACGGCTCGAAGCGGAAATCAACTCCTTTGAAACCACCGAAGTGGACCCCTCCGACCCCTTCATTGAGTTCGCCTGGGCCTACTGGAACCTCGCCACCATCGCCGAATTTGAAGTGGGCGACTTCGACCTCGCCCGCCACTACTACAACCTGTTGCTGGAAAAATACCCCACCGACATCCGCGTCTATGGCTGCAAGCAAGCGCTCCGGCGAATGGACGCGCTGGAAGCCAGCATCCGCGCCGAAGAGGAGGCCCCGCAGCCATGATGCGTTTCCTTCGCTCCGCCTTCAATTTCGTCCGCACCTATTTCGCGTTGCTGGTCGTGGCCGCCGTGTTCCTCTGGTCCGCCTGGGTCATCGTCACCTACCGCGCGCAGCAAGCCCCCCCCGGCTCCATCGTCATCCGCCTCGGCCACTGGCAGCTCGAAGCCAGCGTGCGCGAAGGCATTGACGAAATGGCCCGCGAATATCAAAAGCTGCACCCCAACGTCGTCGTCATCCAGGACGCCATCCCCGAAGGCACCTACGGCCAATGGGTCAGCACCCAACTCATGGGCGGCACCGCCCCCGACATCCTCCAAGTCGGCTCCATGCTCCCCGCCAACATCTGGCTCTCCTACTACAACCGCTACTTCTTCCCCCTCACCCACTACGTCAACGCCCCCAACCCGCACAACAAGGGAACCGACCTCGCCGACACCCCCCTGCGCCGCACCTACAAAGACGGCATGAAAACCGCCTACGTCACCGAAATGCAGGAATACATGTCCGTACCCCTCTCCCTCTTCGGCGTGCGCATCTTCTACAACAAAGACCTCCTCAAAGAGCTTACCGGCCGCGACGTCGCCCCCCGCGAATACCGCGAATTCCTCGCCGTCTGCGAACAAATCCGCTCCTCCACCAACGCCCTCACCGGCCAGCCCTACATCCCCATCGCCGGCTCCGCCTACCACTTCGCCCACTGGGACGGCATGATGTTCAGCCCCCTCACCTACGGCGCCTATCGCCGCGCCGACCTCAACCGCGACGGCTTTGTCGGCAACGACGAAACCTTCGTCGCCTTCAAAACCGGCCTCCTCGACTTCTACTACCCCCCCTACGCCCTCTGGCTCAAAATGCTCCGCGAAGTCACCGACCACTTCCAAACCGGCTACACCGGCCTTGGCCGCGACGAAGCCGTCTTCCTCTTCGCCCAGCAACGCGCCGTATTCATGACCACCGGCACCTGGGACGCCCGCTCCCTCGAAGAACAAGCCCGCGGCCAATTTGAAGTCGGCATCATGGACTTCCCCCTCCCCACCCGCGACGACCCCGTCTACGGCGAAGTCGTCGAAGGCCGCATCTACGAATCCCCCGGCGGCGGCTTCCAATTCGGCATCACCCGCAACTCCAAAAACATAGACACCGCCGTGGACTTCCTCCTCTTCCTCGCCTCCCAGAAAGGCAACGAAAAACTCAACGGCATCATCGGCTGGATCCCCGCCATCGAAGGCACCCAGCTCGACACCCTCCTGCAAGCCTTCGAACCCCACCTGGAAGGCATCTACGCCAACGTCAACTTCACCCTCGGCGGCAACACCGCCGTCGCCTGGGCCCAGCGCTACTCCCTCTACCAAGTCAACCAAATCTCCTTCGACGACTTCGCCAAAACCTACACCGCCTTCTACCTCAAAAACGGCCTCACCGACTTCCTTGAGCAGCAGCGCGACTGGCGCCGCGGCATGCAACGCAACGAGCAATACCTCGCCGGCATCCGCGGCCGCGCCATCCTCGCCACCGACGCCGCCGCAACCGCCGCCACCCCCGACGCCCAAGCCGCCGCCGCCCGCGAAGCCGAATCCGCCTGGGTCCGCTACCGCGCCATCACCGCCTCCCGACAAATCTGGGACGAACTCAACCACGCCCGCCAGCTAGACCTCGTCAAACGCGACACCCTCCCTGAAAACTTCGTCCCCCCCTACGAATACTCCACCAACGTCCTCGCCAAAATCCGCCAACGCATCCGCGCCGAGCAAACCCCATGACCCCCGCCCCCCTTTACACACAACGCGCGCCAACCCGCCCGCCCAAAACTTTTCCACACCGTGGAAAATATTTTTCCATAGCGTGGAAAAATCGCCAAAAACTTTTCCATACCGTGGAAAAATCACCCCTAACTTTTCCATACCGTGGAAAATATTTTTCCATAGCGTGGAAAATCCCCAAAAAACTTTTCCATACCGTGGAAAAACTCCCCGCCCCCTCCCCTGACCTCTGCCCTCTGACCTCTGACCTCCCTCCTGCCCCCTCCCCTGACCTCTGCCCTCTGCCCTCTGACCTCTCTCCTGACCTCTGCCCTCTGACCTCTGCCCCCTCTCTCCCGAACCCTGAACCCCGAACCCTGAACCCTTCTTCCCATGCAGCCTAAACAAGTCCAACCCAACCAACTCCGCCACCACTGGGAAATCTACCTCTTCATCATTCCCACGCTGATACTCATCGCCCTCTTTCAGTACTACCCCGCCAGCTCCGGCATCTTCCACTCCCTCTTCCGCTGGAACGGCTCCGACATCTCCGAATTCGTCGGCTTCGAAAACTACGTGGATTTAATCAAGAACCTTGAGTTCTGGAACTCCTTCAAACTCGCCTTCATCCTCGGCTTCTGGAACGTCATCAAGATGATTCCAGCCCTCCTCGTCGCCGTCTGCATCCACCGCTGCACCTCCGAAAAAATGCAGTTCTTCTACCGCACCCTCTTCGTCGTCCCCATGGTCATCCCCGGCCTCATCACCGTACTCATCTGGCGCTCCTTCTTCTTCGAAGCCACCTCCGGCTACCTCAACCAATTCCTCGACTGGTCCGGCCTGATGAACATCCTCCAGCAAGGCGGCGCCTACGTCACCGCCAAACTCGCCGACCCCGCCAGCGGCGGCCTCGCCGACCCCTCCCTCGCCCGCTCCTTCTTTGAAACCTTCGACTGGCTCACCGCCTTCAAAGCCGGCACCTCCCCCGCCTGGCTCGGCGACCCCAAAATCATCATCATCGCCTGCATCATCTGGGGCTTCCCCTGGGTCGGCTCATTCGCCGTCCTCACCCACCTCGCCAAACTCCAAAACATCTCCAAAGACATCTACGAAGCCGCCGACATTGACGGCGCCAACTGGTGGACCCGCTTCACCAAAATCGAACTTCCCCTCCTGATGGGCTCCATCTACCTCCTCCTCGTCTTCGCCATCATAGACACCATCAAAGACGCCGGCATGATCCTCGCCCTCGCCGGCATCGCCGGCGGCCCCGGCGGCCGCGCCACCGTCCCCGCCCTCTTCATGCTCCGCAAAGCCTTCATGGACCAGCAAATGGGCTACGCCTGCGCCGTCGGCATCGTCCTCACCGTCGTCGTCCTCCTCCTCCAGAAAATCTGCAACATGCTCCTGCAAGCCGAATCCCCCGAAGGCGAAAAACCCGGCCACTCCGCCTGGTTCGGCATCCTCTCCCTCTACACCTTCGCCGAAGCCTTCCTCTTCTTCCGCGCCCACCTGCTCCCCAAAACCGCCACCCCCGCCATCTTCCTGCTCTTCACCCTCACCCTCATCCTGAAGCTCGCCGTACTCATCAGCATCCCGCACCTGCTGAAAAAATACGGCATCGCCCTCCGCAACGCCGCATACCTGCTCGCCGCCGCCCTCGCCGCCCTCACCATCTTCCGCGGCGCGGACATCCGCTGCCTCCTCTTCGGCTACACCCTGATGCTTATGGCCTCCACCGCCCTCTTCAAAATGGCCATCGGCGGCGCAGGCGCCCTCCTCATCGGCTACGGCATCACCGGCAACTCCCTCGACATGATGATTTCCGGCGCCGTCTTCATCATCCTCGCCACCCCTTGGGGCAAAATTTCCGATCGCGCGGAAAAAATCTACCTCGCCCGCTGCCTCCGCCGCCCCGCCCCCCCCGTCAGCCGGGGCGACCGCTACGTCGCCCGCTCCATCGCCCGCCGGCAAAACCCCCTCTGGCGCGCCGGCGCCGCCGCCGGCAGCAGCTGGCTGCGCTTCTCCAAACACGCCTTCATCTGGTTCGTCCTCGCCTTCGCCTTCCTCCCCCTCTACCTCATGCTCATTGTCTCCCTCAAAGACAACAACCAGTTCTACCTCAACCCCACCACCCTCACCCAGCCCATGCACTGGGAAAACTGGGCCACCGCCTGGGCCATGGTCTCACCCACCGTCGCCAACTCCATTTTCCTATCCACCTCCGCCACCTTCCTCATCGTCATCTTCGGACTCGCCGGCGCCTACTTCTTCGCCCGCCTCAAAGTCCCCCTCTCCTCCTTCCTCTGGAACGCCCTCCTGCTCCTCATGATGATGCCCATGATCGCCAACCTCGTCCCCCTCTTCATCCTCCTGCGCGACATGAACCTCCTCAACACCCTCACCGCCCTCATCCTCGTCGGCGCCTCCGGCGGACAAGCCTTCGCCATTTTCGTATTCCGCAACTTCATCGCCGACATCCCCCAAGACCTCTTCGAAGCCGCCGAAATTGACGGCGCCAACCACTTCCAGCAACTCAAGCTCGTCGTCATTCCCCTCTCCGGCCCCATCATGGGCACCGTCGCCGTCATGCAATTTCTTGGCCAGTGGAACGAATTCGTCATGCCCCTCATCGTCATGCGCGAACAAGCCCGCCTCCCCGTCACCGTGCAGCTCATCCGCATGGCCGGCGAATACATCAAACTCTGGGGCCCCCTGATGGCCGGCTACGCCATCGCCTCCATCCCCGTCATTATCCTCTTCACCTTCTCCATGAAACTCTTCGTCAAAGGCCTCACCGAAGGCGCCGTCAAAGGCTAACCCCCGCCCCCCGCCCACCGCGTTATTTTCTTCTGGCCTGCCGAGTAGGTTTCTGCGATAAGTTCGGTAGTTCCGATGTTATTCGGACATTGTTTCTTTGAAAATCTAATTTATTGCGTTTTACGCAGTCATCGTTTTATCTGAAAACCGCGAATTTTTATCATGGAACGAGATGTGCGGGAACGCGCCCAACATGGGCGCGGCTCCCGGTCTTGTGTTCCATGAAAGGGGCTTCGCGGTCCCTCAGGTAAGGCATGAGCTTGGTGTCGTGCCCTCTTTCCAGTTTTGTGCGGTACCAGGTTCATGCCAACCACCCCAGGAGCATGAGCAATGAAAAATTTGAGGAAGCGTCAACTAATCGCCATCGGGAGTAGCATCGCCATTCTTTATGGTGTGTTGTGCCTTGTCGCTTTTGCGTCGGCCGCTTCCCGCACCGAAAAGCCCGCGCCCGTTGATGCCGAACAATTTGCCGATTTCATGGGGCATGAAGTTCTGGATATTCAGGATTTGGCGGAGGGCGCGGAAGTCCAGCGCCGCATGTTCAATCGAATCACCCCGCCGGGGCTTTCGTGGACTCAGCCAATGTTCCCGCCGGTTGCGCCGTTTGATGCCCAATACTTTGACGAACAGTTTTTGGAAGGGCTTTTAGGAGAGGGTAAAAACAGCGTGGTGATTTATCCGCTTTCGCTGATGCAAGACCCCAAGACGCGCGAAACGCTTATTTATAATGCAGAGGGGGAGCTAATCGCGGCCATCCCCGCTGACCGCGGCTCCCGTGAGTGGCCAGCGGATGCCGACCCATCCCGCGTGATTCTGCAACTGGATTTACTGCCCACTGAAGATGTTGAGCCGTACCTTTATACCGAAAGGCGCATCGAAGAATCTCTTGCGCGGCACAACACATCGCGTTTGGCCAAGTCCGGCGGCGCGGCAACGAGAGGATTAGAGGCGGGCGAATTCGGCTTTGCGAATATGCAAAGTCTGACCAACGGAAACATACTGCTTACGGTGACAAACGGGGCCAATGTGGTTGAAGTTTTCGCCTATACCGTTTGGCACACTTCCTCGGTGGTTGTGGTCACATGGACCAACGAGCAATCCAACGTGGTAACGGACACCAATACAGTATGGCATCAGGTATCGCCAGCGTTTAACGGGCTGGAAAGCGAATGGGAATGTCTGACGACCAATCTGGTTCTGACGAATGGCGTTGGCGTGTACGAGAACGCAAATATATCCAGCAACGCGCGGATACGATTTTATGCCGTGGCGAATCGGCAGGATTCCGACGGCGACGGATTAACCGATGGCATGGAAGTTTTTGTTCACCACACCAACCCGCAAAGCATTGATACGGACGGCGACGGCTTGTTGGATGGCTATGATATTCCCGTGTGGATTGGTGACCCTCGCTATAC
>FZPS01000024.1_pt357 | contig 12355 bp, 13 predicted proteins | sample 1817821 | NCBI WGS metagenome assembly FZPS01 (sample SAMEA104158645, study PRJEB21678) | metagenome | place: Germany | collected 2015-04-21 | reverse complement strand
ATCGGCAAAGAGTGCCACAATCAAGGCTGTGCTATAAAGAAACAAAGCGGTACCTGTGTTATGCCGCTGGAAGGGGTTTTTGCCCGGGTTCTGTCTTCAGGTTGGGTGGAGACCGGAGATCCAATAAATATAGTTAAATAATGGTAGTGTGGTTTATAGGTTATCCTGAGTTCAAAAGCGGTTTGTTAATAAAGGATGTAATAAGACTTTTTAATGGTGACAAACTTATATAAGGGTAGTATGATGAAGGTGAAAGAATAGAGTGGATGGATAGAGCGAAATAGTTCAGACAGTCCATTGTGGTCAGGCTGATTTTAATAGCCTGGCAGGTGCAAGTCGAACCATGGTGGTTGGCTCCCGGCAGGAGCCTGGCAAGGAGGGTGAGGCGAATGATTAGGGCTTTACTGAACTTCCTGAAGGTCCATTTCTCTAGTTCTCGACCTTGGAGACCGGAAGATGACCTGGATTTTAGGTTCTGGCTGGATCAGCACGGTCTAACCATCAACAACCCTAAAGATATTTGGGAATAAGCACCTGGTGCTTAAAGCTGATATGATATTTGTGCCTGTCTTTGACAGGCTTTTTTATGCTCTTATGCCGGTATAGAAAAAGTATAGGCCCAAACCCAGCATGAATAAGCCGCAGCTGATTAATATTGCCTGATAAATCTTAGGAGATAACAGAGTCTGACCTTTGGCCACTGCAAAGGCTATGAGGGTATACCAGGCAAAATCAGATAAAATGTGGCCGGAGAAGAAAGATACTATTCCGGGGGGGCCACTGTCCAGAGAAAAGGTTAGGTAACTCAAGCCAACGGTTGCCCACCAAACAGACCAGAATGGATTGAGTAGGGATATGAGTATACCGGCTAGAATAGGATGCATGGTTACCGGAACCGAGCCAGATTGGGCATCAGAGCCAGGCAGGGTTTTTAATTGTCCCGTCGACACGTCTCTTATCATGGCAATACCTAAATATATAAGGAATACTCCGCCCACCAAGGCAATAACCATAGTTACCGTTGGCTGTACCAAGAATTGAGCGATACCAGCCAAAAGAGCAGCTACCAGTGCCAGTTCCAGCAGAGCATGGCCCAAGACTATCTGGGGCCCGGCTAACCAACCTCTTTCCGCACTAGAAACCATGGTAGCAGTCAATAATGGTCCGGGCATCATAGCGCCGGATAAACCTACAATAAAAGCGGTAGTAAACAGAGCGGTTATCTGCATGAATGAGTTACCTCGAAACTATTACCTGAAGAACAGGCCACGATGAATAAAAACCTCAAGCCATGTCATCGGCCGTTCCGGCACTCCTGATGCTCCATTCAGTCGCTATTAATGTTGCGAGGAGCGAAGCGACGTGGCGATCTATTAACTCAAACCGTAAGCCAGCATCGAGATTGCCACGCCCCTGCGGGGCTCGCAATGACACTGAAGTAAGCATTTTCACAGCAATGACACAGGAAAATATTGTCCATAATTATAAAGATTTATCTGGCTTTGTGCAAATGCAAGGGGAAAAACTTGTTGATTTTATCATTAAGTTTTCACGGAATAGTCACATTTCTTGGTTATAATTATCAGCAGGAGGTAATCAGAAAGGAGATGAGTATTTATGAAAAACATTAGCAAAATTCTAATTTTGTTTGTAATAGCATTTGTTTTGGGAGGAGTCTTTGTTGCGGATCAACAGGGGACTTCTCTATGGGCGGTTCTGACCGGAGATGAAAAGCCCCCAATAGTAGAAATGGACAAAACGGAAGACAATATTACGGCTTCCTTACCTCTTGACCAAGGGGCTATGACGGTAGCGGAAATCGTGGAAAAAGCCAGTCCAGCCGTAGTGAATATCAAAGCCAAAGTTCAGGTAAGTTCCATGGCAGATAACCCGTTTTTCAATGACCCTTTTTTCCGGCAATTCTTCGGCGACCAGTTCCGGTATGATACCAGCCCGCGCTACGAAACCGGGATTGGCACGGGTTTCTTAATTACCAAAGACGGGTATATTTTGACTAATCAACATGTTATCGAAAACGCTGCTTCTGTAACGGTTCAGCTCAACGGGAAAAATGATGAAATTCCTGCTCGGGTAGTAGGGCAGGATAGGGAATTAGACCTGGCGGTACTCAAAATTGAAGGTGATAATTATCCGGTATTGAAGTTGGGAGATTCTGATAAGATGAAAGTGGGCGAGTGGGTAATTGCTATTGGGCAGCCCTACGGATTAGATCATACCGTTACTGCTGGGGTTATTTCAGCTACCGGCCGTCCTATTACTATCGGGGATCGCAACTACCGGAACCTTATCCAGACTGATGCAGCCATTAACCCAGGTAACTCAGGGGGACCGCTGTTAAACTTGCGTGGTGAGGTCATAGCCATTAATACTGCTGTTAATGCCAAAGCTCAGGGAATTGGGTTTGCCATTCCCACCAGCACGGTAAGCGAAGTGTTAAAAGACCTGATCAATGGTAACCCCATCGTGCGTCCCTTTTTGGGCATAAGCATGAGCGATATCAATAATGAGATAAGAGCCGAATTTGGACTTAGCAATGATGTCCAGGGGGTGCTGGTAGTAGAAGTGGTCAGGGGCAGCGCTGCGGCCCAGGCCGGAGTAAATCGTTTCGACGTAGTTACGGCCATTGACGGCACGCAGATAAAATCAGGCACCCATTTGCAGGAGATAGTATCCAGCCACAAAGTGGGTGACCAGATAAATCTGGAGATCATTCGCCAAGGAAAAACCATGACCTTACCCGCCACTTTACAAGCTAAACCATAAAAATCTTAAGACCCAGGTAAGCAGCCTGGGTCTGATACTTTTCAATAAAGTTTAGTTAAAATACTTGAACCGGGTCATTAATCCAGCGGTGATCAGTGACAAGGCGGAGGCAAACCATAAAATACCGTTGTTACCGGTACGGGGCAGCTCGCCTTGGGGTAATTCTTCTACTGGAATGGGAACTGTAACAAGTGGCTCAAGCTGGGATTCTGATTTTGGTGATGGCTGGTCATCAACTTCGTCCTGGTCATCTATTACCGAGCCGTTGCTGCCATTGCTGTAACCATTTCCATTGTCTCCACCGCCGTTATCTCCACCGCCGTTATATCCACCACCGTTATATCCACCACCATTGTCTCCACCGCCGTTATCTCCGCCACCGTTATCTCCACCATTATCGTTATCCCCTCCGGATTGCTGCTGAGCGGTTAACACGATTTGGAAGGTGTACGCATTTTCACCGGTGCGGTTTTGTTCAGCCTGATCAGTTACCTTAAGATTTACATCCACAGTGAATGACTCGCCAGGGTCAAGGGAAGAACCCCCGGAGCGGGCAGCAGTCACGTTGATGAAATCCGGGTGATTATTTGTCAGGGTCAAGTCGCTCAAATTGATAGGAAAGCCTACGGTATTGACCACCTCACCAACGATATTGGACTCGTATCCCGGATAGGCGTTAGTTACGGTGATGGTCAAATAGCTGCCTTCCGCAATACAGTCCGTATGCGCTACATCAATGGATTCGTTTTCCGTTATGGACGGGTTGGTTGACCAAGACAGGACTGGTGATGCATAGGAATAACTAGGTGCAGCGGTACTGAAGCATAAGGACAGTGCTAGTAACCCTATGATGACCACCAGTGTAAAATCAACCTTCTTAGTTTTCATAGTCATCCTCCTTGCTTACAGTGAAGTAGCACTGTCAGTGCTTGCTTCATCCAGGTAATCTTGCACAACGGGGTTACACAAGAGGCTATATCTATATATGTAGGGATTGCTCACTACGAAGAAACTGTGTTCTCCCTGTTCCTCATCCTTTTCATAGAGTATGGGCTGTTCTATTTCATCAGCGGCCTTGACCAAGTCCTCGAAGTCATCTACCAGCAGTACCGGGTCCGGTTTGGCTGTGGGCAAACTGCCCGTCAGGGTCACTACTCTGTCCCCGTGTTGGCGAAGAATGTGAACCAGTTTTCTCTCCTCAGGGCTAAGGTCTTTATCTGAACTTCTAGTCAGCATCAAGAACCCTATACATAACAGAGCTGCTAAAAACCATCCTATTCCCAGCCCAATATTGGTGGTCTGAATGCCTTCAGCCGGCCGGGTGGTCTCGGCTTCGATAGCACCTTCCTTCTCCGGCGACAGCTCCCCTTGTACCGCAAATACCCTGCCCTGTAAGGGGATTATCAATGTGGGATGCAGTTCATCAGTGAAATCGCCTGCATCAGTTTTTCCCTGCACCTGTATAAAGTAATCGATTTTCAGCTCCAGCCGGCTGGGAGAGAACTTGGTGGCTTCCTGCACCGCGTTAGCAAAAAGAGCGTAGCTGTTAACTGGTATGGATATGGCTTCCTGGATATGGGCCTTACTGTCATTAACGGTGAAGGTTTGGGGTTCCAGGAAGGAAAGGTTGCGTCTCCACACTTCCATTTCGGTGTCGTTTCCCATTGCACTGTAGGCCACCAGAGCTCCGTCCACTTGGTAGGTGCCGGTAATCTCAGCTGGTTTTTCTCCTACTAAACTGTATTGCATCTGGGTCTGTACAGAATCCGTCAGGGAGGTGATGTAAGCCTGACCCGGTCCCAGTGTAGTTTCGGCAAAGAAATTATTGGGCAGCAGATTGACCTGATAGTCTATATTAGCCGCCTGCTGATAGCTGTAGACCTTGACCTTTTCGGTAACTTCAGCTGGTCTTACCAAGTTGTTCCATGCCAAACCAGCCAGACAGGCAGCCAGTATCAGCAGCAAAAGCAATATAATGCCCGCGCGAAGCCTCCCATTCAAGCTCACCATCATCCAACACCCTCCTATTGTTCTCCGTTTATCTGCTCGGCCAGTGATTGGAAAACCGACAGATCAGGTGAACGAATTATCATGCTGGGCCAGCCAACTTTAGGTACTATGCCGATGACCTTGCCTATGACCTGCTCTGGTAACACTGGATCAGTATCGGCGGATTGGTTGTTATCTCCTTTGGTAATTAGCACCCTCTGCTTATTCTCTTCTTTTATATCTATAACCCGGTGGGCTACCCGGATATTTTCCGCCTTAAACTGGATAATGTCACCGGTTTGTACTTGTTCTGGCGGAACCTTCTGAACGATTATCACGTCACCCACATTAATGACGGGCAGCATACTGCCGCTGACGATAACCGAAGGAAACACCGAGAAAACACCAGCGCAAAACCAAACGATAACGATAGCAATAATGCCGGTGATTAAGCTGCCCTGAGGATTTTCTTCTTGGGTCAGCTCTTTACGGGACTTTTTTTCATCCAGGTAATACTGGCGCACCAGGGTAAGGCAGACTAAGGGAATGAACGTAGCCACCAAGGCTTTGGTCACCCAACCTGGATCAGGCAGGATGGGAAAAAACCATTCGAAAGCCAGCCAGGTTCCCCGGTAAATGATTGCCGGCCAAGCCCCTCCTAAAAGGGCTAAATAGCTGGCCAGGAGATTTTCGCTGATGGCCGGGAATAGGGTAGTGCCTAGAAACTGAACAATTTTTAAGTTTTCGATCAAAGTGGTTAGGATTGAGGCCGGAAACCAAAACAAGGCCAGGAAGAGGCTGACCAGGATGACTCCCAACGTCGGATTATTTCGGAAGACCCGGTTGATCAGCCAGGCCCGGGAGAACTCCAGCCCGACCACAAATGTACCCAAATATATCACGTTGGTGAGTATGCCCCGCGGGCTCAGATCATAGGGGCTTTTCCCGAATCCATCCAGAACACCGGTGGCCAGGGAGGCTATGATAGCCAGGGCCCCGCATAAGAAAGCCATCCAGCACAAGAACTTACGCAGTCTTAATTTGCCGGCGGGACGTATGCCCGGGAAAAACCTGATTACCAAAACGGCCAGGATGGCCCACAGCAGGGGACGTACCACATAGGTGCCCCAAAAACCTCCCAGCCATTTGCCAATGACGAAGTTGTCCGCCAGGTATAGTACTATGATGATTGCGGTGAGCAGAAAAGGAAAGGCCCGGTTAAGTTTCCTGCTGTACTGGTAGTCTAACATGCGAACGACTCCTAATCACCAGAACCGCTGTCGGAAGAACTACTGCCGCCGGTGGAGGATGAACCTCCGCTGTCCCCACTGCTGCCAGAGGATGAAGAACTGCCGCTGTCAGATCCGCTGGTCCCACTGCTGTCGGAAGAACTGCCATTGTCCGGGCCGCTAGCTCCACTTCCATCAGAGGATGAAGAACTGCCGCCTTCATAAGAGGATGCTTCGCTGCCGGAACTGCTGTCTTCCGGTGATGAACTGCCACTGTCCGAAGATTCACTGCCGGTATCACCGGATTCATTACCTGAGGTTGGATCAGACTCACTAGAGTCTTGATTGCTGTCTGCTGCTGGTGGATCATCGCTCTGATTACCCTCATCAACCGTGGAGTCATCAGCAATTTCTCCATCGGACTCTCCGGGAGGATTTGTGCCTTGCTGCTCTTCTGTTTCGGTTCTGCCGTCATTTTCATTGGATGTATCAGTTTCTGGGAATTCATCGGAGTCTGGAGCAGCCAGATCGGGTAATTCCCACAGCATGGGTTGTTCAGGTTGATTGAAATAGAAGTCGCCCTTAATTATGAGCTCATCTTCCCAAAGGGCAATGCCGGTAGGGATCATGGCCACAGCTGCAGCAGCACAGAAACAGAAAAACACAAAACGTTTCACAAGAGATTCCTCCTTGTATAGGTTGAAGCGGGGGAAGGAAAGTAATTTCCCCCGCAAATATGTTTATTATCCGGTTTTAACCTTGGGTCCAATCCATTTTCAGCTCGAATGTAATAGTGCTGTCCTGGGTAGTGTTTGGAGCATTTTCCTTCATCTTGATCCAAATGCAATGGGCATCATCATCAGGATCATCGGGGTTGTCAAAATTGAGCCAGCCTCCCGGATCCAATACCACGTTACTAAGTTGATTTGTCATATTAGTACCGAGAGATTTAAAAGGTTTGTCTTCCTGAATAATGCCACCGAACCCACTCCAGGGATTCAAGGGATTGCGGTAGCCGTTGAAATATGCATCACAAAGCAGATAGTTAGCAATACCGGCTGGATCGTCAGTCACCCTCAGAGTTGCTTTGTTAAATTTTGCAGGGATGCTGCCCACATTTTTCTGCTGGACATCTAATTTAACCCAAGCGCCGGGATACAGGTTTCCTACTTCCCAGGTACATATATTCTTTTCCGGATTGTATTCACATTTAGTTACTTTAACAAATGGAGCATGTGCGTCTGCGGGTAGCCATGGCTCTCCGTCGAATTGAACATCTAGGTTACCGGTTGACACGCTACCATTAATATACAGTGTGTCGGTCCAAGCTGCATAGCCAACACCAGTGAGGGCAAATGCCAAAACCATTATAATGGCTAACATTTTAGAACGTTTTTTCATTACTCAGTCACTCCTTCATTAATACTCCCAAACTAACCATTTGTAATAATTGGATATCTAAGTGATGTGTTCAGCTTTTTAAACACCTCCTTTAGCAGCCACTCTAGGGATGGCTTGCTCGAAGTACATCGGCATCTGAATCTGCAGATTGTAGGCATCTTCCTCCGGTGTAGCGTCTATGATCAGGGTCAATGTACCTTCAGCACTCCCCCCGCCTTCTAAGACCACATCTTCAGGATATTTAGGGAACTGGTTGACAACCTTAACGATGCCCGATTCGTAGTCTGCTGATTCTTCTGGCACGTACCGGACCGGTACGCTGCCTTTGTTAGTGATTTCATATCTGAGTTGGGCTTGATAACCTGGATGGGCATTATTCACCGTAAGGGTCATGGTCTTGTCATCTGTCTTGATCTCCGGAAAGACTGTGCAAGAAGAATCATTTGGACTTTGGTCCACAACATACACATTAGTAAAGAGCGGTTTTATACTTCCGGTAGTAACCGTTCCCATGATTTGGGTCCCATCATGCCAGGCAGCTACTGATACTCCCGCTGAACTTATGGAAATCACCAGGGTGATCCACAGGATCTGCCATATGGAACGATGCATCTTTCTTTTGCCTTTAATTTTCATCAGCCCCTCCATTGAGAAAGAGGATTTGTTGTCGGTACCGGGACAAATAGCGTCGATATACATCGGGTTACCGTCAATTCCCCAAAAAATCATCATCCTCACTATAGCAATGGCAGCCTTTCAACTTCTATCGACCCCAGGTAGGTAATATGGCTGATATAAAATAGCAAGAGAAGGTAATAAGTGGTAAGAAAGCTGAACATTTTATTATTGAAAGGCCAGAAAGTATTAAATAGGGGTGAAAGAGGATGTAGGCAAATGGTAATAGGATTAATCCTAGCTAGATGATTGTAAACAGGGGAAAAAGGCAGAGGAAAATTGAAGAAGACAGGGAGACAAGACTGGAGGCAGACAACGTTTATCTTGTTTTCCTTGGGGAATAAAAGACAAGTGGACACTAAGAAACAGGAAGACGAGAAAAACGTCCCCCTGCCTTTTTTATGGGAAAGTGATTTTCTGGTTGGGGACGATAAAACCTTGAACCTTGTCCACCAGGCCGGAGTTAATGACAAATGAAATGGCCTCACTGCGCCCGTGTATGCCTAGTTTGCGGTAAATACTGCGCAGGTGCGATTTGGTAGTGGAAAGAGATATATAAAGAGCATCGGCGATTTCCTGGTTGGAGGCTTGTTTGCCTAAAAGTCTTAGGATTTGAATTTCGCGGGGGGTCAGCTGTTTGAGGTAATCTGCCGTGGGACTGTTTTCATCCTGAAATGCTTCCGGGGACATGCGGGGCAGGCATAACAGACCAGCATGGACAGTCAGTTCTATAGTGTGAACAATTTGAATGGGCAGCAAACGCGAGGGCAGGCAGCCTTTAATTCCTGCTCTGAGCAGGTAGTTGATGTTACAGTGATTGGGGTTGTCAACAATAACTATAGGAAGAGGACAGAAACTTGGTAAGGAAAGGGCTAAGTCATCAGGGCAATTATCCTCCATTTTCCAAACCACTACATCCGGATACAGCCGAGGACCGTTGAAAAATTCATCACTGCTTTGGGCAGCTATCACTTCCCCGGTACTGCCAGCTCTAAAAGCCATAGTTAAGCTTTCCCGCCACTGTGTATTTTCGCCCACGATTACAACTCGAAAACCAGCCATCTTTTCACCCCATAGAGATAATTACTATCGAAACGATATATTGTATGCTGACTGTTAACTATTATACACATAATTAACAGAAAATGGAAGGAAAAAGCTGCCTAGTTGGGGCAGCTTAATTCATAAAGTCTACGGAAGGAGTGATGTTTTAAGCATGACAGAGAAATGTCTCCCCGGGTAGCTTGACTACTGTAAGTGCTTGTAGATCTTTTCCAAAACGGCGCCGGTGGTGTCGGTATCGATGCCAATCTTGATGAGTGCTGCGTGGTCTAAATGGGTAGGGCCTTTATTTATAATGATAAGATCTTGGGTGAAGGTACAGAATTCCCGGACAAAACCAGCCAAAGGATACACAGTTAGGGAGGAACCTATCACAATCAATAGCTGCGCCGATAAAATCATCTCCCGGGCATCCATGTAGTTGTAGATGTGTTCTCCAAACAAGACTACATCGGGCTTAATTATACTCCCGCATTCCGCACAGCGGGGAGCAGTTTCCGGATAGTCGCTTACATAGCTGGCATCGTATCGAGCCTGACATCCACGCCCCTGGCAAACGAACTGCTCAGCATTACCATGGATAGGAATAACATTTTTACTGCCGGCTTTTTGATGAAGGTTGTCAATGTTTTGGGTGACTATGCCATGTATATAACCCTCCTCTTCCATGCGGGCCAACATCAGGTGGGCTTTACTGGGCTCTACTGCGGGAAAATCAAAGTACTGGCGATAAAAAGCGTAGAATTCTTCAGGGTTATGGCGGAAGAAATCAATATTTATAACGCGCATAACGCGGTCCTCTCCTAACTTACGGTAGATACCGTTTTCTCCTCGAAAATCTGGTATCCCCGCCTCGGTGCTGATACCCGCACCTGTAACTACTACTGTTTTGCGAGAATTTCTAATCACTTCGGCTGCGCGTTTGATAAGATCTTGCATATAAATACCTCCTGTACCAGGCTTTGACTACAATATACACCGGGCACAAAAAGAAGTAAACCAATTGTTGGTTCAACTATCTTACTACCGATTCAATTATGGCTGTCTTAACCTCTTATGTATCTGTTCAGCCACTTCTAGCAAACTATAACAAAAAGTAATTTAATATATAAAAAATAATATGATATATTTAAACAGTGATGAGTAATGAAAGGAGCGTATATATGACCAAACAGGCTACTGTGGAAGATTTTTTAAAGATTAGAGAAGTAAATATTATAGGAATAAAAGATGCTAAAGAAGTTGGCCGGAAAGTAGTGGGCATTTACTGCACATATTGTCCCCAGGAGCTGGTATTAGCAGCGGGTGCTATCCCGGTTGGGCTGTGTGGAACTAAAGAGGATCCTATTGCCCAGGCGGAGGAAACATTGCCCCGCAATCTCTGTCCACTTATTAAATCGTCCTATGGATTTGCGGTCAGTGATACCTGTCCATTTTTCCATTTCTCGGATTTAATTATCGGTGAAACTACTTGTGACGGTAAAAAGAAAATGTTTGAACTTATGCAGGACATAAAGCCGGTTCATGTCATGCAACTGCCTCATCTTAATGAGACCCAGGCCTCTTTTGATTTATGGGTAGAAGAACTGCGCCGCCTCAAGCATTTCCTAGAAGAAAAGCTTGAAGTAACTATTACCGATGAAGCTATTTGGGAAGCCATTGAAGTTATTAACCAGGAAACGGCTGCTGCCAAAGCCATTTGCGATCTTAATCAAATGGATCCCCCTCCGTTAAAGGGAGTGGATTTGCTGACTATTACCTGGTCGCGGGGATTCAGTGCTGATAAAGAAGAAGTCATTGCTATGCTCAATGATTTTTACCAGAGATGTTCTAATGAAGAGAATAAAGATACGCCCGGATATAAGCCCAGAGTATTATTAACCGGCTGTCCGGTGGGCTTGGGAACTGAAAAAGTTATTCGCTTAGTTGATGAAGTGGGAGGCACGGTAGTAGCCATGGAGAACTGTTCCGGTTACAAGACTCTGGAACTTCAGACCAGTAATGAATATGATGATCCTATAGTAGCCTTGGCTCATAAATATTTATCAATTCCGTGTTCCTGTATGAGTCCCAATACCTACCGTATGGAGCTGCTGGAACGCATGGTGGAGGATTTCCGGGTGGACGCGGTTATCGATCTAACCTGGCAAGCCTGCCACACCTATAATGTGGAAGCCTATCAGGTGGGCAAGCTGATTAAGAGCAAGGGAATTTCCTATTTACACTTGGAAAGTGATTATTCCAATTCAGATTTAGAGAGTCTGAAGGTGCGTATTGAAGCACTATTGGAGATGGTTGATAAATGATAACCATAGGGCTTGATATAGGTTCAGTGGCAGCTAAAGGAGTGCTGCTTAAGGGAGAACAGCTGTACAGCAAGATGATCCCTACCGGATGGAGTCCTCGTAATGCCGGGGAGCAGCTTATCAATCATTTACTGCAACATACTGGTTATGGAAGTCATGATGTGGATAATATTATTGTAACCGGGTATGGACGGGTATCTGTTCACGATGCTTCCCGTACCATTACGGAAATAAAGTGCCATGCCCGGGGCGTAGTGGAGCTCTATCCGCAAATTCGCACCATAATTGATATCGGTGGCCAGGATAGCAAGGTTATTCAAGTTGACAGTCGGGGACGAGTAGTGGACTTTGCCATGAATGACAAGTGTGCTGCTGGTACGGGAAGGTTCCTGCAGGTAATGGCTAATACCTTAGGGATGGATGTCAGCGAATTGGCCGATAGTGAAAACCAGGAGCAAGCCGTTGCTATCAATAGTATGTGTACTGTCTTTGCTGAATCGGAAATTATTGGTATGCTGGCCCAAGGAATTGACAAAGGCAGTATAATAGCGGGACTGCACCGTTCCATAGGAAAACGGGTAGCAGCCATGGTTAAACGTTTGGGGGTTAATAAAGAGGTGGCCTTCACAGGAGGCGTAGCCATGAACCGGGGTGTGCAAAGAGCCCTGGAAGAGGAATTGGGTTGTAAGGTGCTGGTTCCTGAGATCTGTCAGTTTACGGGGGCATTGGGAGCGGCTTTGCTGGGAAGGGAGAATGTAGCTTGAACCAGGTGCTGTTAACGGCAACGGAGTAAGTAGATTAAATTATTATTAAAGAGGTGTTTGCGATGAGTGAAATAGTTGATGCCCGGGGGCTGAACTGTCCTGAGCCGGTTATTCTTACTAAAAGAGCAATGGATATAGGTGAAGT
>FZPS01000190.1_pt42 | contig 12361 bp, 6 predicted proteins | sample 1817821 | NCBI WGS metagenome assembly FZPS01 (sample SAMEA104158645, study PRJEB21678) | metagenome | place: Germany | collected 2015-04-21 | reverse complement strand
CATTTAACTATGCCAACTTAAAAGAGGGCGGTTGGAAATTAGGTTTTGTTGAATATAACTTTATAAGTGTAGAAAATGTTAATGTTAAATTACCTAATGATATTGTCATTAGGCCGTTATCAGGAGTAAAAAGTTTATCTGGCCAATCTCAATCGGTAATCTATAATGATTCAGTTAATGGACAAATCTTATATAGGTTTTTAATTAATGAGGAGGGACTTACTTTAAATAAAGAAGATTTAAAAGTAAGACAATTAATTTTTACTGATAAAAGAATTTTATATGTAAAGGGTGACGGTTCAGTTCCACTTGAAGGTGATTATGATAACTTTAGTGAAGAAGTAAGATTTGAGTCAATTAATAATATTACTAATGCAAAAGAAAAAAGAGAAGCTTTAGTTAGTCTAGCTAATTCTATAGAAAAAGGATTTGGTAAACAAAACGCATTCTTCACTATTATTACTTACTCAACAGTTCAAATACTTTTATATATTTTATTAATATTCTTATTATCAGCAATCTTACAATTATTCAGATTTGGATATACTAAATTTATGAGTTTCTTTGACGGGATGAAAATAGTTATTGCGACAATGACTGTCCCTTCAGTAATATCATTTGTTATTGGGTTTTTCACACATGCATTAACACCAGTAATTGTCCAATTTGGATTAGGAATTATTTTGATGATTGCAATGTTAAAATATGGGAAATATGAATTTAGTGCATAAGAAAAAGGACCAAATGGTCCTTTTTTTAATTAATTATCTATGCTTGTTTTCTCTTTTTTAAAACAATAACTAATGCAACCACTCCAGCCGCTACAACTAATCCACCAGCTATAAGACCGATAATTAAACCAGTATTAGAAGATGGTTTACCTGAGAATACATAAGGTAAAGCGTCTGGATTATAATTAAATAATCCGTTATCTTCAACTAGAATTAAAGTGCTAAATGTAGGTATAGTTATTTTTGAATTAGCACTTACTTTTGAAACGCCGTGAGCATTAGCTTCACCTAAGTTATTAGTAATTCTAATATAGTTTTTGTCAACTGTATAGCTACCAAATGAACCATTAGTGTGAACTACTAAAATTTCTGGTTGAGTTTCTGTACCTTTAATTTTATAAACGATTAATTTAGTATCTTCAGGATTAATAAATTCTAATCTAGATTTAATTTCTTGTGAAGTTGCCAATCTTAAACTTGGAGATATTCTTCTAAATGCTACTAAATGACGATAATAATCATAAACATCATAGTATTTAGCTTTATCAGCCCAATTAAGTTGGTTAACGCTATCAGGTAAATTATAAGAGTTTCCTGATGTTCCTTTAACAACTCTGTTATCATCAGTTGCAACTACATCTGGTCCAACAGGTTTAGATCTCATAAAGTCAACACCTGCATGTAGGAATGGAATACCTTGTGAAGTTAAAACGAATGCGTTTGATTGTTTTTGAAGAAGCTTTAAAGTGTCTCTGTCAGTAGTGTTATTGTTAAAGTTCCAATCTCTTAATGTTTCATCGTCGTGTGCTGAAACATAGTTAATTATTTTGTGCGGCTCTTGGTGGAATGTTGGTTTATCACCTTGAGCTTTAGCGTAATCAAATGGAACTCCCCCAGATACACCGTAACGAATTGTATTAAATGTATCAATTTCTAATGATTTATTATTCCAACCTTTTTTAATTGCATCACGAGTGTTATCGTTAAATGATGCAATATTGTCTTTTAATTTAGACATGTTGTTTTTATTTGCTTGTAGTGAACTTGATAAAGGAGAAGAACCACCCATCCAAGGTTCACCATATAAAATAATAGTTTCATCAATTTGATCAACAGCATCTCTAATTTGATTCATTGTTTCAACATCATGTAGTGCCATTAGGTCAAAACGGAATCCAGAAATATTATATTCTTTTGCCCAGAATTTAAGTGAATCAATCATGTATTTTCTAAACATTGATCTTTCACTTGCAGTTTCGTTTCCAGTACCACTACCATTAGCAAATGAACCATCTTCATTTTGTCTAAAGTAATAACCTGGCATTGATTTTTCAAATTGAGAACCTTGAGTCTCACCAGTGTGGTTATATACTACATCCATAACTACTCTAATATTTTTATTATGTAGTGCTTGAACCATTTCTTTTAATTCTTTAACTCTTACATATCCATCAAATGGATTTGTTGAATATGTCCCTTCAGGAGTATTGAAGTTGTACGGCATATATCCCCAGTTAAAGCCATTAATTTTCATATATGCATCATCTTTTAATCTCGTTTCATCAACGTATCCATAATCAAAGATTGGTAAGAAGTGAACAGCGTTAATTCCTAATTCTGCTAAGTGGTCTAAACCAGTAGTTACAGTTAATCCGTTTTCATCAGTATAAGTAGTTCCACTTTGAGCTACTCCCATGAAAGTACCAGCGTATTCAGGATTTCCACCCCAAGTTTGATGAGTTGTTAGGTCTCTTACGTGTAATTCATAAAGGATGTAGTCTGTCATTTTGCTTATTGTATTTGGTCTTGAATCATAAGCCCATCCTTTAGGATTAGTTTTTGAAAAGTCAACAACTTGAGCACGTAATCCGTTAGCTCCAGTTGAATAAGCATATGGGTCAACGAATTCATGTGTTTGATTATTATAAGATGCTTCAAATGTATAATATTTACCTGCTAAATCACTATTAACAGTTACTTCCCAAGTTCCTTTACCAATATTAGTCATTTGTAATTTTTCGTAAGGAAGTTTTTCTTCATTTGATTTTCCGTCTTTATCAAATAACGGGTGTCCCTGGTTATATAGAAGTAGATTAACTTCTTCACTAATTGGTGACCATAATCTAAATGTAGATTTTTCTTTTGAATAAATTACTCCTAAGTCTCCATCATAGTGGAAGGCCTCTTCAAAGATTTGAGTATCATATAATTTTCTTAATGAAACTGTATATCTAGAACTAATTTTCGTACCAAAGTGTAATTCTATTTCATATTTTTTAGTAACATCAAATTGATCTAGTAAAACGCGGTAACGATATACACTTTCTTGACCAGATTCTTTAACTTGTACGCCATCAGCATAAACTACTGTTTTAGTAGGGAATGCTGTTGCATATATATTAATACCTTTATTAGCATCAAAATATGCATCTAATACTTTATCATTAGTGTCAGCCTCATTAATATCGTAGTAAATAGTTGCATCTTCTTGGACGAAGTAGACATTTCCTACTCCAGCAGTAAATGTTACTCTGCTTAAATCAATTAATCTATCGCCACCCGGTTCTCTAGCTCCGTCCCAGCCAACTCCTTTTTTAATAATAATACCAAGTATATCTGATCCGTTATATCTTGGATCATTTTTTAAATCAACTTCAACTGTCATCCAACGATTATTTGGATCAGTGCTTTTTTGGAAGATATGGTCAGTTTCTCCGTGACCATCATTTGGCGAATATTGCCAAATCCAAGCAGTGTGTTGTTCATTATGACCAAAATATCTAAAATAATTAACAATTAATTTATTTCTTGTATTTGCTGCGCTTACGTTAAAAGAAGTAAACACTAACAAAAACAATAATGGGAAAAAAGATAGTATTCTTTTCATGGTTTAAAACCTCGCTTTCCATAAAATATCATATCATAATATGATTCATTATTCTAATTAGCATTATCTTGGTAACGGTTTCAAGAGAATAAATTGGTAAACGCTTACATATTTGCGAATTTTTATATATAATAGAGATGGTATGATTAATATAATCAAACATCATATCAAAGGAGGAAAATGAAGATATGAAAAGAATATTAACATTTGTAACTTTACTACTCCTAACTACGTTCTTTGGCGGACTAGTTGTTAAGGCAGTTTTACCTGCACCAGCAGCTGGAGAAGCTACAGTAGTTGTTCACTTCCATAAATGGGATGACGACTATGAAAACGTAGGTGGACACAGCTGGGGCGGTAAAGTATTAGTTGACGTGAATGGTACATACCAATTACTTGAAGGGGGCGTTCAACCAACTGGAAAAGACGATTTCGGAATTTATTTCGTTTATCGATTTGCTACAGGCGAAACAGCACCAGACTTAGGATTCATTCCAGTAATGGCTAGTGCTTGGAACTCTGACGGAACTATTGTTCAAAACTGGGATAAGAAATTATCAGCAGATGACGTTTTAATTCCAGTTAGTGAATATGCAGCTGGCTCAGTACACCACATTTATGTATTTGAAGGTTCTAAAGGTATAAAAGCAGATACTGCTGCAGGCGAAGTTCCCTTCTTAGTTGCAGATCCAGAAATGATCAACTTATTAGTTGCATTCTACGATCCAAACAACAACTACCATGAAAACTTAGGTGTTCACTCATGGAGCTGGAAAGAAGGACAAAACGCAACTGGTTGGAACGATCCATTAGCTGTATTTAGCGATGTTGCAGTAATCGGAACTACTCCAGTAAAAGCGGCTCTTTTAAGCCAAACTAAAGAATTAGTTGGTGGAGCAGGATTACTAATTTATCACGGAGATGGTGATAATAGTAAATATTCTGGAGATATTAAATCAGAAGTTACTCCAGATTTAGGAATCTATTCACCAGACGCTAAAGTTGGAGAAGCTGTTCCGGTATATGTATTAAATACAGGAGCAGGAAATGCATCTAACGATAATGTATTCTTTGGAGCTAACTTAGCACAATTCGGTGTTGAAGCATTCTCATTCAGATTTGACTTAGGTAACTTCGCAAACGGAGCTGGTACATTTGCAATGAACAAACGCGTTGTTTATACAATGTTTAGTTTAAGTATTGTTACTGGATTTGTTAGCGGTGGATTAGATGATGCTCAAAAAGCTGCATTTAAAGAAGACTTAATATCAAGATTCTCTATCGTAGAAGTTGTAGACGGAGTTGAAACTACAAACACAGTTCCAATTACTGAAATTAACTTTAACGAATATGCAGATGATACTAAAGAATTCATTTTATCATTAGGTCAAGACTTAGATGACACTAAGAATTACCGCATTGTATATCAACCACCAACTCCTACACAACCAGTTAAACAAAGAACAATTAGATTTGAAGTTACTGCACCAGCAGGAACTCCAGCTGTTTACGTTGTAGGAAGTATTAACGGATGGACTCCAGGTAGATCAAACTGGAAATTAACTAAAGGCGCTAACGATGTATGGACTTTAGAAGTAACTGCAATGTTATCACCACAAAACTTTGAATACAAATATGTATATGCAGCAGACTGGCAATATGAAGAAGATGTAGATGGAAACCGTGTATTAACTATTGGTGAAGAAACTGAAATCGTAGTTCAAGACACTGTAACTTGGAAAACTGCACCAGTTGATGGAGAAGTTTATCCAGAAGAAGCTGCAGAATTTGTATTAGAAGATGAAGCATTAGTAGAAATCGTTACACCAGACCCAGTAAAAGCTGACTTAGCATTAGATACTGAAGCACCTAGCTTATTATTCTTATCAGATTTCGATCTTGATGAAAATGGTGTTGGAATCATCTTAATTGAACAATACTCTAAATGGGACCAAACATTATTCCCAGTATTTGTTGTAGATGATAACAGAGATGGAACTATTACACATCGTGTTTACGTTCCTGGCGATCAAGAATTCAAAGTATTAGATACTAATAAATTAGGTGACTATAAGATCTTATTACGTGTTGTTGACGACTGGGGTCATGTTACTGAGGAAGTATTTATCTTCAGAGTAGTTAAAAAGATAAAGAAATGAGGTAATGACTAATGAGAAACGTTAAAAGATATTTATTATTAGTTTTAGTAGCTTTAGTTGCTGTAACTGCAGCTGCTTGTAAGAAAAAAGTTGGAGAAGTTGTTGACTTCTCAAAAGTATTAACTCAAAAACAAGAAATCACTGTATGGTTAGACGACGAAGGCGGCGAATATACAGCTGAATTAATTGCTGAGTTTAATAAAACTCCAGAGGGAGCAAATATTTCTGTTGTTCATAGACACGAAGGTTCAGTAGAATCTAGAGATAGATTAAAAGTTGTTGGACCTACAGGTGGTGGACCAGACGTATTCCAATTCCCACATGACCATTTAGCTCCAGCGATTATGGAAGACTTAGTATACGCTCTACCTGCATCTACTAGAGAATTAGTAGAACAAAGAGCTCACCCACTAGGTGCACAAATCGCTCAAGTTCAATATGATGAAAATACTAAACAATACGGTCCTGGATCAGGAGCAGAAGTTAGATTATATGCTATGCCAACATCAATTGAATCAGTTGGTTTATACTACAATAAAAAATTAATTGATGAAGATGATGTTCCTAAAACAATGGAGGAATTAATTGGTAAAGCAGAAGTTTGGAACGCAAAAACTGCAACTGACGGTTCAGGATTAACAAATGCTGCAAAAGGTTGGAGATATTTAACTACATCTAGCCACTTTGCAGACTCATATTTCATGCAAGGATTCTATTCGGCATTTGGATATCGTCCATTTGGTCCGGACTTAGATAACAAAAACCAAGTAGGTTTCGAATCACCAGAAATCAAAGCTGCATTAGCTTGGTTCAGAGATTCTTTAAAACCAGTAGTATCTGGAGATTCTACAGATCCAGCTGGTAAAGGAACTGAATTCGAAGCTGGTAATATCCCATTAATTATCGCTGGTCCATGGAACATTGAAGCATACAAATCTAAATCAGACGTAATTGATTTAGGAGTTGCTCAAATGCCAACTATCAGTGGTCAACCAGTTCAAACATATGCCGGTGCTATTATGACTGCGGTTTACAAATATTCTAAAAACCGTGACGCAGCTGTTAAGTTTGTTGAGTTCATGAACTCAGATAAAGCAATGGAACTTTTATATAAACATAAAGGTAAACTTCCAGCTTTAAAAACTGATTTACTTGCTAACATTCCAGGTGTTACTGCAGACGCATTATTAATGGCTATGTCTAAACAATTAGAGACATCTATTCCAATGCCAACTATCCCAGAAGTACAACACTATTGGGGTCCTGCAGAAAAACTAATCCGTGACATTTGGAAAGGCACTGATATTGCTACAGCTACTGACGAAGCTCAAAAATCATACGAGTCATTATCTAAACTTGGACAATAACAGTCAATTAGTTAAATAACAAAAATAAGTAGTGGCGGTGTCAATTTTTTGACATCGCCATTAACTAATTAAAAAGGTGAAAATATGGGAACTGAAAAAATGACAAAAACCCCTTCATCAAAGCAAAAAAAGAGCGTTCTAAAAGCCATTAGTTCGGGCTTTATTTGGGGATTAGGACAACTATTAAATAAACAATACTTGAAGGCAGCATTTTTCTTCATTATTTTTGCTGGTTTCATTGGGATTGAACTTGGGACTAGTAAATACTTTAAAACCACTAATCCTTACGATAAAATCTTAGGTGAAGATTTCGTAAGAGGAGATAGAAGTCAATTCTTATCAACTTTTGATAATATTTTCTATAAACGTGAGAAGAATAATTATAATCAATCTACTATGCCAGAATCTTTTAAAGATTTTGATATAGAACTTGCAAAAACTGGTGGAAAATTACAATCAGAACAACAATTAATTGATTTTATCGCATATGATTTAGTCAAACAAAATCCTACCTCATATAATGATATTTTCACTCCAACTAACAAAATAGTTCTAACTAGAGATGATAAAGGTAACGAAGTTGACCCACATATCGAATCTAGAGAATATTTATCTTTAAAAGAAGTATTGTATCGTGATTCTGAACAATTATTTTATCGTGAAAGAAATTACCAAGATTTAGATGGTAATGAAATCAAAGATTATATCGAAGTTGACTTCACTACTGGTGAAGAAAACGAACATAATATTGTTACTTCTGTGGCAGGTTTTTCAAGATACGAAAAAATCGGAACGACATATGTTATTGGAGACAAATTATATGTTGCTGTCAAAGTTGATTTTACAAATACACCTGAAGAACCAATTTACATGAATGTTTTTGATAGTTCAGCTGAACCATTATTTGTATTACCACAAACTGCAAGATTAGTTAATAACACTGGCCCATTATATAGAATTAATGGACTAGTTTATGAACTTAACCAACCAGGTTTAGTTTATAACGGTGTTAGAAAACAATTTGTTGCAACTCCGTTTACAAAATTATTTACTAAATACATGCATTACGGATACAACCAAATTAGTTCGGAATATACAAATAATGATTACACTAGATTAATGATCAAAATACATTTAGCAATGTACCCAGATGAAAGAACTACATTCGAAAATGATTTTGATAATTTCTTTTATGATAAAGCAGGATTATTTTTAAGAAGTTACTGGGGTGTATTCACACTTGGTACGACAAAGAAAATAGAATTTAGAGAATATGCCGCATTCCAAGATGCATTAACAATGCATGAAGGAACAAGATTTGTTACTGTGGACGAGTCTCACCCAGTATTAGGACACGTATCAACTCACGTATTACTAGAAGGTTTAATTGGAGTAATTCTATCACTATTCTTCTTTATTTTCTTAATTTGGTCAGTTATAGATGCTTATAGAACAAGCGAGAAAATTTATAAGGAAGAAGAAGTTTTAAGCGGTACAGAATATTTTAAAGAAGTATATGAAACAAGCTTTGAGTATATCGTACTATCACCAGCGCTATTTGTCTTAGCGTTTATTTCAATAATGCCAATCATCTTTGGATTCTTACTTGCTTTCACATCGATTTCAGGTAAACAATCGATGATTGATACATTTGACTATGTAGGCTTTAAAAACTTTTTCGCACTATTTAATTTTGCTGACGGATTTGGAGCTTCATTTGGTAAAGCTTTCTGGAAAGTATTAGGATGGACCATTATTTGGGCAGTCTTCTCTACTGGAACAGTTTTCTTTGGAGGCTTATTCCAAGCTTTAGTTTTAAATAGTGAAAGAGTTCAATTTAAGAGATTTTGGAGAACAATATTAATTCTTCCATGGGCAATGCCAGCCTTATTATCTCAAATGGTTTTCTCAGTAATGTTTGGAGAAACTGGGTTTATCAATAACTTATTTAGACAAGTTGGTCTATATGACTTATTTATTAAATTAGGATGGCTCGGACGCGACTTTAGTATGTTAGAAGGAATTGAAAAAGTCTTCTATATTGGTCGCGATAACATCCAATGGTTCACTAACCCATTTAACCCAACATTTGTTAAAGTTATATTAATTATTGTTAATATTTGGTTAGGATTCCCTTACTTCATGGCTTTAATGAGCGGTATCATGACTTCAATTGATAAATCATTATATGAAGCTGCGGATATTGACGGTGCGACTAAATGGCAAAAATTACGCTATATTACAATGCCACTTATTTTATATTCAACAGCACCAATTTTAATTATGACTTTCTCAGGGAACTTTAATAACTTTGGAGTGATTTACTTCATTACTGGAGGTGGGCCTAACGCAGGCAGCTACTCCAGGGGGTTTGCAGGGGATACCGATATCTTGATCTCCTGGATGTATAAATTAACGGTAGATGAGTCTATCTATAATATCGCTTCGGTATTCTCCGTCTTGATCTTCATCTTCGTTGGTTCAATCACCGCCTGGAACTTATCTAGAACCAGAGCATTTAAGGAGGATTAATTATGAAACAAAATAAATCCATTCTTAAAATTGTAAAACTTTTATTAGTAGCAATATTATTCTTTGGAGTATCAATGCTATCTGGTTGTGTTAAAAAATCAGATGACGTATATTTCCTAAGAAGTATTGTTCGTGAGCACCAAATAGATTTCGTAGACGGAAACAGTGCAGAATATGTAACCAATGACGTTGGACTTGATACTGAGTATGAAGGTGTTACGATTTCATGGAAATCAAGTAAACCTAATTTAGTTTCTGAAACGGGAGTTGTTACTCTACCAACTAATGATGAAGAAGTTGAGTTAACAGCAACTTATACAATTGGTAAAAATACAAAAACTAAAAAGTTTAAATTACATCTAATTTCTCAAGAATCAATTGATCACTCAAAATATATTGATGCATTAAATAAAGTATTGCTTTTAGAAACTAGAAATAATCAAACTAACTACGAAAATGCAAAAACAGCGTTAAACTTAGTTCCTGATACTCATGAGAGCAAACAATCATTAAATGATCGTTTCGTTATTCAAGAAAGTATTAGAACTCTTGATCTAAGAGTTAAAAAGTTTATTAACTTACCATTACAACAAGAATACAATCATATAATGAATAATCTAAATTCATTACCACAAAATAATCAATATGTTGTATCACTTAAAAATCAAGTACACGAGTTAGAACCACATCTACCAGTATCAGAACAAGTTTACGCATTAATTAACAACAAAAATCAACTAGATTATGATAACGCTGTTGCTGCAGTAGAATCATTACCTGGTGATTTAGTAACTAAAACTAGTTTAAACAATTACTTAAAATTAGTTAAAGAATATTTAGATAACTTAGCTTTATTAAATGCTAATAATGTAGATCAAGATAAATTAAACGTAATTGTTAAACAAAATAAATTTAATGAAACAATTACTGCAAATGAACATCTTAACTTAATTACAATTCAAAATACAAATCAACAAAGATTATTTAATGCACTTCCTGATTTAGGTTATTCATATGTTGATTCATATATCGAATCATTAAAATCTAAAGATGCATTAACTCAAGAAGAAGTTTCACTAGGATTCCATTTAGTAAGTAATACATCAGGTGATAATTATGATGAATTATTATCTAAATTAAGAGTTGTAATTTTATCAAAAGATATTACTGTTGATAATTTAGAACTTGCACAAGATGCTAATGAATTAGTTGCTTCACCAGCAATTAAAGAACAAAACCGTATCATTATTAATGATTACAGCTTAGTTTTAAATATTATGTCTGATCTAATTGAATTAGAAACAATTAAAAATAGTCCTAAAATTGATGTTGACCTTCTTCATGATAAAATCGTAGCTTTAGGTAATTTAGGTTCTACATTAGAAATTCAAGCTAATAAAGACTGGTTTGCAAATGAATTTGCTATGTATAAAGTAGCAGGAGAAGTTATTGAAAAAGCTAAAGAAATATTAATAGTTCCACTAGTTTATGAAGGTGAAGATATTCATCCATTAGTTCAAAAAATTAGCGATACTAAGTTTTTAAATAACTCAACTGTTCTATCAGCTGAAACACGCTTAAGAAACGAATTCACTGAACTAATCGAAATGAATACATTAGTTCGTCTAGAAGAAATTAAAGCTTCAAATGAATCAGAAAAAACTGATAAAAACAGAGAACTAATCGGTCAATTATTAGGTCAAACTGTATCTAAAGATTATGGTACTTATATGATTCGTTCATATAAAGAAAAACTTGATAGTGAAGTAAGATTATCTCAATCAAGTAAATTAGTTTCTAAATTACTTTTAATCTTTGTAATTATCGTTGTATTCTTTGTATCACAAGCTATAACAGCTGATTATGCATCTAAGAAAGGTTATGAAGGATTATTACCTTCATTAATCTCACTTATTCCAATTGGTGGATGGATTTATTTCTACAAACTACCTAAGAGAAGAAATGTTTCTCCGTCAGGTATTAAAGCAATATATAAACCATCTGAGATAATTGCTAAATTACTAATTTATGCTCAAATAGTTCTTACTGCAATTATCGTAATTGTTCCAATTGTCTATATCTTTGGTATGGCTTTCTCGAATATGAAGACAGATATTCCGAACCAAATTTGGCCAACTAACCCTAACTGGGAATCATTTAATTATCTATTTAATGAAACTAAGTTTAAGACTTGGTGGCTAAACACTGTAATGATTGCTTTAATCAACATGTTAGTAGGTACGATTTTAATCACAGGAGCTTCATATGTATTTGCTAGATTTAACTTCAAAGGTAAAAAAGCAGGTCTTATGACAATTCTAGTATTACAATCATTCCCTTCATTCATGGGATTAATTGCAATGTATGTATTATTCTGGAAATTCGGATTACTAGGCCAACCACTTGCTTTAACAATTCTTTATATTGGTGGAGGTATTCCGGGTAATATTTGGTTAATTAAAGGGTTCATGGATCAAATTCCTAAGGACTTAGATGAATCAGCAATGATTGACGGAGCTAACAAGTTACAAATTTTCTTTAAGATTATTATGCCGCTTGCAGTTCCAATTCTAACGTTTGTTGCTGTTAACATGTTCATGGCACCTTGGATGGATTATATGTTACCAGGTTATTTATTAAATATTCCTCGTGCTGGTGCGCCAATTGATTATGATATTACAGAAC
>FZPS01000076.1_pt203 | contig 12366 bp, 10 predicted proteins | sample 1817821 | NCBI WGS metagenome assembly FZPS01 (sample SAMEA104158645, study PRJEB21678) | metagenome | place: Germany | collected 2015-04-21 | reverse complement strand
TTCAGCCCCAGGGAGTTGGTGGCGAGGATCAAGGCAATGTTCCGCCGGATCGAAATCCTTACCGAGCTGCAGCGGGAGAAGGCAAACCAAAACCGCTTGAGCTTTGACGGTTTGAGGATTGAAGGGGATTTGCGCCGTGTCACCTTGCACGGGACCGAACTCTCGCTTACACCGAAAGAATTTGATCTTCTATGGTTTTTGGCGGAAAACCCCGGGCGGGTTTTTACCAGGGAACAACTGCTGGAACAGGTCTGGGGGTACTCATATTTGGGCGACGGGCGGACAGTAGATACATTGGTCAAACGTCTCCGCAAGAAACTGAAGCCGGGAGGAAAAGACCAGATGATCGCTACTGTCTGGGGGGTTGGCTACAAGTTTCAACCGGGAGGTGAGAAGTGATCCGCTCCAGCCTTTTTACAAAACTTCTTGTTACTTACCTCATTGTTATCCTGCTTTTTTTGTTGATTTTGACCGGCCTGACTTCTCTCTTTTACAACAGGTTTTTTACGGATTTCTATGCCCATTATTTATTGTCCCAAGCCGTCCAGCTGGCCGGAATTTTGGAGGCAGAGGGCATCATGGATGAGGAGGGTCCGGTCAGGGAGAGAATGATCAATGCCTATGCCGGCCTGATGGGTTCCCGTGTCTGGCTGCTGAATAAGGAAGGCGACCTGTTGGCGCGGTCCACGGCTCCGCCCTGGATCTTGACTTTAGATGATAAAGGGCTTCGCCTGCCGCGCATGAGGGTCCGATTCCGCAGGGAAAGGGCGCCGGAGTTCCGGCCTTCCCGGAACCTCCAGGCCGGGCGGGAGCTTTTGACCGGAGGGGAACCGGGAGTCAAGATTGTGGAGAGAAAAGGGTTTCCCCCGGAGGACCTGATTGCCTGCGCCCCGGTCCGCCAGGGCGGGGAGATCACCGGCGGAGTGGTACTGCAATCCCCGTTTGCCCCGGTAAGGATGGCAATTCGCGGTAACCGGAGGTTTTTCGGGACCGCTGCCGGTATTGCCCTTATTGCTGCGGTACTCCTCAGTTATATACTATCCAACAGAATCACGGGGCCGTTACGGAAAATGCGCCGGGCCGCCCTGGCCATGGCAGAGGGAGATTTCTCCACCCGGATCCCGGTGGGTTCCAGGGATGAAGTCGGAGAACTGGCGGGGAGCTTCAACCGTCTCGCCGGGGAACTTGAGAATAAAATATCCGAGCTTTCCCGGGAAAAGGAATGTATCACCACGATTATCACGAACATGTCCGAAGGGGTAATCGGGATTGACGGCGGGGGGAAAGTGGTTTTTGCCAACCCGCGGGCAGCGGAACTCCTGGAAAATGGCTTCAAGGGCAAGGAAGGGTATTCTTCCTTTTCCCGTCAGGAAGGGATTACTTTTCAAGAATTCCTCCCCCATTACGAACTCCAGGAACTTATCGATGAATCCTTGACCACAGGCCAACCCAGGGAAAAAGTCTTGACTATTGCCGCGGGTTCCCTCCGCCGGGGAGCGCCGGGCCGTGTTCTTTCGGTGCGGGCGGAACCAATCACTACCGGGATCAGCGGGGTCAGTCCTCACCGAACCGGTATTCACCCCTTTGGTAACAGCCGGTCCGGTGAAAAAAAGGCCAGGGAGGTCAAAACCGGCGACGACCGGCCCGGCAAGCCATCACCCGGCGGGTGCCGGACCGGGGAAGCGGCGGGCTTAAGCTCCGGTTGTGTGGCGGTGCTTAAGGACATCACCGAGGAGTGGAAATACCAGGAGATGCAGAAGGAGTTTGTGGCCAATGTCTCCCATGAATTGAAGACCCCGCTTGCCCTGATCCAGGGGTACCTGGAAGCAATTATGGACGGGCTGACCGGTGAACCGGGAAGTGAAGAACGGTTTTTGAATATTATCCATCAGGAGACCGCCAGGTTAAAACGGATGGTCAATGATCTCCTGGCCCTGGCTGCGTTGGACCGGGGAGAAAGAAAGACCGAACCGGTCAACCTGGAAGAGGTGGCCCGGGATATGCTGGTCCTGGCGGAGAAGGAGGCGGCCAGGAAAAACCTCCACTTGGTTCTGGAGGTTGCGCCGGAGGTTCAAGGCCGGGAGGATGGTCACCCCATAATTGTCGCGGCGGGTTATAACCACTTGGCCCAGGTGGTTTTGAACCTGCTGGAGAATGCGGTGCGCTATTCGCCGCCTTCCGGGCGGGTTTATATGCGTTTGGGCTTAAGCAAGGTTTCCGGAAACGAAGACGTGAGCAACTTCTCCCCAGGAGAAGATGGGTATGCCTATTTAAGTGTGGAGGATGAAGGGTGCGGTATCCCAAAAAAGGAATTGCCTTTCATCTGGGATCGCTTTTACCGGGTTGATAAGGACCGGAGCCGGGAAAAAGGCGGAAGCGGGTTGGGGCTTGCCATTGTCAAGCGGATTGTCGAGTTTTACGGTGGACGGGTTTCTGTCCGGAGCGAAGAAAGGAAAGGTTCGGCCTTCCGTATTTTTCTGCCCCTGGCAAGAGAGGAGAAAGAATAATCTCTCAATCTTCATCAATAGATATACGGTTGTATGGTCCAAAGTACAGGTGTGCGTTGCGCCGGGTACGGCGGCAATACTCCGTGACCAGGGCGTGACCGGGCAGGGAGGTGAGAAAAACCGGTGGAAAAAAACCGGAACATACCGTCGGCCGGGAGTTTATGCTTTTACCGGCGAATAACCACTTGTCTGCTGCTGTTTTTTCTTGCGGGGCCGGGGAACTCCCGGGCGGCGGAAGATCTTTGGGATATGGAAAAAGTGGTGACAACCGCCCTGCGTCAGAGTGAAATTGCGATCAGGGCGGCGGAGAACCTGTACCAAAAAGAGCTCGAACTGAAGATGGCCAGATCTTTCTCCCGCGGCCGGGCCGGTGTTGGCGCGGGTGTAACGGCCGTTCCGGCGACTGGCAGGGATTACACCGTCACCGGCCGGCCTGAGCTCAGCATTGAGCTTCCTGTTACCTCCCGGCTGAAACTGGGCGCAAAATGGAACCCGGATGAACAGACCACAGTGTCGCTGGATTATGAACTGCTGGCGGAGGATACAAAGACGGCCGGGGCACGGCGGGCTTTGGCCATGGCAAAGCTGGAATACGAAAAGATCATGGTCACCCTGGAACTACAGGTCCGGAAGGAATATATCGACCTTTTGTCGGCTTTCAAGAACCGGCGCCGGGCTGAAGAAGAACTGGCGGTGATTGCGGATTATCACAAAATTGTCCAGCGCCGTTTTGACCAGGGATTTCTCTCCGAGGCGGATTTACGCAGTAGTGAGGGAGAACTGCTCCGGGCCGGGCTGCAATTGAAGAGAAGCGAGCTTCAGGAAGAAAGGGCCCGGCTCAACCTTTCCCGGCTTTTGCAAAACGATCTTTCCCAGGTCCAATTTGCAGAGTTGCCGGAGTTTCCTGTAGTTGAGGCGGAAAAGGAAAAATTGCTGGCGGAAGCCCTGGCCAACAATGTTGATCTGCAGCAAGCCCGGATGCAATTGGCGGTTGCCCGTGAAGAATTGGCAAGGGTACACCGGAACCACCCGGTTATTTCTCTGGGGGTAACCGCAGGGAAAGAGGAGCGACCTGCGGTCTCTGCCGGATTTTCCTGGACAATAGGTTTTGACCGGCGGCAACAGTTGGAGATTAACCGGATCAATGTGGAACAGGGGGAACGGGCGGTCCAAAGCACCGTAACTGCTGTGGAGGACCGGGTGGCCGCTGCGCTTGCCGATTTTGAACTGGAACGGCAAGCCATGGCCTGGTTGGAACTGCAGTGGCAGGAGGCGGAACGGACCTACCGGGGGATGGAGATCCGGTTTGCCGCCGGCGAGTTACGTGCGGTGGAACTGGAAAAAGCGCGTTTAGCCCGGGACGAGGCTTTCCAGGATTATCTCGAGGGTTGGAACAGGACGTGGAAGGCTTGGTATACTCTGTTGGCGGTCATCGCCGCATAGAACGGGGGGAGGAGCGTGAGACGACCAGGGAAATTAATAATTCTACTGGTTGCCGCCGGGGTTTTGGCCGGGGGATGGCTAGTATGGGGGATAATTGCCAGAAAGGCGGGAAGAACGCCCCAGTATGTGACCACCCGGGTAACCCGTGGTACAATCATGTCGGCAGTGGACGCCACGGGTGAACTCAAACACGGCCGGCAGGAATATATCTACTGGGAAGTGACAGGCACCGTAACCCAATTGCTGGTCGGCGCCGGCGATACGGTCCGTGAAGGACAACTGCTGGCCAGGTTGGAGTCGCAGGAGGCCCGGGACCGTTTGGCCGATGCCAAGGACAGCCTGGAAATCGCCAGGATTAAACTGTCCAAGGCGGAGGAGGCCTTTAAAACCGCCCGTCAGGATGCGGAGTTGCAATATGAAAGGGCCAAAGCAGATTTGGCCGCCGCCGTCCTGCGCCTGGAGGAAATAAAGGAAGGCGCCGGCGCTCCGGAACTGGAAACAGCCAGGAGTAATCTGCGGGCGGCCGAAAGGGCTTATCAGGCGGCGGAGAAGGAATTTGCCCTGAATGAACAGCTCTTTGCCGAAGGGCTGGTCGCCAAGAAAGAATATGACGATTCCTTACAGGCATTGGAGGCGGCCCGGGATCAGGTGACCACCGCCCGCCTCCGGTTGGAAGATCTGATGAAACCCCCAGACGAGAAAGAACTTGCCGTGGCCGGGGCCGCGGTCAGGCAGGCGGAGATAAATCTGCTATTGGCCGAACGGCAGTTGGAAACAGTCGAAACCCACAGGTATGAAGAGTTGACCGCAGCGCAACTGGAATACAGGAAACACCAACGAGTCCTGGCTGAAGCCGAGAAGCTGGTGGAGAGTTTGCATCTACGGGCGCCGTTTACCGGGTTGGTTTTGACGATCAACGCCGCGGAGGGCGAAGAAGTGGTTGCCACTTCCCGCGGACAGGAGACCTTTTTGCCCTTTATGATCCTGGCTTCCCATGACCGCTGGGAGGTCCAGGCCTATGTAAACGAAGAGGATGTGGTCAAAATCACCCTGGGAATGCCGGCTGAGATCGCTTTATTGGCCAAAGAAGACCGGGTTTTTGCCGGCCGGGTTTCTTCCGTCGGAGCGGAAGCCAGGGTTTCCAGTAACATCGTTACATATCCGGTCACCGTCCAGATGGAAGAGAGCGCAGAATTTTTCCGCCCCGGGATGTCGGCGGATCTTCTTATTATTATTGAACAAAAAGAAGATGTCCTGATCCTGCCCCAGGCGGCGATTACAAAAAAGGGTGGCCGCAGCATGGCACAGGTCTTGCAGAACGGCAAAACCCAACTGGTCCCGGTGGAAACCGGGATCACCGGCAACGGTATGGTGGAGATCCGTTCCGGGCTGGACGAAGGGGCGGAAGTGGTTACCGGGGTCAGAGAAGCCGCAGCTCCCGGGGGGCGGCCCCCGGCTGTCAGAGTGAATTTCCCCGGGATCCGGATCCGGAGGTGAACAGGTGATTAGTGTTACCGGTCTCTCAAAGATCTACCAAACCGGCCGGGTTCAGGTAACCGCCTTAACTGAGGTCACTTTCCCGATTAGAGCCGGCGAATTCGTTGCGATTATGGGGCCTTCCGGCTCCGGTAAATCCACGTTAATGAATATCCTCGGCTGCCTTGACCTTCCCACTGCCGGTTCCTACCGCCTGGCGGGGCGGGAGATTAGCGGGCTGTCCCCCGGGGAGCTGGCAGGAATCCGCAACCGGGAACTGGGGTTTATTTTTCAATCCTTCAACCTGCTCCCCCGGTTGAATGCCTGGCGTAACGTGGAGTTGCCCTTGATTTATGGGGGTATTTCTTCCCGGGAAAGGCGGGAACGGGCGTTGGCCCTCCTTGCTACAGTGGGTTTGGCGGACCGGGCCGAACACCGGCCGCAGGAGTTGTCCGGCGGGGAGCAGCAGAGGATTGCCATCGCGCGGGCTCTCGCCAACCGGCCGGCGGTTATCTTGGCTGACGAACCCACCGGCAACCTTGATACCAAAGCCAGCCGGGAGATTATGAAACTCTTTACCGCCTTGCATCAAGAGGGCAAGACGATTGTCATGATTACCCATGACCCGGAGATTGCCGTTTTTGCCGGGCGTGTTCTCTATTTCCGCGACGGCCGTCTCCGCCGGGATTTATTGACTGTGGACCCGCAGACAGGCGAGGCTTTTACCGCCCGGGATTTAATCGACCGGTTGCACGGGGAGGAAGAGGGGATGCCATGAAAATTATGAAGATCCGGGATAACTTACAAATGTCCCTGGAAGGGCTGACCGGCAACCCCCTCCGCTCGATTCTTACCACTTTAGGGGTGATCATCGGTGTCACCGCGGTTATTGTCATGACAGCCCTGGGCGAAGGGGCTTCCCGGCAGGTAACCGCAGGTATTGAGGGCCTGGGCTCAAACCTCCTAATCATCACCCCGGGACGCACCGGCAGAAGGAGCCGGGAACTGGGGGCGGCTGGCAGCGCTACCACCGTCACCAGTGATCTCCTGCCGGTCCTGGAGAGGGAATTGGCTGGAGAGGGTGGGGAACTCTTCCGTGGCATGGCCCCCGAAGTCCGGCAGGCACTGCCGGTCCGGAATGCCGGCCTTAGTATCACCACGAATGTCTTGGGCGTTACCCCCGCTTACCCGGGTGTCAGGGGTTATGCCCTGGAGGAAGGGGCTTTTTTCACTGAAGACGATCTGGAGAGGCGGAACCGCCTGGCGGTACTGGGAAAAGCCACGGCGGAAGAGCTTTTTGGCGAAGAATTGCCGGTGGGACGGGTGATCCGGATCGCCAACAACCGTTTTACGGTTATTGGTGTTTTGGCCGAACGGGGTTACTCCGGCTTTTCCCATCTGGATGATTTGGTTTTAGTCCCCCTGACTACTGCCCAGCGCAGGCTCTTTGGGCATAACCGGCTGCACAGCATCTACCTGGAGGTGGTGGATTCCCGGTCCATGGAGACTGCCTATGCCCGGATCGACCGGATCTTACGCGGGTATTTCCAGGAGGAGACGGCCTATTCCTTAAGTAATCAGGTGCAGATGCTTGAGACCATTCAGAGTACAACCCGGACCTTCACCCTCCTGCTGGCGGGGATCGCCAGTGTCTCCCTGTTGGTTGGAGGGATCGGGATCATGAATATCATGCTGGTTTCAGTGACCGAACGGATCCGGGAAATTGGGATTCGCAAAGCACTGGGCGCGCAAAGACGCGAAATCCTCCTGCAGTTTTTATTCGAAGCCATAGTATTAAGCCTGGCCGGCGGGGGGCTCGGGATCTTACTGGGCCTGGCCGGTTCCCGGCTGGCGGCGCTCTTCGGAGGCTGGCCGGCGGTTGTCTCCTTGAAAGCCGTCCTGCTCGCCTTCGGTTTTGCCTTGGCGGTCGGCCTTTTCTTTGGCGTTTATCCCGCGTATAAGGCCTCGTTGCTGCCGCCGGCGGAAGCCTTGCGCCATGAGTGAGCCTGCTTGCGCCGGCTAAAGGAAAATGCTATAATCGTTACGTTGCCGTAGCGCGCTGGTGATTACGGATCATTTACCTGATTACGCATTCATTATCTGTTGCGTATCCTTTATATGAATCTAGGCAATGAATAATAGTCCCGCGTCTGCCGGGACGATCAGCAAAGTTATAGCCCTGGAAAGGAAGGACGTTTGCATGGACCAGGCTCGGATCCGGAATTTCTGCATCATTGCCCATATTGATCACGGGAAATCGACTCTGGCCGACCGGTTATTGGAGTATACCGGTGCGGTCAGCGCCAGGAAAATGGTGGCCCAAGTCCTGGACTCCATGGATCTCGAGAGGGAACGGGGGATCACCATCAAAGCCCGGGCAGTCCGCCTTATTTACCGGGCGGAGGACGGCCGGGAATACGTGTTGAACCTGATTGATACCCCGGGCCATGTTGACTTTTCTTATGAAGTTTCCCGGTCGTTGGCAGCCTGTGAAGGTGCATTACTGGTTGTCGATGCGGCCCAGGGAATTCAGGCCCAGACCATCGCCAACCTTTACCTGGCGCTCGAACATGATCTGGAGATCATCCCGGTCATCAATAAGATAGATCTACCCGGCGCCGAACCGGAAAGGGTTTTGAAAGAACTGGCGGATATCGGCGGGTTCACCAGGGAGGAGGTTTTGACCGCCAGCGCCAAAACGGGCCTTGGGACAAAAGAAGTTTTGGAAGCCATTGTCCGGCGGATTCCCCCGCCCCGGGGCAGTTTAGAATCCCCTGCACAAGCCCTGGTCTTTGATTCGCATTTCGATTCTTACCGGGGGGTCATTGCCTACCTGCGGATGGTCAACGGCCGGTTGCGAACAGGGGAAAAAATCAAGACCATGGCGACGGGGAAAGAATTTGAAGTCACGGAACTGGGGGTTTTTACCCCGGAGATGGAACCGGTGGAAGAATTGGGTCCGGGAGAGGTCGGGTATTTAATTGCCGGGATTAAAGACGTCCGCGACAGCCGCGTTGGCGACACCATAACCTCTGCGGAACGCCCGGCGGAAAAGCCGCTCCCTGGTTACAAACCGGTCCAGCCCATGGTTTTTTGCGGGTTTTACCCCGTGGAAAACGATGGTTACGAAGACCTCCGGGAGGCCTTGGACCGCCTGCAGTTGAACGACGCGGCATTGGTCTTTGAGGCGGAGTCCTCCAATGCTTTGGGCTTCGGTTTCCGCTGCGGCTTCCTGGGTCTTTTGCATATGGAGATCGTCCAGGAACGGTTGGAGCGGGAATACGGCCTCAATATCATCGCCACCTCTCCCAGTGTGGTCTTCCGGGCTTACCTGAAGAAAAACGACGAAGTCCTTGAAATCCGTAACCCGTCGGAGCTCCCGCCGGCCGGAGAGATCGAGCGCCTGGAAGAGCCGTTTGTCAAGGCCAGTATTATTTTAGCCAGCGATTATGTGGGGACCATCATGGAGCTTTGCCAGGAGAAAAGAGGTGTCTACCAGAGTATGGAGTACCTTACTCCGGAACGGGTGTTGCTCCAATACCACCTGCCATTTGCCGAGATTTTATTGGACTTCTTCGATAAACTGAAATCACGGTCACGGGGTTACGCCTCGTTGGATTATGAATTTATGGGTTATAGACCTTCCGACCTGGTCAAGCTGGATATCCTCCTAAACGGGAAACCGGTGGACGCCCTCTCCGCCATCATCCACCAGGAAAAAGCCTATCACCGGGGGAAGCAATTGGTCCAAAAACTAAAGGAGATCATCCCCAGGCAACTCTATGAAGTACCCATTCAGGCCGCCATCGGCAGCCGGGTGATTGCCCGGGAGACCGTAAAGGCGATCCGTAAAGATGTTTTGGCCAAGTGTTACGGCGGGGACGTGACGAGAAAGCGCAAGCTCTTGGAGAAACAGAAGGAAGGGAAAAAACGCCTGAAGCAACTGGGGACCGTGGAAGTACCCCAGGAGGCGTTTTTGGCCGTGCTCAAGATTGACGATTGACCGGCCTATATATGCCTGTATAACTATGGTATATACGGCCGGCGCTATTTCTTCTTGTCCTGTACGATGAAGCCCCCCTGTGTCCGGCGTGCGTCGAAGATGGTGACAAAGGCACGGGGATCGGTCTCCTCCAGCAGCGCCAGTAAGCGGGGGATCTCTTTCCGCCGGGTGGTGATATTGAGAATGTAGCGGGGGCCGGATCTCCCCTGGCCTTCCAGGACAGTGACGCCGAAATTATTCTCGCGCAAAAGACTGATTAATTTCCCGGAATGGGTTTTCGGAATCACCTGTACCAGATTATACCCGACTGCCAGGCGCTCCTCCAGCCAGCCGCCGGCAATTGTTCCGCAGGAAAAGCCAAGGGCGTAAGCGATGATTTTCCAAGGCTCATTTAGATGCTGCACCACCCGGCCCAGGGCCAGGATATAGATACTGACCTCGAAAAAACCGGTGAACGCGGCGCGGACGCGTTCACCGCGCATGAGCATTAGCACACGGAAGGTAGCCAGACTGACGTCAATAATGCGGGCGAAAAAAATAAACAGGGTATTCGCTAAGGCATCCATGACATGCACTCCTTTTTTGTTCAACCGAGCCGGTCTTCTCAAGTATTCAGCAATTATAAACAGGAGCTTATATCACAAATAATAACTTACAATTAATGTACCTTTAACAAATAAAACTGTCAAGGGGGAAAGAGATGGTCAAGCCCCTCGCCGTTTATTTGCATATACCCTTTTGCCGGCAAAAATGCGGTTATTGCGATTTTCTTTCCTTTGCCGGGCGGGAAGATCTTGTTAAGCCATACCTGGCGGCTTTGGTCCAAGAAATCCAGCTGCTGGCCGGGGAAAGACCGCCGGTGGCCACGGTCTATATTGGCGGCGGCACGCCAACGCTATTACCAGGAGAAGAACTGGCCGCACTGGTGGAAGAAGTGAAAGCAGCAACCCGGCTGGATCCGGCGGCTGAGATCACAGTGGAAGCCAATCCGGGGACTGTTACCTTGGAGCAACTCCGTGCTTTACGGGCGGCGGGGGTCAATCGTCTCAGCCTCGGCGCCCAGGCCGGTCAGGAGAAGTTCCTGCGGCTATTGGGGCGAAGTCATACTGTGGCCCAGACCGGTGAAACGGTGGCTGCGGCCAAGGAGGCCGGTTTTACCAATCTCAACCTGGATTTGATTTACGGGCTGCCCGGACAGGCAGTGACCGATTGGAAAGAGAGCCTGGAATGGGCCGTTGCCTTAAAACCGGCGCATCTTTCCTGCTATTGCCTACAGCTGGCGCCCGAGGCGCCGCTGGCGAAAGATCTTGCTGCTGGCTACTACCGGCCGCCGGTTGAAGAAGAAGTAATAACCATGTACTATGCGACTTTGCAAATTCTGGCGCAGGCCGGGTATGAGCAGTATGAGATCGCCAATTTTGCCCGGAAAGGATATGAGTGCCGTCATAACTTATGCTACTGGCAGTACCGGGATTACTTGGGTCTGGGCTTGGGAAGCCATTCTTTTATCTCCGGGGAACGCCGGGTTAACGAGGAGGATTTCTCCCTTTACTTTGCCAAGCTTGCTGCAGGGAAAAGCCCGGTTGCCACCGGGGAAAAGATCGACACCGACCGCGGGATGGTTGAAATGGCCATGCTCGGCCTCAGGTTGAATCGGGGACTAGCCGCCGATGATTTTTTCCATCGCTGGCAGAGGGATTTGCGGAGTTTCTTCTCTCCCCGGCTGGAAATTTTGGTTGAGAAAGGATTTTTACGTTGGGAGGGGGGTAACTGCCGGTTGACGGCCAAAGGGATGCTAGCCAGCAACCGGGTACTGGTTGAACTCTTGGGCGCATATTTGTAGCAATCTTCATCCTTCCTCTTGACAAAGAGGGGAAGGGGTGGTATTTTTAGAATAGATCAGTTAGCACTCATTGACTGAGAGTGCTAACAGGAGGGTGAAGTACAAATGGGCAGAAGGGAGTTGGATCCTAGAAAAGAAAAGATTTTGCAGGTGGTTACGGATGATTATATCGAGTCGGCAGAACCGGTCGGCTCGCGGACAATCGCCCGTAAACACAATTTAGGGCTTAGCCCGGCGACAATCAGGAATGAGATGGCAGACCTGGAAGAGTCCGGCTACTTGAAACAGCCGCATACCTCTGCCGGGAGGATCCCGTCCCACCGCGGTTACAGGTATTATGTCAATATATTGATGGAACAGAAACAATTGACCAATGATGAATTGGCTTTTATTAAAGGGGAATTTGATCCCAAAAACAAACCGGCAGGATACGAATCGATCCTGCAACGGACAGCCAAAATTGTCTCGGAGATTACTAAATACCCGTCATTAATCCTTACCCCCCGGCCGCAGGAGGCCCGTTTTCGCCATATCCACCTGGTGGCGATGGACGGCAATCATGTCCTGGGCTTGGTCGTTATGGATACGGGGTTTGTTGAAAACATCCTCCTCGAGACGCCGGTGGCTTATACCCAGGATGACCTCAACAAGATTTCCGCCTTTCTCAACAGTAAACTCCATGGTGTTTCCCTGGGCGAGTTCGGAACGGGCGTTCTGAATCAATTGCAAACGGAGGCCCAATCCTGGGAAGGCCTTGGCGATACCCTGCAATTGCTCCTGGCTACTCTGGACCGGAAGAAACAGGACCGGATTTATGTGGACGGCACCATCAATATCCTGGAACAGCCCGAGTTTAAGCAGGTAGAGAAGTTTAAACTGTTGCTCAGCATTTTAGAGGAGGAGGAAAAACTCCTGAACCTTATGAACCAGGCTTTGCAAAAGCGCGGCCTCAATATTTATATTGGGGAAGAGATTAACGACGAGTCCGTTGAAGACTGCAGTATGGTAACAGCCACCTATGAAGTGGACGGCAAAGTTCTTGGGGCCGTCGGTGTTTTGGGCCCCACGCGGATGGATTACGCCCATGTGGTAAC
>FZPS01000155.1_pt56 | contig 12368 bp, 10 predicted proteins | sample 1817821 | NCBI WGS metagenome assembly FZPS01 (sample SAMEA104158645, study PRJEB21678) | metagenome | place: Germany | collected 2015-04-21 | reverse complement strand
GCAAGCTCGTGTGCCGCTGAACCTTCCAAGGCATAAGGCGATGCTTCGTCTCGGGCCTTTGCGTTCAGCCTTGCTGAGGGCGGGCAGTGAAGCCACCTGTAGGAAGAAGAAGCGGATAACATGGCATGTGCTGTCATTTCTTTAATCCCTCCACTTCCTTTAGCAAGGCTTCGTAGTGCATGGGTTCTACGGCTGAGAGTTTCTCTGCACCGAACTTTTCAATCAGTGCCTTAATCTCCTTGGTGAAACCTTCCTGCGACTTTTTGGCGAGAACGGCTCTAACATCGGAGAGACTGAGTCCGGGTTTTGCAGGCTGTTCCGGAGCCGCAGACTTGTCGCTCTCGAGTGCCGATGCCAATGTGCCAAGGCTATCCGCCAAAGCGTGCATATCATCAACAATGTCTTTTAGTAATTTGATTCTGCTCATGAGACACCTCCTTCGAGAAGAAGACGGAATGTCTCACGTCCCTTGGGCGTAATCAGTGTCTGATAGCCTTTCCAGTCGGTTTTCTCGTTGAAACATTCCTTGATTTCAAAAAGACCGTCATTTTTCTCGGCGTAAGGAAAGAGCGTGCCTTTCGCATCCCTGTAGATGTAGCCGTGGCTCAGGAGATAGTCGATAAACTCCTTTTGCTTAACACCGAGCGCCTTTGCCGTATTGCGGAAATTGGAGAGCAGGTTTCTGTCGACCAGCTCATCAAAGTAATCCGCCTTAGGCTGCATGACTGTGTTTTGAACGGTGAGCTGCGAATTCCGGATGGAAAGGGCATCACGTTCTTCTCTTGCTTTTTTGAGTTCCGTTGCCAGCTGAATTAATGTGTCCGGATTGAGAAGTACTTCTTCTAGCTTCGCAGGAGTCAAGTAGGCTCCGTGTTTTCGAATATCCGGCAACACCTCATGGGTGATCCAGCGTTTGAAGGTTTTCGCTTCAGGTTTTCGGCTGGCCAGGATCAAGTTATATAAGCCGTACTCATTGACACAGTTGGTCATTCCCTGACGACCTAGATTGAATCTAGACCGTTCGTCATCATCCAGACGCTTAACAGCGTCAGTTGTGTTTTTGATATCCAGTGCATCGCAAATATCCGTTGCAACAAACCAGATATCTCCGTCCTTTGTCAGTGTTCGGATTTTTCCGAACTGTTCGTGTTCATAGATTTGCATTTGCTCCATACTTGGCCTCCTTTCTCTTACTCATGAGTTCTTGTGCTAATCTTTTTGACATGATGCTGATGGTGATAAGTAGTCCGATCAGCTGTTTGTCATCCGGGTCTCTTGCTCGTTTCATTGGCGTTCCTCCTATCCGAAGGGCAGGTATCGTTTGTCCCTTCACCCTCCCCTTGGACAAGAGGAGGGATTTTGGGCAAACGAAATTGAAAAAAGTTTTTGATGGCCTAGAACCAGTCGCTTAATTTCTCAAGCAAGGCTTTGAAAATGACCGATTTTCGGTAGTTCACGGTTTTTCTTGGACAGTTGATTTCAGATGCGATAGCTCGTTCGCTAAGACCGTCCATAAATAGCCGAGTTATTTCCCGGTCACGGGAAGATAAGCTTTGAATTGCAATTTGAACAGCATCTTTGAATGCCTTTTCTTCAAGTTCTTCAGATAGATCTGATTCATCTGCAATCAGGTCGATAAGTGTGCTGATGTCCTTGTTCTCATCTGCGACTTCCACATCCAGTGAAAGGAATTCACTCTTTTTGTGATAAGGGCAGACATCGCAGTCAGCCGCACACTTCCAAAAGAGGTGTTTGGAGCAAAAGCAGCGACCTGCCCGCTGTTCCTGCTTTCGGATTCGATTGATGCTTAGGTTTAATTCCTGATAGATTTCTTCACTGACCGGGATAAGGTCGACGCTATAGGGGTCGTCCGGTTTTCTTAACGGGTAGTAGCGTTGTTTCTTGGATTGACTTTGTTTGTCTAAATTTTTCATTTTTGTCCTTTCCGCCGTCCGGAGGAAAGGGCAAAGGAATATAGAAAAGGTCCCGTGCGATTCAGTACACGAGACCTTAAGAGCCGAAAAATGGGCACAGAAAAGAAAGGTACTGAAATCGCCATGACTGCTTGGTGCAGTGTTTTGACGTTTTCTGTATCCTCTGCCTTTCCGTGCACAGATCGGCTTTAGATAATTTTTAGGTTGGTTACGACTTTGGCAATGCAGGCTGTCCAGTTAAGGGCTGTCTCTGTACTGCCGGGTAAATTACTTGCGCTTAGGCTTGGTTTGCGATAAAGCGCTGCCTGCCACAGACTTCGAATTTTTGCTGTAGCGTCCGTCTCGCAAAATGTGAGAGGCTTTACGAGCAACTTTTATCGATGTCTGCTTCGAGTTTCGCTTGGCCATACTTGTCACCTCCTTTTTATAGGTTTGCGGTTATTAATCAAAGAAAAATTGGCATTTGCCAAGTTGTGGTTGTAAAAACAGACAAAAAGCGATATAATTTACACACTATTCTTCGATTACTCCTATTGTACTTAGGGGGTTATCCTGGAATTAGATGTTTTGAGATGACGTGAGATACTTTGGATACTTTGCTAAGGAGGTCGCAGGGATGTTGTTTCATGAATTAGTCCATGCTGTACATCCGTACCTTATGAAAGATGCGGATGTTCCGGAATTTATGCGCACCTTGATTCAGATGCTCTGCGATATTCCTGAGGAGGATTGGACAACAAAAAAAGACCCTTCGTCAGAACAGGCAAATAAGGATGCATCCTTACGGAAGTTCTATACGAAAGGGCCTACTAAAAAATTGGCAAAAGCAATACTGGGTCGACTTACAAAAGATAATTTTGTTGAATCTATAAATTATGACAGGACAGATGTTGTAAAAGGGTCGCTTGCTGAAAGCATAAGACCTTTTCACGAAAGTGTTGATAAAGATAATGTAGGCGAGGTTCTTTTCGAGCTATTTAAAAAATCCCTGGAATTTATCATAAATCCAAAATTGGAAAATGAGCGCAGATTAACTCTCGCAAAAAACACTTCAAGCCAAGCTAAAACATCCTTTGGTTCCCCTCTGTTGGCGGATTCTGAGCATATATGCTCTATGCCGGGCTGCAGTAAAAGTTTACAAGTTGAAGACATCGATAATAACGCTGTTGAAGACTATGAAGCAGCTCGCATAGACAACAGTAAAAGTGTTACATATAAATCTTTTATAGCTCTATGCCATGACTGTTTTCAGAAATACGCCTTTAAACATACTAAAGTTGAAGAAACAGCGTTGCAAGCCATTAAAAAAGTGCAGATGCAAACCCGTGATTCAAAAAATGTGCTTGACACAATAGGTATTGAAAAGGGTATCGGCCAGGTTGTTTCCAATCTCTCAAGAGCAAAACCTAAAGATTTTATTGAAATTAGTTATGAGGCTCTGAGTGTATCCGAGAAAATTGATGAAGGAAGTCACAGCATATTACTTAACCAGGTTACGAGCGATGTAACTAAATATTTCTTGTTTGTTGAGAAGTCAATGCAAGATGCGGCAAAGAAGAAATTGTTCAATGATCTTTTGCTTAGGGCGCAAATAAAAGCCGCATATGAGAAGCTTGCGGATAAGAAGTATAGTCCCGAGCAAATTTATACTGCTTTATCAGAAAAATTGCGTGCCATTACCAAGCAGGATATCTTTTATTGCAACATCGTGATTGCATATTTTATACAGTCGTGTGAGGTGTTTGATGCTTTTACCAAATAAGCTGTTTTCATATAGTGAAACAGCTCTCTCAAAGATTCCTTATGTACTTGAAGTGCTGGATGAACCTCTTTCTCCAAGCGAGATATTGCACAGTATTGGTGGAGTACTGGGCGGTCCTTTGGAATTAATATATGCACTAGACATTCTCTATGCACTGGGTGAAATACGATTAATAGAGAATGAAGGGAGGATTACCAGATGCTCAAAAAAATAAGCTGTGAACTTTTTAAAGTGAATGGGCAAAAAAGGAGGCCTATTCGATTTCATAAGGGATTGAATATTATCCTGGGCGGAGGAACAGGAGTAAACTCCATCGGAAAATCAACAATGCTTCTCATCATCGATTTTGTATTTGGTGGAAATGCGTACCTTTCAAGTGATGCTGTCAAACAACTCGGAAATCACAACATTGAATTTGTTTTTGAGTTTGACGGCATCGATTATCGATTTGTTCGTAGTACTGCACAGGCGAATAGTATTTTTAGAGTTGATGAGAACGACAATATTCTGAATGAGATTGACCTGCAGGATTTTACTGATTGGCTATGTAAAAAATACAAGATGGATTTGCCAGGTCTTAAATTCAGAAATACAATCAGCCGTTTTTTCAGGATTTATGGGAAAAAGAATTATGACGAATTTCGCCCGCTACAAGATACCGGGCAATCAGAGAATCAAGAAAAAGCGATCCGCGTTCTTGTTGCTCTTTATAATCAGTATGCTGAGATTGAAGCCTTCGAACAGCAACTAAAAACCGCTGAGGCTAGAATAGATGCTTTTCGTAAAGCACGAAGATATCAGTTTATTCCGTCTGCTGTTGATGGAATGAAAAAATATGAAGAAAACATCCAGATAATTTCTGAACTGAAAAGGAAAAAGTCAGAATTAGAGTTGAGCGGCGAGCAATCTTTTAGTGAAGAAGAAGTCAAGAAGGCTGAACAAACTAATGAATTGCGGATGGCAATTCAGGATGCCAGGCGGAAACTTCGACACAAAGAAAATGATCTACATTTAATAAGTCTTAATCTTACTCAAGGAGTATATCCGACAGAGGCGGATTTAAAGAATCTGCAGGAGTTTTTTCCGGAAGCAAACCTGGCTAAAATTTTGGATGTTGAGCGTTTCCATAACAAGATTCAGGCCATTTTGCACGATGAGCTGGAAGCTGAACAAGAAAAAATTAAAGAGGAAATTCAGCCACTTAAAGAAGTAATTGAAAGTCTGCAGAAGGCATTAGAGAACATCCAACCGTCGATGGCTTTTAGCCAGGAGTTTTTAAACACTTACACAGAACTCGACCGCAGGATTCATAAATTAGAAGATGAAAACGAAGCTTTTGAAACAAGAAACAGATTACAAAATGAGAAAAAACAAGCGAGTGATCGCCTTAAGTCCCAGACAGGAATGGTGCTTAACGAGATTAATTCTAAAGTTAATAGCAGTATGGCGGAGATTAGTGATGTTGTTTCCCAAGGATTGGACAATCCTCCGGTACTCAATATTAAGGAGTACAACAGCTACTCTTTTGAAACACCCAAGGATACCGGTACGGGAACTAATTTTAAGGGGATGTTGATTTACGACTTGGCTACGCTGAGAAATACTGTTCTGCCGGCTATGGCACATGACTCGTTACTCTTTGTAAATATTTCTTATGAGACGGTGGAGCGAATTTTACAGCTATATGCAAACGAGACAGACAAACAGATATTTATCGCCTTTGATCGAGCTGATAGTTATGACAGAGAGGCACAGGACATTGTCAAAAAGAACACCGTTTTGAAACTTGATAATGATGAGGAGGCATTGTTCGGATGGAAATGGAGCAGGAAAGAAACACCATGAGAATTCAATATAACAAGCTGTGGAAGCTTTTGATTGATAAAGACATGAAAAAAGTCGACTTAAAAAATGCGGCAAAGATTAGTTCAAACTCGATTGCAAAGCTGAGTAAGAATGAGCCGGTACGTATGGATGTTCTCATGAAGATTGCCATCGCTTTGGATTGTAAGGTGGAAGATTTGTTTGAGACAGTGATTACTTGAGAGTAAAGCCTAGTTACTCGTTGTTTTTGCAAAAAAGGGTTTCTAAAGGAGGACTCAATATGGTATAATAAGTAAGATTATAGCTATTGTAGAGGGTCATGTGTGGTCTGCCTGCTATCCTGAGCCTCTCTTTTCTGTGATTAATTATGAAAGAGATTGAGGGAATTGGGTTATCTCTTTTCTTTCATCGTATGAGCACATTATGTTATCAGATGATACAATAATTTTACTTAGGAGGTGGCAACAGTTATGGTAAAACGATCAAAAATTAAACTCGCCTTTTCTTGGCTCATTGCTTTTGTCTTAATATTTAGTCCTTTGGTTTCGACCTTTATGCCTATCGCTGCAGCAGAAACATCTGGAGATTTTGAAGTTTCGGTCAGTTATGATGCAAATGGCGGTAGTGGAGAAATGAAGCCGCTTACCGTGGCATGTATGGAATACATTACATTGCCTGAAAACGGATTCATAGCCCCTGAAGGGTGCACTTTTAAAACCTGGGATATAGGTGGAACGGAATATGCTCCCAATGAAGAAGTGCAAATTCGTTCTGATACTGTAGTTAAAGCCGTCTGGAAGGATGTGTCAGAAGTTTCAGAGGAGAGCGATGTAGGTCCTAGTGCTGAGGCTGAGCCAGCTGGGTCGGTGGATGTAGAGCTGCCCCAGACGGAGCTTCCAGAAGAGGGTGTTGGTAATTCTGCTGAAGGGGCTGATGGCTCGCAGGCGGAAGTTTCAGAGGGAAGTGGTCTTCCTGCTTCCTCGGAAATGTCCAATTCGGAAAGTGCTAGCAGTGAAAAGCCGGATCCAGGGGAAGCAGAAAAAGCCGGGCTTGATGATAATCCAGACCATTTGCTTGCACCGGATGATTCGCCCTACGGTGGAGAGATTGACTATGGTATTTTTCCCGTCGTGTCATTTGGCGGTGTGCGGATGATGCGTTCGATGAACACTATGGCTGCCAATAACTCCCCAGTCATCGGAACAGACCACCCGACACAGCCCGGCGAAGTCATGCTTTTCAAAGAGGCGAAACCCATTGCCGGGATTGTTAATACCTGGGAAGTCACCTTAAGAATTGAAGGGAAAGATACGAGAGAGACATCCGATGTTGTCTTGGTGATCGACCGATCCGGGTCGATGAATGATCAAGGTCGTATGGCAGCAGCTCAGCAAGCAGCTAATGCATTTGTAGACGAGTTGCTACCGTCCGATACTACCCGAATCGCTGTGGTCTCTTTTTCAGGGGATGTCACGACGAATCAGGGGCTAACCAACGATGCTACAACTCTGAAATCTGCCATCAATGGTCTTAATGCAAATGGCGGGACCTTTACTCAAGCGGGTGTGAAGCAGGCGGAGGCTTTGCTCGCCAACTCAACAGCAGATCACAAGCATATCGTCCTTTTGTCGGACGGGGTGCCGACCTATTCTTATGAGATTCCCGATAGTACGGTTCGTAGAGATGGCTACGTACATGATGGTTCTGACTATGTTACAGGAACAGGCTATGCCTCATCGGCCTATGGAACATCTAGAGTAGGCAACGGCAGCAGTATTTACTATTATATTGAGCGGTATCTGTTTGAACGAGCTTACTACAATCACGGCAACTCTGCCATCGCGGAAGCTGGCTTTGCCGGTGTTGCCGGCTATAATGTCTACACCATTGGCTTGCAGACGGGTGGCACCGGTAGTGACGTTCTCAGTCGCATGAAACAAAATGACGGTACTTTTACAGAGGTTTCAGACGTCAGTCAATTAGACCCGGTATTCCAGGCAATTGCTGGTCAGATTGGTGCCGCCGTTAAGGAAGCTGCCGTTACCGATCCGATGGGAGCGGGATTCCAAATTCCCGCGGCTAACGTTAGTGGCATTATAACCGTCCCGGCAAGTCCACCTGCCACATATAACGCAACTACTAAGAGCATCAGTTGGAATCCGGGAACGCTGACAACTCCAATTGAGCCAGGCAGCGATATCAAATACGCAGAACTGAAATATACGATTGAGATCAATGACGATATCCTGGCTCAGACTCCGGATGTAAATGGTGAGTATCCGACCAATGGCAGTGCGCAGATACAGTACACGGACGCAGGTGGAAATCAGCAGACCGGCACTTTTCCGGTGCCGAAGGTCAACCCTGTGCTGTATAAGGTCGTCAAAGAACTTCAGGACAAAGACGGCACTGTTATTACCGCTGACCGGAGCTTTACTGTTCAGGTGACAGGACCCGGGGCAGGTGGTGCTGCCACTGTCCGTAGTTTCACACTGAACACCAATACGGAGAGCAGTACTAAACTGATGACCGACCTAAGGTATGCTAGTACCTATACCTTTGAGGAGACGGGAAATCTGTCCGACTACGATGTGAGCTATTACGTTGATGGTGTGGCGGTTTCCGGTGCCGACAGAAAATTTACAATCACTGACGGCAATACGGCCGATGTCGAAGTAAAGGTTGTCAATAAAGAAAAGCCGGGAACGCTAACCATTACCAAGGTCCTAGATCAGTCGGTGGTATCCGCAAAGAGCGGCACCCGAGCGGCTGTATCGTTCTCTTTCTCGGTCACGGGACCAAATAGCTATAACCGGACGTTCGACTTACCGGACAATGGATCTTGGACAAAAACGTTGACAAATCTGGTCAAAGGAACATATACGGTGACTGAAACAACCACCGGCTATACCACCAGCGTGCAAGTCAATGAGAATCCTTCGGTCTCAGGCAACAGTGCGGATGTAACCATCGACATCGGTGCACTCAATCAAACAGTGACGGTCACTAACAAACAGACCGAGAACATGAGCGTCACAGCCACCAAAACATGGGTGAATGCACCAACCGATAAGCCTGATATCTGGTTTCAACTGATTCGCATAAACAGCGATAACAGCGAGACCAAAATAGGAAGCCCCAAAGCGGTTATCAGCAATACTGTATCCTGGAATCAGACAGATGTAGGATTAGGTGAATCGCTGCTCCGCTATGACGAAAACGGAAATGAGTACATCTACAAGGTGCAGGAAGTGGACGCCGACGGCAACGACTTTGTGCCGGGAGGATTTTCAAAGATAGAAGATGGTTTGAACGTTAAAAACAGCTTCTACGAGACAAATCCGGCTGACATCACTTCCCTGCGTTTTGAAAAAACATGGGCGGGTGTTCCTGAGGGGATGACTCCTCCTGACATTACGGTACAGGTGATGGCGAATAATGAGGTTTATGCAACGGCTACCCTCAGGTATCCCGACACTGTAGTGGAATGGAAGAATCTGCCTTTGCATGATGCTGATGGTAATTTGATTACTTACACCATCAATGAGCTGGGCATCAATGACTTCGACGAGGGGACTCCTGTTTACACTGAAAGCGTGATAGAGAATGTTTATTGCGAGCCGTCTCAAAATCAAACAGACTGGTCATTGCAAAATCCGGCTTTTATTATTACGCGTTTAACGAAAAACGGACCTTTTGTTGTATGGACCCTAAACCATATTCCGCAAGCGGAGCGTGTTGCTATGTTGCAAAATGTTATAGCAGCTTCCCAACCAGATAATATCAAGCAGCCACTGAAAGACTTGGGGCAATACTTAGACGGAGGTGGTGACTACTTTGTTTGGTTGGAAGGTGCTAATGTTTCTCGTGACATCTTGCCGAACGATCAGAGTGCGGGGCAGATTACCATTAACATTACTTTCAATACTGACGGAACGGTGAATGCATCGACTATTCACTATCAAGGTGAAAACACTTGGACGCACTTTGCTGTGGGCGGCTATTCATCGAAACTAGCCAAGATTACCAATACCTATAACCAAGAAACGATTGACATCCCAGTCACCAAGACCTGGGAAGACAACAACGACCAGGACGGCATGAGACCGGCGTCCATCACTATTCGTCTATTAAAGAACGGCACGGAGATTGCTTCCAAGATCGTGACGGAAGCGGACGGCTGGGCATGGAGCTTTACCGACCTGCCGAAGTATGAAGCGGGCGAGCTCATCACCTACACCATCACCGAAGATACGGTTTCTGAGTACAGCAGTGCAGTCTCCGGTTACAACGTGACCAACACACACACACCGGGCAAGACCAGCGTACAGGTAACGAAGGCCTGGGCGGACGGAAACAACCAGGACGGCGTGAGACCTGAATCGGTCACCATCAAGCTCTTAGCTGACGGGGTCGATACAGGCAAGACCTTGGTACTGACAGCAACCAACAACTGGACGGATACCTTCACGGATCTTGATGAATACAAGGCCGGTACGAAGATTGTTTACACGATTGAAGAATTGACCTTGGGAAGCGGCTACACCAGTGTCATCACGGGTGATGCGGCAACAGGCTTTGAGGTAACGAATACAAAGACACCGGAAGTTGTTGACGTAAGCGGAACCAAGACCTGGGAAGACAACAACGACCAGGACGGCATGAGACCGGCGTCCATCACTATTCGTCTATTAAAGAACGGCACGGAGATTGCTTCCAAGATCGTGACGGAAGCGGACGGCTGGGCATGGAGCTTTACCGACCTGCCGAAGTATGAAGCGGGCGAGCTCATCACCTACACCATCACCGAAGATACGGTTTCTGAGTACAGCAGTGCAGTCTCCGGTTACAACGTGACCAACACACACACACCGGGCAAGACCAGCGTACAGGTAACGAAGGCCTGGGCGGACGGAAACAACCAGGACGGCGTGAGACCTGAATCGGTCACCATCAAGCTCTTAGCTGACGGGGTCGATACAGGCAAGACCTTGGTACTGACAGCAACCAACAACTGGACGGATACCTTCACGGATCTTGATGAATACAAGGCCGGTACGAAGATTGTTTACACGATTGAAGAATTGACCTTGGGAAGCGGCTACACCAGTGTCATCACGGGTGATGCGGCAACAGGCTTTGAGGTAACGAATACAAAGACACCGGAAGTTCCTATAGTTCCACCAGAGCCAAAAGATCCGGAAGACCCTGTTCTTTTAATACCTAGAACGGGAGAAGATGGAGGCATTTATCCGTGGGTCGGTGTGATGTTATTTTCGATAGCAGGGCTATTACTCTCTGTTCGAAAAAAATTGAAAGCAGATAGAGACTAGTGTAGAGCTTATCAGTAAGCACTAAGAGAAAGGGAGCAGGAGACTTTTCTTGCTCCCTTTTTTCGCCGATCGAGAAATTTAAGAAAATAAGGCAGGTGGTTGTAATCAATAAAACATATATTTACAAATTGCTCGTTGTGTTTTTTGCCCTACTTCTCAGTTTCTCTTCTTATATGGTGGCTCGACTATATATACAGGGGCAAGAAGAGCAAGCAGCCTTCGATCAATTGACAGATAGCGTCATCAGCCAGAATGATACTTTTACTTCTGAATATGAAAATAGTGATGGGATGCAAACCACTTCTAAATATACAGAGTATTTGTCAATTTATAAAAAAAATAATGATTTTGTTTGTTGGATAAATATCGATGGTACGCTCGTAAATTATCCCGTTATGTACACGCCGGATGATCCTCAATATTATTTACGCCGTGCCTTCGATAAGAGTGATTCACAAAGTGGAACACCTTTTGTTGGCGAAGGCGGAAATATCAATAGTGATTGCTTTATTATATACGGTCATAATATGGACAACGATAGCATGTTTGGAACCCTGGATCGTTATAAAGAAGCTGCCTTTTATAAAAAAGCATCTACATTTACAATTACAACGCTAACAGAAAGACGTACTTATGAAGTGTTTGCAGCGATTGAGACCTACGTGTCTGATGAAGAAGGACTTTATCCCTATAAGTATTCAGGAAACATAGATCTAAAAGATTATGATGATTTAACCAACTGGCTTCTGGATCATGCTTTGTATGATACAGGGGTATTTCCTTCATACGGCGAACAAATCGTATTGTTGTCTACGTGTAGCTACCATACAAAAAATGGACGCTTTGTCGTGGCTGCACGACGCATTTCTTAAAAGGTCAGTAGATAAGAAAAAACCTTATTGCCCAAAACCGCATAACTTGTCCAAGGGGATAATGAGAGGATCATTATCCCTTTTGTTTTGCTCCTCTCGAAAATTATCGAAAGGAGTTTTTTATATGAACAAACTCATTTATGTCTGCTCTCCTTATCGGGGAGATATCAGGACCAACACGGAACAGGCCAAGGGATACTGCCGAAAAATTGTTCAAGAAGGCGGTATTCCCATCGCTCCTCATCTTCTCTTTCCGCAGTTTATGGATGACAGCATTGCTAGCGAGCGAGAGCGAGCAATGGAGATGAACCTTGAAATTATGCGCCACTGCGATGAGGTTCATGTCTTTGGCCATCAGATTAGCTTCGGGATGTTTGAGGAAATACAGGCGGCAAAGAAGCTAGGCATCCCTGTGGTGCAGGAGGAAGTCGAATGAAACTAACCATTTACACAGCAGATACCTGCGGACAGGAATCAAATGTCTACTATCCGAACAGGCTTGATGTAACGGACGAAGCGGCTTTCAAGGATGCGGTCTCCTTTGACCATGTGGCGGCAAGGTATCAAAACAACTATCGAAGCAATGCAAATTTTATCAAATCCGATCATATCAGCATGGACTGTGATAACGAAAAAAGCGATG
>FZPS01000082.1_pt234 | contig 12368 bp, 12 predicted proteins | sample 1817821 | NCBI WGS metagenome assembly FZPS01 (sample SAMEA104158645, study PRJEB21678) | metagenome | place: Germany | collected 2015-04-21 | reverse complement strand
ATACTACCATCTCTTCCTCCGTTGGAATATATTTCTTTGGACTCATAGCTATTTCAGGCGATCATTCTCCTGCTCCGTTAATATGCCATAAATCGGGAAAATAACAATATCGCTCATCCCTTCATATCCACAGAGTTCCAGACGCTCTGGAGTCTGAACGAAGGGGAAAAAGCTGGGAAATAAAAAGTCAGGGGAAGCCTCTTCCCCCAAAAAAATGGTGCGTCTGAGAGGATTTGAACCTCCACGGATTGCTCCACTACCACCTCAAAGTAGCGTGTCTGCCAATTCCACCACAGACGCACAAGGCGCCCACAATATGAATCAGTTTGAGGGCTGATTGCAAGTTTAATCAACACCGGCTTTTCATTTTTTTTGGTTTTTGGCTCCAGAGCTCCGCTTTTCAACATGCAGCCTTGAACTATTGGGCCTGCTCATCTATCATTCCCTGGTCATGAAATCGGTAAAATCGTTCTTTTTAGTCTGCCCCCTGCTGAGCCTGCTCTTACTGGGGCTTTCCACAACGGGCCTGCTGGCTCAAGATAATTCGGCCACGGCAGCCGATGCGGAAAACGACCTGGAGTGCTTCGTCGCAGCCTACTACTTCCCCAACTACCATCCCAATGATGCGCGTAATGAAAAGCTCAAGGGCAAAGGCTGGTCCGAGTGGGAATTAGTCAAAGCCGCCAAACCCCGCTTTGAAGGCCATCACCAGCCAAACGTCCCTCTCTGGGGCTATGGCGATGAATCCGACCCCAAAGTCATGGCCCAGAAAATTGAAGCCGCCGCCGATTATGGAGTCGATGCCTTCATCTTCGACTGGTACTACTATGAAGATGGTCTCTTCCTGGAGAAATGCCTTGAACAGGGCTTCATGAAAGCCACCAACGCCAACCGCCTCAAATTCTCCCTCATGTGGGCCAATCACGACTGGATCGATATCCACCCCTGGAAGCTCGGCACCCCGCAAACGCTGCTCTATCCGGGCAAGCTCTCGCCGCAAGCCTTCGAAAAAATGTGCGATTATGTCATCAATACTTACTTCAAGCATCCCTCCTACTGGAAAATCGATGGCAAACCGTACTTCTCGGTCTACGACCTCACCCAGCTCATGGCCTGCTTTGGCTCAGTAGAAGAAACCCGCAAAGCGCTTGACCAATTCCGCGAGCGCACCCGGGCCGCCGGCTTTAAGGGGCTCCATCTGGAAGCGGTCGTTTGGGGCCAGACAGTGCTCCCCGTGGAGAAAGTCCCTGCGGACCCGGCTGACCTTGTCGAAAAACTCGGCTTCGATGCCGTCACCTCCTATGTCTGGATTCACCATGTCTACCTGCAAGACTTCCCGGAGACCGAGTACACCTTTACCCGCGACAGATACATGGACTACTGGAGCCAGGCTGAAAAACAGTTCAAGGTCCCCTACTACCCCAACGTGACCATGGGATGGGATTCTTCACCGCGGGCCCATCAGGAAGACGACTTTGGCAATCATGGGTATCCGTTCATGGCCAGCATGAAGAATAATACGCCCGAGGCATTCAAGGAAGCCCTCAAGATGACCCGCCAGCGCCTCTCCAAACGCCCCGCCGCAGAGCGAATCTTCAACATCAATTGCTGGAACGAGTGGACTGAAGGGAGCTATCTTGAGCCCGACAAGCGCAACGGAATGAAATATCTGGAGGCGGTTCGGGACTCCGCCAAATAAAAATGACGGCTCCGCAGCCGGCAATAGAAAACAAATTTAACCACATTTTTTCGTTAAATAGAGGCTCAAAACGGCTTTACTTCCATCAAAATGCGGTTTACTCTTCTGCAGCGGTTAGCCTCGTTCTCATAGAGGCTAATTCTGTAGGGATAATTGAAATAATAAAATTATGAATCTGGGAAACTCTCTATTAAAGAACTGGTTAACACTTCTGGGAATCGTCGCTTCCCTGGGGGCGTTGTTCGTTTTTGTCCTCCTGGTGGCGGTTGATTTTTTCTTGGGCCACACCAATCCGCATTTCAGTCTGCTGGCCTATATCGCTGTGCCGGCCGTCTTTGTGGGTGGTTTATGCCTGATCGTCGCCGGTCTGGTTCTCTGGTACTGGCTCAATAACCGTCCGGAAGAGCCCGGCACGGGCTGGACCTCCTGGTTTAAGGTGAAAGTGCCTGATCTCAAGGTAGATTTGGCCAAGCTCTCCACCTGGCTCGTCCTCTTATCCCTGCTGGTGGCTGTCGGGGTTTCCGGCGCTGTCGTCACTTTTGCCGGCTACAAAGTTTATGTATGGAGCGAGACCGATGAATTCTGCGGCAAGCTCTGCCATACCACGATGGAGCCGATGGATGTATCACACGCCCATAATCCGCACGCCAAGGTCCATTGCGTCGACTGCCACGTCGGTCCGGGCATAGAGGGCTACGTTTACGCCAAACTCAACGGCACCCGCCAGCTCTATCAGAATTTGACCAGCACCTACCGCACCCCGATCCCTGTCCCGGTCAGCGCCATGTATGGACGCATGCTGGATGGCAAAACCATGATTGAGCATACCTGCATGGAGTGCCACTGGAATGACCGCTATATTGGCCAGCGCGGCAAAACCTTTACCCACTACCTCCGCGATGAAGGCGATATCAAGACCGTCTACCGCCTGAGCTTCAACGTCGGCGGAGTCGATCCGAACGATGGCTCCATCAGCGGTATCCACTGGCATACAGCCGCCGGCAGCAAAGTGGAATTCGTCACCGAAGACAATAAACGCAACGGAAGAGTGATCTGGATTCGCTCCACCACCGCTAAAGGAGACACCAAGATTTTTGCCCGCGATGAGGAAGAATTTGACCCTGATACGCAGAAACTCTTCACCATGACCTGCCTCGAGTGCCACAACCGGCCGGCGCACCGCTATCTTTCCCCGGTCACCACCGTCGACCTGGCCATGGAGCTTGGCTCCCTTCCTCTGGACCTGGGAGAAAACATCAAGCTTACCGTCATTGATCTCCTGATTGGCGAATACAAGACGCAGGCCGAAGCCTTTGAGAAAATTGCCGAAGGGATGAAAGAAGCCTACCCCGATAGCGATCAGTTGCAAAAGGCTACCCAGACCGTTCAGGATATCTACCGGCGCAATATTTTCCCGGAAATGAAGTCAACCTGGGAGCACTATCCTGACCACCTCGGCCACAAAGAATCCGAGGGCTGCTCACGCTGCCATAACAAATATATGGAAGACCAGGAAGATTGGGACCCGATCATTAACGATTGCCAGGAGTGCCACATCATCCAGGCCCAGTACAAAGAGGGTGAATGGGATGAATCCGACCCCAATGGCCTCGATTATGAACACCCCGATGGCGAACGGCAGCGTAACATCAGTACCTGTGTCACCTGCCACATCGGAACCTATTAAAAGTGAGCCTGACACAGAATCTCACGGAGAAGATGCAGGCAACCTGAGCTCTTCTCCCGACCTCCGACGGGAGCCCGCATTGTCGCGACCTTGCACAAGGCGAGCTCCCGCGAGGCTTATAGGCCAATGATAAACGCCCATGATTCACTCACCCCCCAACCTTCATTAGAGAACTCCTCAGCAGATGAATCCTCCTTTTGAGCGCTTCCTCAACCGCAAAGCAGAAATTGGCGAAAACGTCTATCTGACCAAAGGGGCCATCGTTTACGGCGCCGTCAGACTGAAGGATTACGCCTCAGTATGGTTCAATGCCGTCCTGCGGGCCGATATCAATGAGATTTCCGTCGGCAAGTACTCCAATGTTCAGGATAACGCCGTCTTCCATGTCAGCAAAGATGCGCCCTTGGAAGTAGGCGACTATGTGACCATCGGCCACGGGGCCATCCTGCACGGCTGCAAGGTCGCCGACAACTGCCTGATCGGCATGGGGAGCATCCTCCTGGACCATGTGGAGATACCCGAAGGGTGCATGGTCGGCGCCGGCGCACTGGTCACGCCCAACCTCAAGGCTGCACCCAACAGTCTAATCGTCGGTTCGCCTGCCCGTGTCGTTCGTGCGCTGAGACAAGAGGAGATGGAGCAGATCAAAAGCTGGGCTCTCGAGTACTCCACTCTGGCTCAATATCATCTCACGAATAAAATCGGTATCGGCTCACCTCTGGACTCCTGATTTATTATGAATATCTCGATCATTCTCGCTCATCCCAACCCCGAAAGCTATACCCACGCCCTCGCACACGCTGCCCGCGAGGCTATCCAGGCTCAGGGTCATATCCCCTGGCTGCATGATCTTTACGCTGAAAATTTTGACCCCGTCACCCCACTGGCCGAACTGGCACGCGACCCCGGTCCCTTGCCGCCACTGGTTCAGCAACATATTGAAGAAATAACCCGGGCAGACGGGATCATCATCGTCCACCCCAACTGGTGGAGCGACCCGCCGGCGATTCTGGCCGGCTGGCGCGACCGCTGCCTCAGGGCCGGTCTGGCCTATCGGTTTGAGCCCGACGGCAAAGGGGGGGGCCGCTCCGTGGGGATGCTCGCGGCACGCTTCGCCCTTATCCTGAACACCCAGAATACCCCCCTCCATATCGAGGAGGAAATCCTGCGCAACCCGATGCGCTGGCACTGGCAACAGGTCGTCTTTGGCCTCTGTGGCGTCAAAGATTGCACCCAGCAGCTCATCGGACCGGTCATTACCAGCACGCCGGAGCAGCGGGCGCAGTGGCTCGCCCAGAGCGCAGAATGGATTACCCAAAAATTAAAATCACTTTCCGAGGAGCCGCAGCCATAGGCTTGCCGCTCTCCTTTTAAAATTTATTTTATGGCTGATACGAAAGAGAAAAAACAATCCGAGACCATGGAAAAAATCGTCTCCCTCTGTAAGAGACGCGGATTTATTTTCCAGTCCTCCGAAATTTATGGCGGGATCAACGGCTTCTGGGATTACGGCCCCCTGGGCGCGGAGCTCAAGCGCAACCTCAAAGATATCTGGTGGCGCAGCATGACCCAGGAGCGCGAAGATATGGCCGGAATAGACGCGACCATCATCATGCACCCCAAAATTTGGGATGCCTCCGGACACACCACCACTTTTGCCGACCCAATGGTAGACTGCCTGCTTTCCAAAAAGCGCTTCCGTGCTGACCAGGTAACCCCGCTCACCGGAACCGCCTGGTTCTGGACCGGTGCCGTCGATAAGGAGTCGGGCAAGGCCTGCAACGATCCCTTTTCCATGTTCCAGCTCCCCGGCAAGGATGCCAATGCGGTCCGTAAAGGGGCCCTCCTCTTCTACAAGGAGCGGGGCCTGGAAGAGCCGGAGCTCCAGGGCGAAACCACCAAAGAGGTAACCGAAAGCACCCAGTACAATGAGGAAAATGGTTCCCTTTTGACCGAGCCGCGCGCCTTCAACCTGATGCTCAAAACGCATGTGGGGCCGGTCGAAAGCGCCGATAACGTCGCTTACTTGCGCCCCGAGACCGCACAGGCGATCTTCGCCCAGTTTAAAATCGTCCATGAAGTCTCGCGCAAATCGGTCCCCTTCGGTATTTGCCAGATCGGCAAAGCCTTCCGCAACGAGATCAACCCGCGCAACTTCACCTTCCGCTCGCGTGAATTCGAGCAGATGGAAATCGAGTACTTTATCCGGCCCGATGAAGTCGCCGCCACTTTTGGCCCCTTGCCCGAAGAAGACCCGGGCGGAGAGCCGCAACCCAACTGGGGCTGGAAAGCCTGGCACGCTTACTGGCTGCGCAAGCGCCTGGAGTGGTATGAAACCATCGGTTTGGAGCGCGATTCACTGGAGCTTTACTGGCAGACGCCCGAAGAGCTGGCCCACTACGCCAAGGCGACTGTGGACATCCTCTACAAGTTCCCCTTCGGCACCCAGGAGCTTGAAGGAATCGCCGCACGCGGCAACTTCGATCTCTCCCAGCACCAAAAGTTCAGCGGTAAATCAATGGAATACTATGACGAAGCGGCCAAAACCAAATACATCCCGCACGTCGTGGAGCCCTCTGCAGGTGTCGACCGGATGGTGCTGGCTGTCATCTGCCATGCTTACCATGAAGAGATCGTGACCGATGAAAAAGGCAAATCGGAAACCCGTATCGTGATGAAGTTCCACCCCCGCGTGGCCCCCATCAAGGTCGGTATCTTCCCGCTGCTCAAAAATAAACCGGAGCTGGTCGCCAAGGCCAGAGAGGTTCAGGCCCTGCTGCGTCCCCACATGAACGTCTTCTATGACGATGCGGGCGCTATCGGCAGACGCTACCGCCGCCAGGATGAAGCCGGCACTCCCTTTGGTGTCACAATTGACTTTGACACCTTGGGCGAAGACCCGATCCTGAAGGACACGGTCACTCTGCGCGACCGCGACACGATGAAACAGAGCCGAGTCCATATTAACGACCTCTTGCCGACGCTCTTGAGCAAGCTGCAGGGCCCCAAATAACCTGCCGCTCAGGGTACCTTTTTAAAAAAGGGAAACCTTTCAAAAAACGAGCCGTTTGTTTCTGCTGAAATTCAAACGGCTCTTTTTTTTCCATAAAATTCAAAAAAGTTGCAAACCCCTCCAAATAACGCTATCTTGAATCGTATGAAGAAATTACATTCTCTTGCAAGCATGCTCTTTGCTCTGGCTTTGCCGGCTCTGGTTCTTTTTTCTGCCGGCTGCACTGGAGGCGAGCCGTTGCAGAATAACGGTAAAGCCAAAGAGCTCACCATCTCCCAGTGGGTCAAGGGTGAGCCGGCTGATGTCACTGATGGAGAACATATTTACGTCGTGGAGTTCTGGGCCACCTGGTGCGGCCCCTGCCTGCAAAGCATCCCGCATCTGACCGAACTGCAGAAAAAGTATAAGGATCAGGGTGTTCTCTTTATTGGCGTGACGGCTGAAAAAGCCGAAGTCGTCGAGCCATTCGTCGCAGAACAGGGTGACAAAATGGATTACATCGTCGCTTTGGACAAGAACAATGCCACCAACAAAGATTACATGACGGCCCATGGCCAAAGAGGCATCCCCTGCGCTTTCCTGATCGATAAAGAGGGGTACATCGTCTGGATCGGTCACCCGATGATGCTCGAAGCACAGCTAAAGCAGATTCTGGCCCAATAACCTTGAGCATCTGAACCTGAGCTGACGCTTCTCTCGAGCGCCGAGCGCTGGAGCAACTCTTCAGCGCTCCCGATTTTTTTCTTCCCCAGCCACTACCGAGCCTGCCGAGCCCACCGAGCCGACGGAAGAAGCGGCCCGGGCCCTTTCTGATGCCCTTTTCTTGATCTCCTTGAGAGGGCACTGGCTCTGGCACAAATCACAGTTATCGATGGAAAGCTCGCTGCACGCCTGATCATCGCATATCCGGGTCAGGTTCTTCACCCGCCGGCTGCTGCGCCAGAGGATTCCCCCTGCGCTCAGAAAAACAATCAACACTACAAGAATCGTTTCCAACATATTTCATCTCCCCCGCTGTTCTCTTAATAGAAAATCCGGGAGCCTATCTGATAGACAATCATTGATGCGCTCCACGCCAGAAGCGTCAAGCCGATCAACTGCCCGGCGGCCCACCGCCATCCGCCGCACTCCTGCTTCACGACCGCAATCGTCGCCAGACACGGCGCGCTCATCAGGCAAAAAAGCATGATGCAGAATGCCTGAACCGGTGTGTAGCTCTCTCGGAGCTTCTCGCGAAGCGTCTCGGAGCCTTCATCCCTCTCACCCAGCGCGAATACGATTCCCAACTGGCTGACCACCAATTCTTTGGCCGCCAGCCCGGGCAAGAGCGCCGTCGTAACCCGCCAGTCAAAACCACAGGGCGCCATCACCGGCTCCATCAGTTTGCCTATGCGCCCCACCAGTGAGGCCTCCAGAGAAGCCATGGCGCGTTCATTCTCAATACTGGATAACTTACCCTCTAATGCCTCAGGTTGCAAGTCCGATGCCTGCAGCTCCGCGGCGCGTGCCTCAAAGTCGGCCTTCGCCTCAGCTTTCAGGCCTGGCCATTGCCCGGCCGCCCAGAGAAGCACCGAGGTCATCAAAATAACCGTGCCCGCTTTCTTCAGATAAAGCCAGGAGCGGTGCCAGATCGTCATCGTGAGCGAAAAAAGCGTCGGCCGCTGGTAGGCGGGCAGCTCCATGACGAAGGGGCTCAGCTCTTTCTTGAAGAGACTCAACCCCAATACCTTAGCCAAAACCAACGCCAGCAGAATCCCGATTGAATAGACCAGCCATAAGACCGGTGCCCGCCACTGCTCAGGGAAAAAAGCCGGTATGATCAAAGCGTAGATTGGCAGCCGCGCCCCGCAGCTAAAGAGCGGCAAGACCAGAATCGTTACAAACCGATCCGCCTTGTTTTCAATAATGCGCGTCGAGATCACCGCCGGCACCGTACAGCCAAACCCAATCAAAAGCGGGATAAAGCTTTTCCCGTGTAACCCGAATCGGCTCATCACGTTATCGAGCAGACAGGCCGCCCGCGCCATGTAGCCGGTATCTTCCAGCACGGAAATCGCAAGAAAAAGCAGGACAATGTTCGGCAAAAATACGAGGACTCCCCCCACTCCGGCCAGCACCCCATCCAGGAGAAGGCTCTTGAAGGGACTTTCGGCTCCCTCCGGCCAAAAAGAGGCAATGAAGCCGCCCAGCCAGGCAAAACCATTTTCAATCCACCCCATAATTGGCTCTCCCAGCGTAAAGGTCAGCGTAAAAACCAGATACATCAGCCCCAGGAAAATCGGCAATCCCCAGCGCCCACTCGTCAGAATGCCGTCCAGCCGCGTCACCCAGCTATCCTGCCGCTCCTGGCTGCGGATGACCGATTTGCAAATCTCCAGAATCGAGTGATACCGCTGCTCAGCCAGGAGTTCTCCGGCGCTCCTGCCGGCCTCCTCGGCCAATTGGCTGGAAAGCTGCTCGGCCCGCTGCAAAAGCTCCCTGTTCCCCAGCCATTTCTGAGTCTGCACATCCCCTTCGAGCAGGTTCAAAAGCATCCAGCGGCGCAACACCGGCTTGACGTTCGGATGCGTCGCCTCCATCCGCTGCAAAAGCGCCTCCAGTGCCGGCTCCACTTCCGGCCCATAATCCAACTTGAATTGCTGGAGCGTACTGTTCTTGCCTGCCTCATCAATTGCATGCAAGACTTCCACCTTCCCAACCGCCCTGGAGGCAACGGTTTTAATCACGGGGACTCCTCCCAGCTTGCGTGAAAGCTCCTCGCAGTCGATCTCCATCCCCAGCTCCTCGGCCTTATCGCTCATGTTTAGGGCAATCACCAGCGGAATCCCCATCTCCAGGAGCCGCAGAGTCAGGTAGAGATTACGCTCCAGATTCGTCGCATCCACCACGTTGACAATGACATCGGGAGGCTCTTCAAACAGGAACGCGCGCGAAACCTCTTCTTCCGGCGAGCAGGAGCTCAGGTTGTAGGTCCCGGGTAAATCGACAAACCGGACTTCAGAGTGACACCGACGGCAAACACCCTCCACTTTTTCCACGGTCACCCCCGGGTAGTTACCTACCCGCTGCTGCGTACCGGTCATTGTATTAAAAAAAGTGGTCTTCCCCGAATTGGGATTCCCCGCTAATGCAACCCGCATAACCGGTTGTGGAGTAGATGGCTTTTTGCGCATACTTATACTGGTCTGGAGAAAACGTCCTCAGGCAAACCGAACCCAAAGCAGCCGCTCCGGGCCGGGAAAGCAGGAGGCGAAAGGGTTGGATGGCGCCCACTGGGCCGCTCCTCTCCTCCCCTAGAGTGGCCGGACGGATATCGCCCGTGCAGCCTCAAGGCTTAACGAAAGACGGCTGCGGAGAATCTCGACTATGAGTGAGCCGCGCCCATTCCTGCAGAGCAGACGCAGCGGCACCCCTGGCACAAAACCCAAAGAATGAAGACGTGAGGCAAAAGCTGTCGGCGCCTGAACACTAAAGACCCGCGCGCTGCTCCCCACCGGCAAATCCCCCAACGAGAATTGTTTGCAGTGGTTTCTGCAGCAACGGCCACGGCCGGGCATCGTATTTGAAGGCATCGCATCCGCGGGCGAACCCGCTCCCGGTGTCGTACCTTCGTTCACTGTAGGCATCTTCATAACAATCTGAGACAATATCAAAAACCGATTCTATAGAACTACTTTTCTGCTTTTTGGGCCAACTTCCGCTCTCGGCAATAGCGCGTGAACTTCTCACGCCAGTCCGCCGGACTCTCCGCGCTTTCCATCACATACTGGGAGAGCAGGCTTAGCCGCTCCACCAGCGCCTCATTGGCCTCATGCTCCATTTTGCAGGCCACGGCTTCCGCCTTTTCCGGATCAATCAACAGGATATCAGTGAAAAACTCCTGCAAAACAGTATGTTTGCGCAATACCCTTTCCGCCTGCTTTTCGCCTTCCGGAGTCAGCGTTATCACGTCATACGGAGCATAGTTGATCAAGCCCTTGGAGGCCAAAACCTGCAAGGCGGAAGTAACCGAGGAACGGCTCACGCTGAGTCGATCGGCAATATCCTTGGCGCGGACCCCGTTTTTCTCCAGGATCACAAAAAGCATCGCCTCGAGGTAATCCTCCAGGCTCGCGCTTAATCTATTGCTTTCACTACTCAAAGTATCTCGTTTCCATTCTTCTGGCCGCCTCCCAAATTCAGCGACCTCAAAAATGTAAGCCCCGCCTAACTTTTTTGCAACTCTTTTTTCCTCTTTCACCCAAACAACGACCCACCTCAAAAACATCCACCCCCTTATTACTCCTTGCCCGTAACTTTTCCGTGTGATATAATCCGCCAAATTGCTCTGAAAATCGGGAGAATAAGAAAGCTCACACGGCAAGATAAACAGGATGAAAAGATCGCAAACCAAATCAAAGCAGCGCGTGGCTGACCATGGCGAAGTCTTCACCTCCGAGCGAGAAGTCAATGCCATGCTCGACCTGGTAAAACACGAGACCGAACGTATTGACAGCCGTTTTCTCGAACCCGCCTGTGGCAACGGTAATTTTCTGGCTGAGATATTGCGCCGTAAACTCAATGTCGTCAAACGGCGCTACGGCAAAAACCCTTTTGATTATGAACGCTATGCCGTCATCGCCGTCTCCAGTATCTACGGCGTTGAGCTCTTGCCCGATAACACCGAAGAATGCCGCCAAAGAATGTTCGAAATCTTCGACCGGGAATACACGGAAAACTGCCCCAAGGAGGCCAACGATGAAACACGCGAAGCCGTCCGCCACATCCTCCGTCATAACATCCTCTGTGGCGATGCGCTCACCATGAAAACCGCCACTGGCGAACCGATCATCTTTGCCGAATGGTCCGCCATTAATGCACATCTGATCAAACGCCGCGATTTCCGCCTCGACCAGATGCTCGAAGAAAGCAATAACCATGTTCAGATGGACCTCTTCGGCGATTCAGGTGCCTACCATCGCGACGAAGCCGGTGCCATCATCCTCAAACCGGTCCGAGAGTTCCCACCCGTCCACTATAGAAAGCTCCAGCAACATGAGTGACCTCCAAAAAAACGTATATAACCCCGATGTACTCTCCTGCCTCGCCAACCTCTCCAACGAAGAGGTTTTCACACCGCCAAATATTGTCAACCAGATGCTTGACCTGCTCCCTCAGGAGCTGTTCCGCAGTACACATACAAAGTTCCTGGACCCCGCCTGCAAATCCGGAGTCTTCCTTCGCGAAATCGCCAAGCGACTCCTCAAAGGCATTGAAGATAAAATTCCCAAGCTGCAGAAACGCATTGACCATATCTTCCAAAAACAGCTCTTCGGTATCGCCATTACGGAACTAACCTCTCTCACCTCACGCAGAAGCGTTTATTGCTCCAAATACCCCAACAGCCGCTTTTCTGTATCCCGGTTCGATAACCCCGAAGGTAATATTCGCTTCAAAAAAACAAAACATGTTTGGAAAAAGGGAAAGTGTATATTCTGCCGCGCATCCCAAAGGGAATACGACCGCGATGAATCCCTGGAAACTCATGCCTACGAATTCATCCACACCACTCACCACGAAACCATTTTTAATATGAAATTTGACGTCATCATCGGCAATCCACCCTATCAACTTGACACTGGCGGAGCTGGTAGACAAGCAAAGCCAATATACAATCTTTTTGTAGAACAAGCGAAAAAACTTAATCCAAGTTATTTGTGTATGATTATACCTTCACGTTGGTTTGCTGGGGGAATGGGATTAGAAAGCTTTCGAAAAAGCATGATAAATGATTCACATATAACAAAAATTGTGGATTATACAAATTCTAAAGAGTGTTTTCCTCAAAACAGCATTAGTGGTGGAGTTTGCTATTTTCTTAGAGAAAAAAACAAAGAAGATATTTGTGAATTTACTAATATAAATGGTAAAAGCAAGAACACAGCCACAAGAAGACTGGATGAATTTTCGATTATTGTAGGATATAATGA
>FZPS01000071.1_pt74 | contig 12371 bp, 13 predicted proteins | sample 1817821 | NCBI WGS metagenome assembly FZPS01 (sample SAMEA104158645, study PRJEB21678) | metagenome | place: Germany | collected 2015-04-21 | reverse complement strand
GTTAATAATGATGAAAAAAATTTTGACATAATACACCTCTGATTAAATTTTTATTTCATACTTATGATTGAAAAATTGATTTTGCTCATTATCTTCATTTGATAAAAGATATTGATTATATGCTGTGCCGTATTTTGAAAAGCTTATTTTAAAAATATCAGAATTAGAAAGTGCATGAACAAGCCATAAAGGCATAGCACTACTCACTTTGATTTCCAGCAGCCTTTCCTCAGAATTGATAATGTTGCTTCCGTAGTTTTCACTCCTCAAAGACAAATCATCTCTCCTTGTATAAATATCCTTATCAAAGGTTATTCTCAGCTCTTTATCATCCTTGGCAAAGTATGCCTCTCGCTGATAACTAATATACTGCATAGGCTTCGGTGTATATAAATTAATAAATGCTTGTATCTCTCTAAACACCTGTTTTTGTAAAACATTATCAATATTTACGGGAATTTCATTTGTTTTTAAAAAAGCCTCTGCCTGTTTTAGCGTAATTAAAACACGCCTTTTTGTCACTATACCACCGATTTTCCTTTTTATTTCTAAAAACACATTATCCTCGGACTTTGTCGGTGATTGGTACGAACGCAGCCTTAGCTTTTCCTTGAAATAAGGCTTTGATAATGACGTTCGTATCAAATAACTATCACCAGTATCATAATAAAGATTATAGATTCCGTAATTTTTGCCATCTATACAATACTCATCAGGAGTAATAAAGGGCATTATCTCACTTTTAAAGCGTTCGTATTGTTTTTTATTAAGTCTATATTTCAGCTCTTTCCTTTTGAAGGTATTTTTAGCCATTTTGTTCACCTCACTAAAAAATCGTGTATTCCCTTGATAAAAGAATACACGATTAAACTTAAATTAATCTTAAATTTGTAAAGCAAATGCAATGTTAAGGTAAAATCACAGTGAACTTTGTGTTATTGTTTTTTGAAAAAACAGTGATATTGCCATTATAGCTGTTTACTATTGATTGAGCAATACTAAGCCCCAAGCCAAAGCTACCGCTTTTTCTGTTTCTTGATTTATCGGCACGATAAAATCTTTCAAATATATTTTTCTGCACCTCAATCGGAATTTCCGACAAAGTATTTTCTACCTCAAGCTTTATTTTTTTGTTTTCCTTATATAGCCTTACCGTAATAATAGACTCATTTTTAGAATATTTTACAGCATTATCTATTAGTATTGTAACAAGGTTTTTCATTTCATCAGCATTAGCAAAATAAGAAATATCTTTCGTTATATCCATGTTTAAGCACTTTTGCTTTTCATATGCCAATGGTTCAAACACAAGGCAAACACCAACTATTACCCTTGATAAATCAAGCTCCTCTCGTTCAACCTGCTTTTTATCAAAATCTCCTTTAGCCAAAAATAGCAAATCATTAACAAGCTCGGACATACGCAGGGTTTCATTTTTTATATAATTAAGCCATTTTGATTGACTTTCGACAGTTTCATTTTTATTAGACAAAATAACATCAGCATTTGTAGAAATAACGCTCAATGGCGTCTTTAACTCATGTGAAGCATCAGCAATAAACTGCTTTTGCTTTTCCCAAGCAACAGAAATAGGCTTAACAGTCCATATAGCCAGCAAATAGCTGATTGCATAAAGCACGAGCAGTCCAAAAACAAGTATAATCACAAAAAATATAAGAAGATTGTTTAAGTCCTTTATTTCATCTGTTCTATTTAAAAGAATAATTTCATACTCTCCAAGGGGATTTTTAAATACATTGAAGCGAAATTTTTCTTCATCTATAACATAAACACCCTGACCTTCATTAATAAATGTATTTACATTATCTATTTCCAGCATATCACTTTGCTCTGAAAAAGGATACTTAATATCCAGAATTTGATTATCCTCATCTGCTCTTATATAAACTGTGTTGCTAAACCTTGTATTTTCCTCAAACTCCTTTGGAAAAGGCTTTTCCTTATGCTCGTTTTCAACAAAGGGCTTTTTCTGCTGATTTGCAGTATTTACCGTATAAAACTCAAAAGCATTGTTTATTATATCCTGTGCTTGATTCATTTCAGAAACACGCAGGGTTAGATAAATAATCACTAAAATGCCTATTAACACGGTAGAAAATATGCACATATTAACAATAATGAATCTATGCCTAAGCTTTTTAATCATCCCCTGCCTCCAGACGATAGCCAACGCCCCTTATAGTTTTTATTTCAGTTTTTGAAGAAATATGGTATAGCTTTTTTCTAAGAAAGGAAATATATACTTCAATATTATTATATTCAGCGTCAGAGTCAAGTCCCCATACCTTTTCAATTAGCAGGTCCTTGCTTATTATTTGATTTGTATTATGAAAAAGTACCTCAGCCACTATAAATTCCTTTAAACCCAGCTTAACACTATTTTTACCACAAGATAACTCATAATTGGAAATATTAAGCCTAAGGTCTGAGAAAACAATACAATTGTCATTATGTGACTTAAACTGCCTTCTGTATAATGAGCGAATCCTCGCTAACAGTTCTTCCGATGAAAAGGGTTTTGTTATATAATCATCAGCACCTAAATCAAGTCCCTTTACCTTTGAGGAGATATCCTCCTTAGCTGACAAAATAAGTACGGGTGTCATTATAGAATTTTTACGCAAGGTGCTTAAAATTTCAAAACCATCTAAATTCGGCAGCATTATATCAAGTAATATTAAATCATAAACATTTGTTAATGCCGAGTCAAGTCCTGAATTACCATCAAGACAAATATCAGTAATGTATTTCTGCTTCATCAATAGCTGTGATACAGCTTCAGCCAAAGGCTGTTCGTCCTCTATTATTAAAATTCTCATATTCACTCCTCATTTTCTTGATTTAATTATACCTTTTTTTATCAATATGTCAATGCCAAAAGGCTTATTACCATAATCAACTGATAAAATATTATAGTATCATGTTACAATAAGCTTGTTGACATAGTAAATTTTAAGTGCTATAATACATTTACGGGAGCTTGTGTTACAGGCTGAGAGGGAGATATAATCTCCGACCGCACCTGATTTGGGTAATGCCAACGTAGGGAATATGCATGATTTTCAGCGTATCGCCTTGCGATACGCTTTTTTTATTATAATTATGCAATCTCTAGCAATTATCTTTATCAAGGAAATGATAAATATAAAGAAAAGAGGTAATTTTATGCAAATTCAAGCAAAAAAACTAGTTCTCGCCGGTATTTTAACAGCTGTGGGAGTAATCTTATCCCCACTAAATATTCCCATAGGAATTGTAAAAGCCTTTCCTATTCAACATTTTATCAATGTTCTTGCCGCTGTAATCTTAGGAAAATACTATGGTACAGGAATTGCCTTTGCCACTTCACTCATAAGAGTAATGCTAGGCATGGGTACTCTTTTAGCCTTTCCGGGAAGTATGATTGGTGCTTTTTTAGCAGGAGTACTTTATAGCAGATTTAAAAAAATCCCTTTGGCGTTTTTAGGAGAAATAATAGGCACAGGTTTACTTGGTGCCTTAGCAGCATACCCTTTCGCAACACTTTTAATGGGAAAGGAAAGTGCAATTTTTGCTTTCATAATACCTTTTAGTGCCAGCACACTATTTGGAGCTGCTCTTGCAATAATTTTACTATATGCACTTAAAAAAACGCCAGTATGGAAATATGTAACAGAGAATCAAGGTTAGTAATTTTTAAAGCATTTCAAAACGCATAGGTATAACTGCCTATAAAAAATAAAAAACGGAGGAAAATATGACTTATAATACCCAGATGGAGGCTGCAAGGCTTGGTATAATAACCGAACAAATGCTGTCTGTCGCAGAAAAGGAAAGTATAGACCCACAAATTATTCGTGAACGTGTAGCAAAGGGAAGTATAGCTATTCCAGCTAATAAGAATCACAAATCCCTTGACCCCAACGGAATAGGAGAAGGATTAAAAACTAAAATCAACGTAAACCTCGGCGTATCAGGTGATTGTGCAGATTATACAGAGGAATTTGAAAAGGTAAATCTTGCACTGGAATTTAAGGCTGAGGCGATTATGGATTTAAGCAATTATGGCAAGACAAATACATTTAGAAAGCAGCTAATAGAAAAATCACCTGCTATGATTGGTACAGTACCTATTTATGACGCTATCGGTTATCTTGAAAAGGACTTAAAGAAAATCACTGCTAAGGATTTTTTAAAGGTTGTCGAAGCACACGCTAAGGAAGGCGTTGACTTTATGACAATTCATGCTGGAATAAACCGTCATGCCATTAATAGCTTTAGAAAGGCTAAGAGATTAACCAACATTGTTTCACGAGGAGGCTCTCTTGTTTTTGCTTGGATGGAAATGACAGGAAACGAAAATCCTTTTTATGAATTTTATGACGATGTACTAGATATACTTTACAAATATGATGTAACCATCAGTCTTGGAGATGCGCTGCGTCCTGGAAGTACTTATGATTCAACTGATGCCGCACAGATTTCAGAGCTTATTGAGCTGGGGCACCTGACTAAACGTGCATGGGAAAAAAATGTTCAAGTAATGGTCGAAGGGCCCGGACACATGGCTATTAACGAAATTGCTGCAAATATGATTTTGCAAAAAAGAATTTGTCATAATGCTCCCTTTTATGTGCTAGGCCCTCTTGTTACTGATATTGCACCGGGGTATGACCACATTACTTCAGCTATTGGCGGAGCTATTGCCGCTGCAAACGGTGCTGATTTCCTTTGCTATGTCACACCTGCCGAGCATTTGCGTCTGCCTGATAAGGATGATGTTAAGGAGGGAATAATCGCTAGTAAAATAGCTGCTCATGCAGCCGATATTGCAAAAGGAATACCAAATGCTCGTGATGTTGATAATAAAATGAGTGACGCTAGAAGAAGGATTGATTGGGAGGAAATGTTCAGTCTCGCTATTGACCCTGAAAAAGCAAGAGCTTATTTTGAAAGTAAGCCACCGGCTGAAAGACATTCCTGTTCCATGTGTGGAAAAATGTGTGCAATGCGTACTACAAATAAAATCCTTAATAATGAAACTGTTGAATTTGAGGAGTAAAATGTATAACACTTGCAAAAATAATGAAATCATTAAAAATATAAGAAATAAAAAGCCTATTGTTCACTGTATAACAAATTATGTTACGGCAAACGACTGTGCAAATGCTGTTTTAGCAATAGGCGGCTCTCCTATTATGGCTGATGAAGAATGTGAGGTAGAGGATATTCTTTCACTTAGCAGTTGCCTTGTAATAAATATCGGCACTATAAACAGCAATAAAATAAAAGCTGTATTAAAAGCCTGCGAATTTGCTAATAAAATTAATAAACCTATTGTTCTTGACCCTGTTGGTGTAAGTGCCTGTGCTTTTAGAAAAGATATTATTAAAGAGTTGTTAGACAAAGTGCATTTTACAGTTATAAAAGGAAATCTCACCGAGATTAATACCCTGAGCAATTTTGCAATTAAAAGCGGAGGGGTTGATGTATCCAAAAATGATGTAATTACAGAAAATAATATTAACGATATTTGTAAAAGTGTGCAAAAGCTAAGTGAAAAGCTTGATTGTATCATTGCTGTAACCGGTGAAAAAGACATAGTTGCTTATAAAAACAATATTGCTGTAATTTCAAACGGAGTAAGTGCTATGAGTAAAATTACAGGCACGGGATGTATGCTTTCTGCTATTTGCGGAGCATTTATAAGCACAGATATAAACAATGCTTTCGAAAGCACAATAAGCAGCATTTGTTGTATGGGTATATGCGGACAACGTGCATATAGCTTAACTGCTGAAAAGGGAACGGGCAGCATGAGAGTTGAGCTAATTAATCAGCTTAGCCTATTTACCGATAGTATTTTACAAGAGGAGAAAAAAGTTGAATATAGAAAAAGCACTTAAGCTCTATCTCGTAACAGATAGAAGATGGCTTGGTACAAGCTCTTTAGAGGATAAAATACACCAAGCTATTATTGGTGGTGTATCGTGTGTGCAGTTGCGTGAGAAAAACATTAGCAGCAAAGAGTTTATTAAAACTGCACAAAGTGTTAAAAACATCACTGATGAATATAATGTACCTCTTATAATTAATGATAATATCGAAGTAGCGCATATAGTAAATGCCGATGGCGTACACTTAGGGCAAAATGATACTGATATTATAACTGCAAGGAAAATTCTTGGGAAAGATAAGATTATAGGAGTTTCAGCAAGAACACCAGAACTTGCTAAAGAGGCTTTATATAATGGTGCTGATTATATCGGCTGTGGTGCTGTGTTCCCCACAAAAAGCAAATCCGACGCATTAAATATCAGCCCTGCTCAGCTAAAGGCTGTTTGTGAATGTGTAGAGATTCCCGTTATTGCTATTGGAGGAATTGACGAAAATAATATGCATCTTCTAAAAGAGTGTAAGATTAGTGGAATTGCTGTTATTTCTGCTATCCTTTCAAAAAAGGATGTAAAGCTGGCTGCCCAAAACCTTTTAAACTTATGTAATGATATTATCTAAGGAGGTATTAATGAAAACGGTATTATCAATCGCAGGCTCAGACCCTAGCGGGGGAGCAGGTATACAAGCAGATATAAAAACAATTACATCACTTAAATCATATGCAATGTCAGTAATAACTGCACTAACAGCACAAAATACAACCGGTGTTTTTTCAATAGAAGAAGCAAGTGCAGAATTTGTAGGTATGCAGCTTGATGCTGTATTTTCCGATATATTCCCCGACGCTGTAAAAGTAGGAATGGTATCTAACGCAAGCATTATAACAGAAATTGCACAAAAGCTAAAAAAATATGAGGCTAAAAATATAGTAGTAGACCCTGTTATGGTTGCTACAAGTGGTGGAAAGCTCATTCAAGATAATGCTGCAATGGCACTTAGCGATTTGCTCTTTCCTTTATCCACACTAATTACACCCAATATTCCTGAAGCTGAAGCTTTAACAAGGTGTAAAATTAACAACAAGGATGATATGGAAAAATCTGCTGAAATTCTCTTTCAAAAATATAATACCAATATTTTAATAAAAGGCGGTCATTTTGATAATTGTAGTGACGATTTGCTTTACGATGGCAAAGAGTTTTTTTGGATAAGAGGCAAGAGAATAGACACCAAAAATACTCATGGCACTGGCTGTACCCTTTCCTCAGCCATAGCCTGTGGGCTAGCGAAAAACCTCTCCCTAAAAATCGCTGTTGAAAAAGCTAAGGCATATGTTTTTAATGCAATTAGTAATAACATATCATTAGGCAAGGGTAATGGCCCTATAAATCATTGTTGGAATATAAAATAATATAATAAAAAAGCTCCGAAAAGCTTAAAGCTTGACGGAGTTTTTTTGATACCTAAACGGTATTTGCAGTAATTATTCAGCAGAAGTTGCTTCAGCTGTTGTGTCAGCAACTGTTGTAGCAGCAGCTGTTGTAGAATCAGCCTTAGAGCTGTCCTTAGAAGAATTCTTGTCTCCTCCACAAGCTGTTAGCATACCAAGTGCCATAATTACTGAAATAATTGCAATTTTCTTTTTCATAGTTTTTAATTCCTTTCTGTTTTTTGAAGCCGTTCTATACGACTTCTATGGCATGTACCGAATCTATGTTAATTTCATTGTACATCAAATATTATTTTCCAAAACTTCAATAGTATTCAATCAATGGCTATTATCCATTGGAGTTTTGGCAAAAACTAAAGCTAAAACCTGACTTGCGCCACCTTTTTTTAACAATAAAGCTAAATAATCCAAAGTACTCCCTGTTGTAACTACATCATCTACCAAAATAATTGTTTTTCCTTTTATCGACAATGTATTTCTTATATAGAAAGAATTTTTGGTGTTTTCTTGTCTTTGGCTTTTTGTCAAGTACTTTTGCTGCAAATGCTCTTTTGCAAAAAGTACATTATTTTTTACTTCAATATCTGATAAAACAGCAATTTCTTTTGCTAAAAGCAAGGACTGATTATAACCTCTTTTCACTCTCTTTTCTTTAGAGATTGGCACAGGAATTAAAAAATCAGCATTAACATTCAAGCTATTCAGCTTGTCCGACATTAGCTTTGCTGCCGTTGAAACAGCATAACCATTATTCTGATCTTTTAGCTCAATCACTGCTTTTTTGGCAATATCCTTATAATAGCAAATGCATATAGCTCTATCAATATTATTAATTGAAACTTTATCATTGCAAAGCTCCAGCTCTTGATAGCAGTTTTGACAATAATAATCGCTATAAGAAGAAATAAGCTTTTCACAAAAACCACATCTATTAGGATATATAAAGCTTAAAAGCAATCTTTTACCCTTGTATAGTCTTTGTTTCATCATTAGAGTTTTCAAAATTTCCTTCTATCATCTGCCTTAATAATGAATATCTTACTGTTTTTCGATTATTATTCACCATTTCGATAACTTTACCCTTTTGTCCAATGATTATTAAAATCTTCTTAGCTCTAGTAACTGCCGTATACAGCAAAGACCTGTACATAAGCTTTTTTGAATAGCTTGGCAAGGGAATTATCACAGCATTATACTCACTTCCCTGACTTTTATGGACTGTAACTGCATAGGCATGCTCAAGCTTGCTTATCATATCAGTGGTATAAACAGCTATTTTGCCATCAAAATCAACTTTTAAAAAATCTCTGTTCTTTCCTACCTCAACGATAAATCCAATATCACCGTTGTAGATACCCATGCCTTTTTCAGCACCCTTTTGCCACTCAATATCATAATCATTCTTTGTCTGCATAACCTTGTCGCCAAGCCTAAAAAGAACATCAAAGTATTTTATCTGACTCTTCTCCCCTGACGGTGGATTAAGTGCAAACTGCAAGGCTTTATTCAATTCCTTTGTGCCTGCCTCACCCATTTTAGTAGGGCTAAGCACCTGTATATCAACCATTGGTGAATAATCATAGGTTTTTGGTAAGCGATTTTTACATAAGTCAATAACTGTTTTAACAGTATCAAAATCACTTTGCATATTCATAAAGAAAAAATCATTTTTTCTATGGTCAAGGTCGGGAATTTCCCCCCTAACAATCTTATGTGCATTAGTAACAATAAGGCTTTGAGCTGCTTGTCTAAAAATCTCCTTTAACTCAACATAAGGTATAAGCTTGCTGCTCATCAAGTCCTTTAGCACATTTCCTGCCCCAACCGAGGGCAGCTGGTTAAAATCTCCTACCATAATCAGCTTGCATTTTTCAGGCAAAGCCTTTAAAAGTGATTCCATCAGCTGAATATCAACCATAGACATCTCATCTACAATGACTACATCAGTTTTTAATGGATTTTTCTCATTATGCTTAAAAGCAAGCTCATTTTCTTTAGTAAAATCAACTACAAGCAATCTGTGTATAGTCTGTGCCTTAAATCCTGTAAGCTCTGACAATCTTTGTGCCGCTCTTCCGGTAGGAGCACAAAGAGATATTTTTATCTTTCTTTGTCTGCACAATAGTATTACAGCATTAAGCGTAGTTGTTTTACCAGTACCAGGGCCACCTGTCAATATAAACACATTGTTCGCCATACAGCCTGAAATAGCTTTTTTTTGCAATGCCTCATACTGAATGTTTTCACTCCATTCAATACCCTTTATTTCATCGCTGTAATCAGAAATTCCCGATACATTGGTCTTTATCATAATTGAAAGCCTTCCGGATACATAGCTTTCAGCATTATAAAGCTCTTTTAAATAAACAAATTCTCTTCCTTTTATCTCGCCGAATATTAAATCTCCTTCATTTACACCTTTTTCAAGGCCATGATGAAATTCTCCCTTACTGACACCTAAAGTGCCGCAAACACATTCAGCAAGCTTTTCAATAGGCAAGCAAGTGTGTCCGGCATTTGCATTTTCACGTAAAACATAGATAATTCCTGCCTTTACCCGATTGATATTATTATATTCATAACCTAATTCATAAGCGATTTTGTCAGCAACCTCAAAATGAAGGTCAATTCCACTTTCACATAATGAATAGGGGTTTGTCCTGATTATAGAAACAGTATCATCACCGAAGCTTCTCCATGCGGCTACTGCAGTAATGGGCGAAATTTCATATCTGCTAAGATAAGAAATAACCTCTCTTACAGAATTAAGCCTTTTAAACTCTTCTCCGATTTGCTGTGCCTTTGCAGGGGAAATCCCTTTTATAGAGGATAACCTATGCGACTCATTTTCAACCACATAAAGAGAATCCTCGCCAAATGCCTGCACAATTTTCTTCGCCATTGCCGGACCTAAGCCCTTGACAATACCTGAGCCTAAATATTTTCTTATCCCTGAAAGAGTTGTCGGCATAAACCTTTCACAAAATTCAGCCTTAAATTGCCTGCCATATTTTGCACTAGTAACATAGCCGCCTGCTACTACAAGGCTTTCACCCTCAATCACTTGCCCAAGATTGCCAAATACGGGTACAAACTCATCTTCTACATCAAGGGTAAATACAATATAGCCATTTTCGGGATTATGAAAAATAACCTCCTCGACATCACCTCTTATTGTGATAAGCTCACGCATTTTTTCCCTTTCAATATCTATATGCAAATAAAAATTTGCTAGTCGCTTTCAAATTCCTTCAAATCCTCTACGCTATTTATTTCAATAACAATTATATCTTCACACTTAAACAAAGCTTCAATATCTTCTTTTCTACTATGTAGCAAATCATTTTTGTCTATGCAAAACACTAACTTTTTTGTTAGAACCTTTCTCTTTATAAACCACTGCCAAATAAAATAAATTAAACAAACAGCGCCGAATAAAGAAAAGAAAATTTCTAAATATATTTTAACAGCTGTAAATAAGTATACCACCATTATCCCCCCAGACGTATAAGTCTAGTATCAATATATGGTGTAAAAGCTAAAAGTGTTACTCCTATTTACTCATAGTAACAATGCACCAGCCCTCAGAAATCTCTATATAATTTTCTTGCAGCCCAGACTTCTCCAAAGCGTCACGCACCTCATCAACACGTTCTACAATAATTCCTGAAGCAAAGAGCATACCATTTTTCTTAAGAAGCTTTACAAAAAGATCACTCATATTTATCAAAACATCAGCGACAATATTTGCACAGATAATGTCATAATCATATCCTAAAGAGTCAAGCAAAGCTTTATCCTTTGTTATATCACCTAAAAATGCTGAATATCTTGCCTTGTCAATGCCGTTGTTATTAAGATTTTCTTCAGCACTTTTAACAGCATTTTCAGATATATCTCCAAAGCAAACGCTATCAGCTCCTAAGAGCATAGCACCAACAGAAAGTATACCGCTTCCACAGCCAACATCAAGCACCCTTTCCCCGCCATGAATATGACGTTCAAGGTTTTCAAGGCAAAGCTTAGTGGTTTGATGCTGTCCCGTACCAAAGGAAGAGCCGGGATCTATTTTTAATATCTTCCTATTAGGGTTATAAACAGCCTCCCATGATGGCGTAACGATAAGCTTATCGCCTATGTTAAAAGGCTTGAAAAACTGCTTCCAATTGTTAGCCCAGTCATTTTCATCGACGACTTGCTCTTCAATCACCAAATCACCGAAAAGGTCACTTTCAACCTCAGTAATAATATCCAGCTTTTCTTTTACACTTAAAAATATTTCTCTGCCTGTATCATTATCCTCAAAATAAACGGTGACTCTCGGCTTTGCATTTTTTAGCTGCAAAAGTGAACTTTCAATATAATCCCAGTTTCCCTCTTTGGATTGTAAAAACTCTTCAAAATCCTTGTTATCAACAATTTCAAATCCATTTACTCCTAGATCAATCAAAATGCCAGTAAGCAAATCAAAAGAGGCAGGTTCAGCAAAAATATCAGCTTTTATAAAATTCATTTTTTCTCCAACTCTAAATTTCACTTTTTCCATTATGCAATAGTTTAGTAAAAAAATCAAGAGATTTTCGTAAAATTTAATGAAATAACTAATATTTTTTACAAAAACATATCAAGCTTTAGTTGAATTTAATCAAAAAACTTTTTATCGTAATCAGTAATTAAAAACATTAAATATAAATACTAAAATTTGGTTTATTTTCTTTACGCATTTATTATACTTCATTTATCTTAAAAAAGCAATAGGCAAATATACTTTTTTTGCTAAAAAAGGATTAGAATTTAATTAATTATGCTTATTTTAGGTTAATATACACTGATTTTTATAATCATTTAACCTTTATGTAATATAAATATCTCAATATTAATAGGATTTATGAGCTATATTGATAATCGTTATCAATAAATATTTACAATTTAATTAAAAAATCATTTCAATTGCTATTTTGATATGTATTATTTGTTTTCACCATTACAATAGCCGATATCTGGAAAAATCATATCGCTAGAA
>FZPS01000018.1_pt434 | contig 12378 bp, 9 predicted proteins | sample 1817821 | NCBI WGS metagenome assembly FZPS01 (sample SAMEA104158645, study PRJEB21678) | metagenome | place: Germany | collected 2015-04-21 | reverse complement strand
TAATATACATAGCATATTATGGAAAACCAGAAAAAACATGCAAAAGGAGGAAGCAAAAAATGGCCAAGCAACAAGCTGTTTATCAGGATATAAGCGCCGGCCAAAAGCAGGAACTGCAGCCTGAGCTGATGTCTATTATGAAAGAGGAAGTCGGGAAGGCGAAGGAAAGAAGGATTCCCATAATCAGAGCCTTTGAGGAAATTGCTCGCCGCTCCGGTCTGAAGGCCAATACAATCCGTAATTATTACTACCGTTATATCCATGCAAATGAGGAAGCGGTTAAGATAGATACGGAGGATACAGGGCAAGACCAGAATTATGAGGAGGCTATCGGCAGGCCCTTTACCCCGGCTGAAACAAAGCAATTGATGCGGGAAATGCTGATTGCCCAGGCCCGGGGAGAATCCGTAAGAGGATGTGCCAACCGGCTGGGGAAAGGCAGTAAGAGAATGTTGATTCGGTATCAAAACAAATATCGCAGTATCATTGCCAGAGATCCTGAATATGTAGAGAACCTGATTAAGGAAATAGAAGAAGAGGGTATTCCCTGTTTCAATCCCTATACACGTACACGGGTTTCCAATGCAGGAAGAAAACCAGCAGTATACAACAGGGCAGGCGGCAACGAACAATTAGTTGACTGGATTAGTCAGTTTGTAACCAATATGCAGAATATACAGGTTACTTCCCTTCAGGAACTGATGAGAGGGCTAAGAGATTTAAGCAGCCTGGCTGCAGGCAATAAGGTCATGTCCAGGCAAATGATAAGGCATAATCAGGAAATACAGGAAATGTACAATCGTGTTCTGGTTTTGGAAAGCAGGTTGGAACAGGAGAGGAAAGAGCTGCAGCAAACCAGTAATAAGCTGGCTGAGCTGAGAAATATTAATCAAGGGTTTATGGAACTCAGAGATGCGGACAAGCTTTCCAATCTAAAGGAATATGTTAATAAGCTTCAGGTTTATTTCCAAGAATAATATATACTAATACTGTAGATTAGCAATACCGGCATTGAATAGCAATGTCGGTTGTTTCTTTTTTGGATAAATTGCAAAACCTTTGAAAAACAAGGAGGAATTAATACTATTATGTAGAATACCAGAATATATGTTCTGTATTAATATGTTGGATAGATAATGGGGGGTGCGCCAGGTATGCATAAGGGCCATAGAGAAAGAGTTAAAGAGCGGTTCCTTAATGAAGGCCTGGATCATTTCAGCCAGCATCAGGTTTTAGAGTTATTATTGTATTATACTATACCCAGGAGGGATACCAATCCACTGGCTCATAATCTGGTTAAACAATACGGCTCATTGGTAGGTGTTTTGGAGGCAGGCTATGAGGATTTGGTCAAGGAGGGCGGTGTCAGTAGAAATACCGCAATATTTTTATCTCTAATTCCCCATCTTTGCAGGCGTTACATCAATGATAAGCAGGGTGACAAGCCTCAGCTCAATTCCTCTGCCAAGGCAGGAGAATATGCACGTTCGCTCTTTTACGGCCGACAATATGAGGCGTTTTATGCTATCTGTCTGGATTCACAAAACAAGGTCAATCATGCCGCCCTGGTTCACGAGGGTACCATTGATTCCGCACCGATTTATCCCCGCCTGATTGTTGAAGCCGCACTTCGTCATAAAGCTGCAGCCATGATACTGGCCCACAACCACCCAGGTGGCAGTTTGAAGCCTTCAGCCGCAGATTTAGACGCCACAAGAAAGATATGTAATGCCTGCGATGCCATTTCAATCCGAGTAGTTGACCATATTATCGTAGCTGGAGAGAACTACTTCAGCTTCGCTGATAAAGGTCTGTTATAAATCAGCCAGGCTCAATAGAGTTATACGGTGTGTAAGAAAGTGAGGTTATATAGTAGTGGGTAGGTTTAGATTTGTTCATGCTGCCGATATTCATTTGGGCAGTATTCTCCACGGGGGAGGCATGGACAGCCATCCAGAGCTTAAAAATTTATTTAATGAGGCCACATATACAGCCTTTAATAATATATGTGATATAGCTATCCAAGAGGGGGCAGCCTTTTTACTTCTTTCAGGGGATGTATATGACAGGGAAGCTCGTTCTGTTCGTGCCAACCGTTTTTTTGCAGATTGCTGCCAAAAGCTGAATAAGGCAGGGGTTAAGGTTTATGTATTAGCCGGCAACCATGATCCTGTACAGGAATATCAGGAAATGTTTAAGCTGCCTGATAATACCTATATCTTTTCACATACTCACCCTGAAGTATATTATGTTAAAGATGAACAGGGCAGGGAAATAGCCGTAATAGCAGGTCAATCCTACGGAAACAGGCAGGAAAAATCGCCATTGCATATGAATTATCCCGTTTCGGACAGCGGAATGTTTCGTATTGCCATGTTACATACACAGCTGGAATCCGGCAAAAGCAATTATATTCCCTCCAGCCTCGGAGAATTGACCGATAATCGTAACTTTGACTATTGGGCTCTTGGCCATATTCACAAGCCGCAGATACTTCATCCGGAGCAGCCTTTAGTATTGTACCCCGGTGCCCCTCAGGGCAGGGATTTTGGTGAGCAGAATATTGGGGGCTGCTGGCTGATAGAGGTAGATCAGGCTAAGGTAACTTCATTAACATATTGGGCAACTTCAACGGTAGAATACCATACTCTTAAGGTTGATATAGGCTGCCCTGAGCTTAAAGATGCAGACAGCCTGGATGAACTGAGTGATTATATGCTTTCTCTTGCCCGGAAAACCCTGAATAATGGCAGAAAACGTCCGGATTTGGAAAACCAAAATGTTGATTATAATCTTAACTACAATTTAGATGATATTCAACTTAGGGGCTATGTCCTGCGCTGGGAAATTGTAGGCCGGGGAAATCTTCATTCATACCTGATGAATGACAAACAGGGCAGTGAAGAGGAGTTATGTCAATACCTGCAAACTGCATTGGGAGGTCAAAAACCCTTCGTTTGGACTGATTCCGTAAGGATCCGAACAGCCAATCCCGTAACTGCTGAAGTACTAGATCAACACCCAACACTTAAACAATTGCTGGAATATGCTACCCATTCCATTAAGGAGGATTCAGGCAGCCGTGAGGCTCTTATTTCTCAGCTGGGCTCTGCCTGGACCACATCATTTAATCATGAAGAACAGGATGATGAGAGGCTGCCCTTAGATGAGGAAACCTTCAACAATATTTTGGATGATGCTGTTCAATTGTTGCTTGAAGGCCTGGTGGAAGGAGGGGAAGTATAATGCGTATTAAACGGCTTCATATTGGCGATTTTGGCATATTGCAAAACCAGACCCTGGAGGATTTGAACCCGGGTTTAGTTATTGTGGGTGGTCATAATCGTGCAGGTAAGAGTACATTTATGCAGGTACTCAGATTTCTTGGTTATGGAATCTCATCAGGAGGCTCTACACCCCCTGCTAATGTTGAATATATGGTCGATGCAGATGTATGGAACGAAGAAGCAGATAAGAATTTTCATATCAGGCTGCAGGGGCACTCAGAACCCGTATGCACCCTTGCAGGTGAGGGAAACAGGGTTTCTGTCTCTGAACTTTACCCAATAGACGCCTTTACCTATAAAAATCTTTATACAATCAGCCTGGACCAACTTGTCCGGCAGCCGGAGGGGATCTCTGATAAGGAGATGGACAAGCTTCAATCTGCACTTTTAGGTGCCGGATTGGTGGATATCGCCAATATCCCCCGGTTGAAAGATATATTTACTAATAATGCCAAAAATATCGGCGGTGCAACGGGAAGGCTTTCCAATAAAGCCTTCAGAACTCAAATTGATATAATCAGGAAAGGTACCACAATAAAAAACAATGCCCTTGCTCAAGTAGATGAATACCATAGACAACAAAATCATCTATCCCAACTAAAAGATAATAAACAAGCTCTGGATAAGCAGCTGGAACAAATGCAAGCCAGGCGTGATATCTTAGGTACTGTATTAGACAATTATGATGTGTTTGAGGAAGTAATTGATCTTGACGGTTCATTGGAACATCATGAAGGCACTGGAGTACCTGACTCTCTTAATGTAGAAAACCGTGACAGGGTAGAAGCAGCCTATGAAAATTACCGGAGCCATAAAGAAAAAAAGCAGGAATTGTTGGGGGAACTGGTCAGCAGGCTGGGAAATCAGGAACGGGCTGCTGAAATACAAACTCTTTTGTTAAGATATCGTACCGTGCTGCAAAGCTTCATTGACAGACTTTCAGGGCTGCAGGAGAAATGGAACAATCTTAGCAGGATGCGAGAACGGTTAAAGCAGGATAAGCGCCAGATTACTGCTCGAATTCAAGGCTTGAATGCCGATTGGGTCGAAGACGGTATCAACAAAATTCGCCAGCTTCAATTGGAATTGCTGGAAGAACGCAGGCTAATGGATGAGTCAGCCCTCATTCAAGAAATAGACAATAAACTTGAACAAGCTAAATTCCGTCTGGATGAAACTAATAACAGAAAAGAAGAAATAAAGACAGAGATTGAGGAGTATGAGAAACATGCTCCAGTGCCAGGATTGAAACTGTACCTTTGGGCATTTGTTGTGTCTGCTGCATTAGGGATAGCTTTCTCATTCCTCCATCCTACAATAGGCCTGTTTCTTGGTGTATTTGGAATAATCGGATCTGCCTTGTTTGTATTCTTCAAAGGGCTCGGGCATAAAGAAACCAGTTTGCGCCTAAAGGAGCAAAGAAGTAAACTGAAAGGGATTCAGGCCACATATGATAAACTACAGCAGGAAATAGATGATTTGGCGGCTCAACGACAAGAGATTGAATCCTATCTGTCTGATGTATGTGATAAGCTGGGTCTGCACCAAGTTATTTCGCCCAAGAGTATACTGGAATATTATCGGGCTGTAGCCGATATTCGACAGCGCATTGTAGAGATGGATGAGGAAGAAAAGGATATAAATGACCAATCTTTTGAATTAGCAGGGCAAATGAAAGAAATGGACAGGGTTATTTCGGAACTGGAAAATGTATCAGGTGTCCATGAAGGCAATCATCTTACCTCTCATAGGGATGTTATGCAAGAGGAAATATGGCAGGATATTCAGGCAAGGCTGAAAAGATGGTATGACCTTATGAATACAGCTGTCCAGTTGGATAATTTATCACAGGAAATGATAAGAGTCAGCAACCAAATGCTAAGCTTTATGGGGCAGGAAGTAACAATCCTTATGGATACACCTGAAAACTCGCTTGAGGAACATGTAGAAAAATATTTGTCCCAATGTAAGGCATATTCCGATTATCAGGATATGAAGAATAAACTTGAAAATCATCTTCAAAGTCTGGAAAGAGTTGCTGCATCCGACAGAATCAAAAAAGCCTTTTCTCTTCTAGAATCCAATGAAGGCCAGCAAGATGAGGGCGATACTTCTGTATATCATTTAAGTGCATCTGATGCAAGCCCATTATTGCAGCAGTTGTTTGGTATATACCATAGGTATTCAGTAAGAGATTCCATAGAACGGGAAAACTATGCTCTTAAGGCAGAAATAGATAATCAGATTAAAGAGGTAGAAAGTTGCAGTGAGGACATTCAGAAAACTAAGTTATTACTGGGGCAATTAAGTCTGACCAAGGAATTGGAACAGGCCCACGAAATGATACAAGAGGGGAGAAGCGGCCTATTTCAAGTGTCCTATGATTATGCTGTACAAAAAACAGCTGCCTGGCTGTGCGGAGAGATCAGAAATGAGTTCATGACCAGGATGAAGGATGAACTTCTGCTTAAGGCAGACGGTATTTTAAGCCAGCTGACAGGGGAGGATTACCAACGAATCATACCTAATGATGATCTGACAGACTTTTCCTTTGAATTAAAAGACGGCTCTAAGCAGGCAAACAGCCATATTCTTAGCCGTGGCACCAGAGAACAGGTATTCCTGGCAGTGCGTCTGGGCAGGATTTTAGAGATGAAGCCGGCCTTGCCGGTTATTATCGATGATTCTCTTGTAAACTTTGACTGCGCACACTTACAACATGCTGTTGAAGTAATTGGCAGATTGAGCCAAACCCATCAGGTGTTTGTTATGACCTGCCACCCTCACTTAGTAGAACATTTTACTCAAATTAGCAGTGAAATATCTTCATCTATCCAGTATTGGAGGCTGGATAAAGGGCGTTTCTTCCCTTCCGAGGGATGGGAGCTAATGGAATATTTAAGCTAATAAGCTCTAAACTGATCTAAAACCTGGGTAAGACCAGGTTTTTTATTTTTAACCTGCTCGCCTTCGATCAAAAATAGGAGATATCCCTTCATTTTTACCTTTCTTCATGATAGAATCAAGGGATAAGATAAGGAGGTTTGGGCATGCAGAACGATGTAATCACCTTTAGCAAAGGGGAAACAATTCAGGGCTATTATATGCTCAAGACGGTTACTTTGAAGACAACCAATGCCAATAACAGGTATTTTGATTTGACAATAGCCGATAAAACCGGAGAAGTGAACGGTAAGATATGGGATCCGGGAATGGTTGGAGACCTGGAGTTGTACGATGGAATGCTGGTCAAGCTGAGAGGGCTTGTAAACGAATGGCAGGGCCAGCTGCAGGTAAAGGTGGAGCGTATACGAAGGATAAATGAGGGGGACAGGGTCCGAATTGAGGATTTTGTTCCATCAGCACCGTATCCGTCCAAAGAAATGTTGGGCGAGGTTCTTAAATACCTGGAAAAAATAAAAAATGGGGATATCAAGCAAATTACCAGTATACTGCTTAACGAGAACCGGGAAAGGTTACTGCATTATCCGGCAGCTATGAAAAATCATCATTCAGTTAGGGGTGGGCTTTTATACCATATTACTACCATGTTGAAACTGGCTGAACGGGTGATGGAAGTATATACCCATTTGGATGCAGATCTATTATACGCTGGTGTAATACTGCACGATTTAGCCAAAATAGATGAGATGGATGCTAATAATCTGGGCATTGTTTCATCCTACACCACAGAAGGTATACTGCTGGGTCATATTGTGCAAGGAATTAAGGATATTGAACGGGTAGGCAGCCAGATCAATGCTGACAGGGAAACAATAATTTTACTTCAGCATATGATTCTGTCACACCATTATGAGCCGGAGTATGGCAGTCCCAAAAGGCCCATGATACCAGAAGGAGAGATATTACATTACCTGGATATGATAGATGCTCGAATGTATGATATGCAGAAAGCCCTGGAGTCGGTTAAGCCCGGGGATTTTTCAGATAAGATATGGCTGCTGAACAATCGGCAGATGTACAGACCCGTATACCTGGATAAAGACAGGGAGGACAGCATACAGGAATAGTAAAGAGTTTAACTGGGAGTTGAAAATTTTTGGATCAGATACAATGGAAACTTGAACAAGCCTACCTCAAAGAGGTTTACAATAAAATATGCCGGGAGTTGGATCGCAGGAGAAGGGAAGTAAGGGATTTCCGAAAAACTGTAACCAAAACCGGGCGTACAATATGGGAGGAAGCGGACCATGTATGGGAACGCGGCGATATAGATGCAGCAGTGGAATTCAAGCAATATATGGATGTGTTGAGACAGGAAAGCCAATCCCATGAGATTGCTCAGCGTCAGCTTGTTAAATTGGAACGATTAGAGCGTTCACCTTATTTTGGCCGAATTGACTTTACCGAAGATGGTTATGAGGATACAGAAAAAATCTATATAGGCATTTCCTCCTTCTTTGATGAAAATGGTAATATTCTGGTTTATGATTGGAGAGCGCCTGTTTCCGGCATTTATTATGATTTTGAGCTGGGGCGGGCTCATTATCTTTGCCCTGAAGGCAGAATAGAGGGTAGGGTAAGCCTGAAGCGTCAATTCCGGGTCAGTCAGGATAGACTGGAGTTTATGCTGGACACCGGAATAAAAATTGATGATGAAGTTTTACAGGATATTTTGAGCAGGAATACCGATGAAAAAATGCGGAATATCGTAAACACTATTCAGAAGGAGCAAAACCGCATTATTCGCGATGCAGATCATCAGCTATTAATGGTACAAGGTGTAGCCGGCAGCGGAAAAACCTCTGTAGCTCTGCATAGGATTGCCTGGCTCTTGTATCACTATCGGGATGCCAATATGACCTCGCAAAACATATTGATCTTCTCTCCAAATACTGTATTTAATGACTATATATCCAATGTATTGCCAGAACTGGGCGAAGAAAACATGCAGCAAACTACTTTTGATGAGTATGTGGAAAAGCAGGTTGAAAAAGGGCTGTACTTTGAGAGAAACAGCGATCATATGGAATATGTTCTGACAGCTGGGAAAAGTGAAAGACAACAGACCAGGCTGCAGGGGATTGAGTATAAATCCTCTATGGAGTTTTATTATCTCCTGAATGATTACATTGATTATTTGGAGAAAAATGCGATAAATTTTGAGGATATTGTATTTCGTGACAAGGTAATAGTATCCAAGCAGGAAATTAAAAGGATGTTTTATGAAGATTATGCCACCATGCCCCTGGCTAAAAGACTGGAAAAGATCAAACAGCGTATTAATTATCTTATCCGTCCCGCTTGGGCAAACAGGCGTTTGGAATTAGAACGGCAACTAAGTAATCACCCTCAGTATAAAGGCAGGGCCAGGGCATATAGCCGCTTGTTCGTATTTCGTGAATTTAAGGCAGTAAGACAGCAGATTGAAGAGATGTTGCAATTTGATACATTTCAAGTTTTTCTCAACCTATTTGATGATGAGGGTCTGTTTGAACAACTGGCAGGAGAATATTTGCCTGAAAACCATGCTGCCATCTGCTCTGATACAGCGGCCAGAATTCGGCAGAGACTGCCGGGCTATGAAGATATATCCGCTTATATTTACTTAAAAGGAAATCTGGAAGGTGTACCCCGTATGGATCATATTCGCCATGTTGTTGTCGATGAGGCTCAGGATTATACACCGGTCCAATATGGTATACTCAAGCAATTATTTCCCGATACCCGAATGACCCTGCTGGGTGATTTCAACCAAACCATTCATCCTCTTAAAAAATCTTTTGGCTATGAACAGGTATCGGAGATTATACAGCCTGGCAATAGCTTAACCGTACATCTGACAAAGGGCTACCGCTCAACCTCGGACATTGTTAAGTTCACCCAATGCATCCTGAAAGACAGCAGGATTGAATCAGTAGAAAGATCCGGTGAAAAGCCTCAGCTGATAATGGCTTCCGATCAGGATATGCTGATAGATAAATTGGTAGCAGATGTCAAGCAAATGGCTGATAATGGGTTGGAGTCGATAGGGATATTGTGTAAAACTGCTAAACGGAGCAAGGAGGTCTATAAAGCAATTAAAGACCGACTTAATGCTGCCCTATTAACTCAGGATGATGTAAACTTTAGCAAGGGAATTATTGTGCTTCCTGTATATCTGGCTAAGGGGCTCGAGTTTGATGGTACCATGGTATTGGATGCCGACGCGGAAACTTATGGCCTGGAGCAGGATAGAAAGCTGTTTTATACAGCTTGTACCAGAGCACTTCACAAACTATATTTATATTGCAGCGGTGATGCATCCATATTTATGAATGATATACCAAATCAATACTACGATATAGTAAATATATAGGGTGTATTGTGTCATAATTATTACAAAGGTTAAACCTTTGTTAAATCGTCGCAAAGCCTTATCTTTACTCTTTTTATTGCGCTTTTTTCTGATAAAATAGTATATGGATACCGCAGTTGATTCTCTGATGTATATAGTTGATAAAATCCAAAATTGTTATACATAGTGGACAACCGGTTATTCATATGTTTACATTGACTATCATACTGCATTCACTAGAGTAAACCGGAGGCTTTACCATGAAGCAAACCAATTCCATACAACCCATGGTTGTTTTAAAGTTAATTTTGATAATTTTGATTCTCAGCCTGACCCTGCCTTTTTATGGTGGTATTACCACTTCCGCATTGGACTCCCTTGATTTTGTTCAACACAATGGTCAGGACATCGCCCCTCCTACTGGAGCCGATAATGTTAACGAGGTAAAGCCTCCTGCCAAGGTAAATTATGATAATATAGATGCTGAACCAACTGCTCCGGTACAGGTTATACCTATACCTTCACACCCTGATGCCGGTGATCAAGCGACTCCTGTAACCCCTCCTGCCGTATCACCCTTGCCGGGGGATTCCGAAACCAATTCCGGGTCTAAGCCGGAAATTGATCCAAATAGAGAAGGTGTCCAGGTAATTGGTAAAAAGCCGTTGCCGGTTTTCAATTCGTCTGAGTCTGGCAATGCCGAAGATGAAAATATGGAGGAGGCTGCAGCCAATACAGGGATGCTGCTTCAAAACCTACTTGACCAAAGTTACAGGCATGAGGGTGAAAAAGTGGCTTATCTGACCTTTGATGATGGCCCTACTCCTCATTTAACCGACGCTATAATGGATATCCTGCAAGAGGAAAATGTAAAAGCAACCTTTTTCCCAATTGGATCCAATGCTGAAGCTTATCCCTGGTTAATCAAAAGAGCATATAAGGAGGGGCACGGAATAGGAAACCATTCCTATTCCCATGTATTCAAACGTATTTATAGCAAACCTCAGAATTTTGTTGACGAACTAATAAAAACTGAAGAAATACTACAGGCTATATTAGGGGAGGATAAGAATTTCAGGCTGGCTCGTTTTCCAGGAGGTTCCTTTGGCAAGAATTTAAAGCCCTTTCGGGAAGCGGTTAACCAGGCAGGGTTTGGATATATCGACTGGAACAGCTTGAACGGTGATGCAGAATCAGTTAAATCACAGCCTGCTAAACAGCTGTTTAAACGCTTTAAGCAAACATTTAAGGGTCAGAGCGGCCTGATTGTTCTCATGCATGATGCACCAGGTAAGGATACTACGGCGGAAGCCCTGCCTGATATCATTCAATTTTTGAGATCGGAAGGCTATAGATTTGAATTGCTGCCTGGCTCACGTTAGTTATAACATTAGAATTACAGAAGAAAAACCGAGGTGAAATAATTATCGATGTGGAAGAAAGCATGGAAGTTTTTACTGGAATTAGTCCAGATGGTTGCCGTATCAGTTATATTAGCCGTACTAATCAATTTATTCCTGTTTCAGCCTGTCAGGGTAGAGGGAGAGTCCATGCAGCCCACATTGCTTGATAAGGATTTTGTTATTCTGTCCCGAATAGGAAAAACATTCAATTCGGGCTGGGATTATGGTGATATTGTAGTTATAGACCGCCGCATTGATCGAAAACGCTCCTTATTGGATGATATCCATGATCTTGGTATATTTAACCGAATGGAAAATCGGAATTTGATAATTAAGCGGATAATCGGGCTCCCGGGCGATATTATTGAGATTCGCAGCGAGGGAGTCTATAGAAATGGGGATTTACTGGAAGAACCATATCTGGTTGAAGAGTTCGTTTATGATTCTACAGAGTATTATATAGTGCCGGAAGATCATGTTTTTGTTCTTGGTGATAATCGAAAAAATAGCATGGACAGCAGGACAATAGGGTTCATACCCATTGATAACATAAAAGGCACTATGGTACTTGATATTAGTAAGCTGCTGCGATAGCCGCAGCTTTTTTGTATTGACTGGCTCCATTGGCCTATGTTATGATTTTTTAGAAAACAAAATAGACAGTTCGAGACCATCCTGTCGTTAAACAAAACTACGGATTAACATGAATCTCATTTCAAAGGGATTCAATTCTTCGTATTAAAAAACAGGGGGCAAGCAATTTGCTCCTTTTTCTTTTATATTGTTTGTAGGATGTCCGAATAACAAAGGAGGAACTATTTTAATGAAATCCCGTATTAAATATACACGCTTTTTATCGCAGGCTGCAGTTATCGCAGCTGTTTATACTGTGCTCACATTGGCCTTTGCCCCGCTTAGCTATGGGGAAAGTATGATTCAGGTAAGAATTTCGGAAATGCTCACAATTTTACCCTATTACACCTCTGCAGCTATCCCCGGATTATTTATAGGTGTCATTGTTTCCAATTTGTTCAGCCCTGTCGGTGCTATCGATGTAGTACTAGGCAGTTTAGCAACCCTTCTGGCAGCTTATCTTTCCTATCGTACGAAAAACAAGTGGCTGGTGCCTATCCCTCCCATTGTAGTAAATGCATTGGTGATAGGTGGCATGCTCCACTATGTCTATAATTTTCCCTTGGAACTATCTATTATTTCCATCGCTATTGGGCAGATACTGTCCTGTTATGGTTTGGGAGGGATTTTAATGGTTGCTCTGGATAGAACAAAGCAATATATTTTTCCGGAGTATAATAAAGGATGATACCTTATAGCAGGGTATAGCTCCACTTATATCGTATATTACATTATACACTTATGATATAATGCCTGT